>Ga0209506_1003618_pt1 | contig 12257 bp, 9 predicted proteins | sample AD_JPNHG2_MetaG_FD_184409 | JGI IMG/M metagenome (GOLD analysis project Ga0209506, IMG submission 184409) | Active sludge microbial communities of municipal wastewater-treating anaerobic digesters from Japan - AD_JPNHG2_MetaG (SPAdes) (version 2) | ecosystem: Engineered > Bioreactor > Anaerobic >...
TTTTGATTATATCAACGGGCTCCCCTCGGCGCCCACAACCCTGCCCCGGTTTTAGCCGGCGCGGGCGGCTGCGGGCGGTCTTTCACTTGTCAACCGTGGAACTTCTCCCCTCCCATCCCGCGGCGTACCAGCGCAGGTACTCTCCCACGTGCGCCTGCCAGTAAGCCTGGTCGTGCTTGCCGGGGTTGATATGGAACTCGTGCGGAATGTGTTTCTCACGCAGGATCTCTTCGAAGTAATCGATGCCCTCATAGAGGAAATCATCCTCGCCGCGATCCAGGTAGATGCGCGGATACTCCTCCAGCGAACGCGTCTCCAGGTGTTTTTGGATCTGCCAGGCGTCACCCTGCATCAGCCCCATGGAATGGGCGCCGACCGCGCCGAAGGTATCAAAATTGCGCGCCGCCAGGCGCATGGCCCACCCGCCCCCGCGGCTGATGCCGCCGATGGCGCGGCATGCCCGTTCTGCGCACACCCTGTAATGCCCCTCCACCCAGGGGATGAGCTCGTTGAGGATGGAGGCGTCAAAATGGCTTTCTTCAACCGGGTCAAAATTCTTCACTTCCTGCGGCATCACCATCAGGAAAGGTCTGCCGCCAGCGGCGATCAGCTCGTCGGCGATCTCCGCCGCGCCCAGGCTCAGCCAGAAGGTATCGTCCATGTTCTGCCCGTGCAGCAGATAGAGCACCGGGTAGGTAACCCCTCTTCTTCGCCGTAACAGGGCGGTGTGTACACGCTGACGGCGTACTCCAGCCCCTGCAGTTCTGAATGGAGGGTGAGGCGCTCCACCTCCCCACCCTGCCCGCGGTCGCAGCGGGCGGGCGTGGGCAGCGCGGCAGTGGGGGTAACCGTGGGCACGGGCGAAACCACCGGCGCGCTCCGCTCAGCCGCTGGAAGGGTCTCCTGCGGCGGCAGCGCCGCGCAGGCGCTCAACAGCAGGGCGCACACCCCGGCGATGATGTGTTTGAGTTGTATATCTATGCGCAACGCGTTCTTCCACATGGATTTCATTCTCCCTGGCTCAATTTTACTCAACCGCCCCCCGCTGCGGAATACCCATTATAATAGCCGAATCACGCAACCAATGAAATCGCTTTGGGTTATAAATGATGTTAACGATCGTTTGTACCTGTACCTTTCTCAATCTTTCTCTGTGGGAGTAAATCATGTCTGAAGCCATTATGGATCCAAGGACCGACCGAAAGGCGCGCCGCGCCTGGTACCTGTATGATTTCGGTAATTCCGCTTACGCCGCCGTGGTCTTGCTGGCGGTCTATTCCGTGTACTTCTCCAGCGTGGTCGCTGACCACGTGCGCGGCCCCTCGCTGTGGAACCTGGCGGTGGGCATCGCCGCCATCATCGTGGCGGTCTTCTCGCCGGTGCTCGGCACGATCGCCGATTTCTCGCGCTCGAAAAAGAAATTCCTCTTCCTCTTTACCGCCCTCTCGGTGGTGTTCACTGCGCTGCTTTTCTTCGTGCAAAAAGGCGATGTGTTCATCGGTATCCTCTTTTTTATCCTGGCTGAGATCGGTTACCGCGCCGCGCAGGTCTTCTACGACGCGCTGCTGGTGGATGTTTCCACGCCTGAAACCATCGGCAACGTTTCGGGCAAAGGCTGGGCGATGGGCATGTTGGGCGGTATTGCCTGCCTGGTGCTGGTGCTCGTTCCCATCCAGCTCTTCCCCGGCAACACCCTGATGGTGCGCGTCTCCTTCCTCATCACCGCCGTTTTCTACGCCGTCTCCTCCATCCCTGTGCTGCTGCGCGTCAGACAGGTCAACGAACCTGAAACCCTCCCCGCGGGTGAATCCACCATCCAGCACGCCTTCAAAAAGCTCGGCTCCACCTTCCGCGATATCAAACGCTATAAAGAGTTCGTCAAGTACACCGTCTCCTTCCTCATTTACAACGACGGTATCATGATGTTGATGGACAACGCCGCCATCATCGCCGGCATCCTCTACGGGTTCAAGACCTCCGAGCTGATCATCCTCATCATCATCCTGCAGTTGACGGGCGCGGGCGGAGCCTACCTCTTTGGGCGCGTTTCCAACCGCCAGAGCAGCAAGCAGGCCATCCTCTATTCGCTGGCAATGCTCATCCTGGTGGTGGCGCTGCTCTTCTTCACGCGTAACAAAGTGTTCTTCTATATCATCGGCGCGCTGGCCGGCTTTGCCCTTTCCGGCGTGCAGGCGGTGAGCCGCACCATGGTCAGCCAGCTTTCTCCCCCCACCAAGACGGCCGAGTTCTACGGCTTCCTTTCGGTCGCCGGGCGCACCTCCACCTTCATTGGTCCCTGGGTGTTCGGTTCTGTCTACGCCGCTTTCACCAACCATTACCTTAACCGCGGCCTCAGCGAGCAGGCAGCCAAGAGCGGCGGCATCCTCTGGTCCATCGGTTCCATCGTGATCTTCCTCGTTGTGGGGCTGCTCTTCTTGTTGATCGTGCGCAAGGTCACCCCCCAGGACCCGCTGCGTTTTGATGAGTAGCGCCAATGCTTTCATTTGAGAGGACAAGCATCCACGCATGAAAAATCACATTCCCTATCCGCGCCGGCAGTTCATCCGGCGCATCCTTAAATCGGGCATCGCGCTGGCCTTCGGCGTGCTGGCGGACGTGCGGGTGAACGGTCGCGAGAACCTGCCCGCCGGCGGACCGTTGATCGTGGTGGGCAACCACTTTCATTTCCTTGACCCGCTCATGTTCATCCACCTGCTGCCCTACCCCATGGAGTTTGTCGGCGGCGCGCGCATGCCCAACGCGCCGACGGTCACGCATTTTCTCCAGCGCATGTTCGGGGTCATCCCCACGGCGCGCGGCAGCGTCTCGCGCGATACGCTGTACGGGGCTGAATCCATCCTCCAGCAGCAGGGCGTGCTCGGCATCTTCCCCGAAGGCGGCAGTTGGGCCACCGTGCTGCGCCCGCCTCGCCCGGGCGCGGCCTTCCTCGCCTGGCACACCGGCGCGCGGCTCCTGCCCATCGGTATTGACGGCGCGGTGGGTTTTTTCAAGCACTTCGGCAAACGCCGCGCCCCCGTGACCCTCAATATTGGCAAGCCTTTCGGACCGCTCACCAACGGCGGCAGCGGGCGCCCCTCGCGCGCTGAACTGGACGAGATAGGGCACTCCATCATGCGCCGCATCGCTGAGCTCATCCCCCCCGAGCGCCGCGGGTTCTACTCAGACGACCCCGCCATCCGCGAAGCCGCGCGCGGTACCGAAATTTACCCTTTCGCCAGCGCCGCCGAAATCTGAGCCACCCCTCCCCGCCGCGAAGATCGTTCAACCCGGTTTTCACCACCGCGTTTGAGCGAAATTTGCGCTATGATTAGGTTGTCAACCTGTTGCGCCTATCATGAAGGAGGGAACCCATGAAAAAATTACTTCTCCTGTCTGTGCCATTGGTTTTATTGGCAGGTTGCAACCTGCCCATCGGGCCGGGCGCGAAAACGCCGCCCCCTGAACCGCCGCTGGTCATCATCACCGAAGCCCCCATTCCGCCGGGCTTCACCCAGCCAGCCGCCACCGAACCGCCGGCCGAAGCGCCCACCCCGCCCCCCGGCACCGAGCTCAACCTCGGCGGCATCTACATGCTCATCCCGCCCTGCCTGCCTGTCTCCGCCAGCGACCTCACCGTGCCCGCCCAGGTATACGACCCCGAAGGTGGGCCGCAGGAGGTGTACCCGCAGCACCGCCGTTTGAGCTTCAGCGGCTACCCGCTCAGCGGCACCTTCTTTGAGCCGTTCATGCGCGTCTTCCCGGTGGAGGGGTTTACCTCCGCCTACGCCGCCGCGCCTGAAAACTACGCCGCCCCCATCATCGCCCAAATGCAAACCCTGCTCGCCACCCGCCCGCCGGATGGCGACGCCTCCCTGCCCTTCCTGGTAATGGCCGGCGCCGGTCAGGTCTTCCACGCCCAGGCGAAGTACCTCGATTTTGCCAACGGCTCGGGGGTGCGCTACCTCACCTCTTACGGGCAGTATTACGTGCCCTACAACAACCACGACCTCTTCTATACCTTCCAGGGGCTCACCACCGACGGCAAGTACTGGGTGTCGGTCATCTTCCCGGTCAACCACCCCCTGCTGCCGCCCACGTATGATTCCAGCCTGGTGCCCCCCGGCGGCATCGCCATCCCCTCGTTCACCTCGCCTTCGTACGACGAGGACATGAGCGCCTACTACGCCGCCATGAAGGCGCTGATGAACAGCCAGCCCGATAACACCTTCACCCCCGCGCTGGACTGCCTGGACGCCTATATCACCTCCCTCCACGTCGGGGATTGAGCGCGGCGCGTATTTTTGAGGAATGCGCCCCTGGCGTGTACTTGGTACGCCCAGCATGAAAACTGCTGGGCGTCTTTACCTGCGCCAGGGTGCGCCAGCCTGCGCGGATGAGGCGCTTCCCCCGCGTTCCAGGTTGCTCGTGCAGCATCCATCGTCATCTCCTTAAATAAAACCACTGGTGCTTCATAATAGGATGGTTAATTCGCTGGAATACAGGTAAAATGGTTCATTGTTAAATTCAATGTAAACTGTATATATGCAGCTGGCTTATCTCAATCCCCTTATTCTTTTTCCTGTAATCGGCCTGATAGCCTTCATATACTATATCCTTCCACGCAGTACGCGCTGGATATTTCTGCTCGTCGCCAGTTACGCTTTCTATTACAGCGTGGGATCGTGGACTATCATCGTCTTGGTCGCTGTCACCGCGCTCAATTACTTTTTTGGTCTTGGCCTGGGATCTGGGCAATTTTCAAAGAAACGGGCCTTGCTGGTATGTGGAATTATCCTCAATATTCTGTTCCTGTTTCTGTTCAAGTATCTATCCAGCCTCCTGGCTCCAGGTTCAATGCTGATGACTATCCTGGCTTCAAAGACCGGGAGGCTTCTGATACCAGCCGGCTTATCTTTTTACACGCTGCAAAACATCAGTTACCTGGTGGATGTATCTAAAGGAATAATCAAACCAGAGCGCAACCCAGGGATTTTTGCCCTCTATCTTGCTTTTTTTCCGAAAATTCTGTCGGGGCCAATCGAGCGCGGAAAGAAATTACTCCCTCAATTTCACCATCCATCCGCTTTGAATTGGGATGATATTACCGCCGGTATGCGCTTGATGTTGTTTGGCTTGTTTAAAAAAGTGGTCATTGCCGACAGGCTGGCCCTTTTTGTGAACGAAGTCTTTAACAACCCCGGGACTTATCACAGCTGGACCGTTATGATTGCGCTGGTTTTTCTGAGTTTTCAGATTTACCTGGATTTCTCCGGTTATACCGATCTCGCGCTGGGTATCGCCAGGGTATTTGGCATCAACCTGACCCAAAATTTCAAACGCCCTTATCTCTCTGAAAACATCGTGGAGTTTTGGAATCGCTGGCACCTCTCGTTTTCTACATGGCTGAGAGATTATATCTTTTACCCCCTGCGAAGATTTTTCTTAAAATCGGGTCTCAAGAGTACCGGGTTTGTGTCCTTGGGTATTCCTCCGGTGGTCACCATGGCTTTGAGCGGGATATGGCACGGCGTTGGATTAACCTTTGCCGTCTGGGGTTTGTACCACGCCTTCTTCTATACGTTGGTCGTGTGGTGGCGAAGCACCCATACGGTAAATCACCAAAAGCCTCTGGTTTTAAAGATATTTCTCGTATTGGTGAACTTTGCCGTGCTGACTTTTAGTTGGCTGATCTTTCGTTCGGACAACTTGCAGCACGCGTTTACGCTTTTCAATAGCCTAATCGTACCCGGGCAGATGCAATATGACCTGCATGAAATTTTACTTCACACCTATGTGTTCGATTTTCAGGTTTCCCGTGTTGCGATCCTGGTGGTCATTGCAGTAGAAGTATTTCTCGAGGTCAAAAAGGATTCGTTCAAGTTTGAAAACGCTCCAAAATGGCTTCGCTGGAGTGTTTATCTTCTTTTGATTCTTTCGTTAACCACAATCGGTTTGTACCAGGGAGGAGACAACCCCTTTGTCTACTTCAAATTCTAGGCGTCTCCTGGTTTTCACCATTAACCTTCTCAGCATTTTCCTGATAACGCTGGTAGTGAACGCTGTCCTTTTGATGAATTACCGCCAGAACAACCTCGATAGTTACGTGGCAGCCGTTTTTGATAAACAAGCCTTGCTTTCTTCCACCCCATCGCCCAAAATCATCCTGGTGGGAGGTTCTAACGTAGCCTTCGGCTTCGACAGCCGGCGCCTGAGTGAAGGCACAGGTCTGCCGGTGGTAAATGCCGGCTTACAGGGCGGGCTCGGGTTGCATTTTATGCTCAACAGTATAAAACCCTCTATTAATCGCGGGGATATTGTGCTCTTATCCCCCGAGTACCACATCCTTTTTAACCGCCTTAGTTGGGGTGAGGTGCTGGCGCAAATGCTGGTGATCGACCCGGGAAGCTGGAAAAATATTTCAACATTCAATGAAGTATGGCAATTGCTTAAAACATTTCCAACCGTTCATACAGAAGCCATCCGCAATAGGTTTGAACTTGAAATGAACCCCAAATGTCAATTCTGTAAAAGTGATATGAGTGTCTATTCACGAGAAGCCTTCGACCCTGAAACAGGTGATATCACCACCAACCAGTTGGAAGGCAAACCTGAAGAGGATTTCTCCATGAAACTGGGTTATGCTTTGCCCAATTTCTGGATTAAGAAATCCATTCGCTCACTGAACAGGTTCAATGAATATGTGGTCGCGAAAGGCGCGACGCTCTTCTTTGTCTACCCCAATACGGTCACACCAACCGATGCATACACTCTTGACCTCTTAAACCGCTTGGATGCATATCTTCAAGCGCAACTTGATTTCCCCGTCCTTGATACCCCCTCCCAGGCTGAGTTCGCGAAAGAATACATGTTCGATACGCCGTACCATCTGAATTCAAAAGGTCGTTTGCTCAGGTCAGAGAATATCGTTATTGATTTGTGCAAAATGGACCTTCCAGCCTTGCACTGTCAGGAATAACGTTTCGCTTCTCCACTGAAGGACAATATCCAAAGAATGGCCCTGATAGGGCCATATCCAATGCGCACCTTTTTATGAGTGCTCGTCTCTGCGGCGTTCGCTGAATACCCGCGGCGCGCTCAGGGGCGTGGGGGTTGGGCGGCGTGAAACGCCGCGCCGGGCTGCCTGGACGCCTATATCACCTCCCTCCACGTCGGGGATTGAGATACGTTATGTTGGGGCGCGCCCCAATATTTTCCCCCGGTTGTTCATCCTCCACAGCCCAATAAAGGGGATTGGTTTGGATGTAGTAGAGGCGTATGGCCTAACGCTCCTACGTGGATTCTTCCACAATTTTGATTTCCTCGTCGGTGAGGCCGTAGAGCTGGTAGACCAGCTGATCGATCTGGCAGTCGGTGGCTTCTATCTCGCGGCGTAGCTGCTCCTGCTCCTGGGGGGTGGCGGGAGCCATATTATTTAGATTTTGTAAATGTCTTGATAGTGCCTTAATTTTATTTGAGATTTGACTATCTATGACTGAAGGGAAAGGTAAGTTAAGAAAATCCGTAATGGTAACTTGAGGAAAATCATCTTTCACTGCTTGTGTAACTTGATTGATATACAAATAGGATATTAATTGACTGTTGATTACGCCTAATAGAAAATGAGTATCAATATCATATGGAATAATTGAATATAGATTCTTGTTTGTTATGAAGGTTTTATCTGTAAAACAACCCATTAATCTTTGGCGCCTATTAACTAACCTTCTTAATAATATTCGGTCACCTTGAAACCATTTAAACTCTTTTGGTCTCTCCCTTAACTTATCACTAAATTCAACCCAGTTAACTAGCCGAATGTTTATCGAGTATCGGTAAACGTCACCTTCGAAATATGGGTGGTATTGGTTCGTCAAGGGTGTTGGACTTAATAATTTCTTGTCAAATAGCACTCCTCTTTTCATGTCACAGATATTTTTAATTTTCGAATAACCTACTTGTGATAGATGATTAAGCAACAAAATAGAATCATTTTTGAGTATCAACTTTTTGTCTTCTGTCTGAAGCCACGTATTTTGAGCAATAGATTGATAAGCGAGCCCTCGAATTTCTGAAATTTGTATTTTTTTTGGATACACATATGTCTCGACAACGTGGTCCTCGTTAGGAATTGCTTTAGAAGCAACTAGAACCAAAGTATCAATATATGCTTCTGAAAATATATCAAATGGTAATAGAAGTATCTTGCGTATTTTTTTTGTTAATAAAAAATTACGCAATTTAATGTATCCGGGTCCACCAGTCCAACCTGAAGGAATAATGTAAGAAAATGTTCCTGATTGTTTTAATAGATTTACAGCTTTTTCAATAAAACAGATATAAACATCCCTAAAACTACTAATCGTTTCAAAATGATTTACCAGATATTTTTCTTCATCAGTGGCTAAAAATGCTCCATATGGCGGATTGCCGATGACCGCGTCAAACCCTCCCTGCGCGAACACCCCCGGGAAAGCGCGCTCCCACTCGAAGGGATTAACCCGCCGGCGCTCGGCAGGGTCTACCGTCAACTGCCCGGCGAAGTAGTCCTCCCCTATCAGCGAGTTGCCGCACTGGATGTTCCTGCCCAAATCCGGTAAGGCGCGCTCCAGCCCCAGCGAGAGCTGCCCGGTCTCCTCCTCCAGCACCTTGAGCAGCAGGGAAAGCTTGGTCACCTCCACCGCCTGCGGGTCGATATCCACACCGTGAATATTGTTGAGCAGTATCTCCTTCTTCTTCAACGTGGTCAGGCGGTAGCCACCGGTCACCTCGTTGAGCGCTGGGGCTTTGCCCCTCGTCCACTTCTGCGGTTCGTTGGCCAGGTACCACCGCTCGTGCCAGTCGATGAGGTACTGGAAGGCCCCCAGCAGGAAGGAGCCGGAGCCGCAGGCCGGGTCAACAATTTTGAGGGCGGCAGCTTCGGTGGGTGTTTTGCCTTCCAGCAGTTTGCCCACCGTGTTTTCTACGATGTAATCCACGATGTACTTGGGCGTGTAATACACTCCGCCCGCTTTGCGCACCTCGGGCTTTTCTTCCACCTTCGCCTGGTGCCCCGCGGTCAAACGGATGACCTGCCCCAAAAACTGCTCGTATACCTGCCCTAGTATCTCCACGGGGATCTCTTTGAAGATGTACGGGCAGGGATAATACAGCCCTTGAATGATCTCCTTGAGCGCACGGTCATCGATGGTGAGCGAGGGGGTGAAGGTATCGGGCGGGGTGTTGTCGTCCTTATCGTGGGTGAAGTTGAACAGCCCCGAATTGTACTTAAGGTCAGCGTGCCTGAATAGTTCCAGCAAGCCCGCGTACACGCCTGGCTGGGTGGAGAGGGTTTTGAGCTGCTCTTCAGGCTCGATACCGCGGTCTTCGCAGATGCGCAGGAAGATAATACGGTCAAGGGTTATCTGCACAGCGTAGTTGAGCTGCTGCTCATCCTCTACGCGCGGGTTGCGCAGGGCGATATTGCGCGCCAGCAGGACGCGCCAGTTATTCATATCCTTGAGAAATTCATCATCGACTTCGGTGGTGCCCTTCTTGCCTTTCGAGGAGGCGGCGAAGCGGTCAAGCGCGCCTTTCCAGACCGCGTCGCGCGAAAAGATCGCGGCGATTTCGTCCCATTTCTCGATGTAATCGGTATAAAGATAAAAGAGATCGCGCGCGGTGGCGGCTGTTTCCTTGGGGCCAGGTTTTGCCATGCAGTTATAGACCGCGAACTCCTCGAAATCGGTGAGGATGGAAATGGGCAGGTGGGCATTCCAGGCGTAACGGCGTAATTGGAAGGCGGGGTGAATGTCATACCGGATGTTGACAGCGGGTTTCTTGGCCTCTACAAAGAACTTGCGCTCCGATCCTACTTTAAAGGTGTAATCAGGGGATTTGGATGTGCCTTCTATATCGAGAGAAGCTTCAATTTCCACATCGGCATATTGCGGCGCGACGCCTTTTTGGTTGTACACGTCCCAACCGAGGGCGACGAAGAAAGGGTCTAGGAATTCCTGGCGCAGGCGCGCTTCGTTGTACTTGCCGGAACGGTAAGCTTCGCGGTTCTCAGTAAATCTGGCAACGAGCTGGTGGATGATCGCTGGCGCGGGCATGGGCGCTTACCTCCTGAGTGAATGGTGGCAAATTGATTGTATATCAGAATAGGGTTTTAGCACCCCCCGGGCTCCGGGTGTATCAGCGAGCAAAAACGCCTGAAAGGGGCGTCTTCAGGCTGTGCCCTCTCGTTTCCTTTCCCCTTCTCTTCCATTGACCACCAAAAACACTTGACAGCCATGTTATAATGATTAATAGAACTGTTGTTCTATTCCACCCCCACCCCTTTTACCCAGGAGAAAAATGCCCCGCCCGTCCACCCCACCACCCCCTCCGCCGCCCCCGCCCGGCGGCTCCACTCTCGTCTTCGATTTCCGCGACCTGCCCCCCAGCCCCGAGGAGCTAGCCGCCCTTCAAGCGCAGAAAAAGCACCGCCGCCTCGCCTCCCTCAAAACCCGCCGCCGGCTCAGCGCCAAGGCCCTCCCCGCTTCTCCGCTCCCGGGCGCGCCGCTCGACCCCGCCCCGGCTGATGCCATACCCCAAACCGCTCCCCCAGCCCCATTCGCCCCCGCGGCCGCCCCGCTGCCGGAATGGGCCGAAGACCTGCGCCCGCCCGCTCGTGTTCAGCCAGGCCCGTTCCCCGCTCCAGCCGCGATGGAGGAGCAGCGGAAACGGGGCGCGCAGCCCGGCAATACCAACGCCCTCAAGTACGGCTTCTATTCCCGCCGCCTCCCTTCGCGTGAACTGGACGGTCTCGAAGACACCGCTGTTTCTTCCCTCAAAGACGAGATCGATGTGATGCGCGTCTTTTCCCGTAAGGTCGCCGAGCTCGGCGCGGATGTGGACGACCTCGACGAAGCCACCACTCTCCTCCGCGTGCTCTCCCTCGCCACCTCGTCCATCAACCGCCTCGTCCGCACCCACACGCGCATCCCCGACCCCGATCTCGACCCCGCCCTGCTCCTGCGCACCGCCCTCCTCGAACTCGAAGAAGAATGGCCCGAGCTCAAGGCTTTTGGCGATAAATACCGCAACAAACCCCGGGTCGAGCCCCTCCCGCCGGAAGAGACCTTGTAAACCGGCAGAACAGGGTTCGCTTGCTTCTCAGCCCGCCCCGGCCGATGCCATCCGCGCCCCCCGCCTGAAGCGAAGGCGCCTCGCCACTGGGAGGATTCGTTTTGATTCGTTTTTTTAAAACGAATGCCCGCGGGGATTCTTTTGAATTTGGAAAAACCGGCTTTTCTCCATTACAATAGACCCTGATGACCCGACCCCTGCGCGCCGCCCTGGCGCTGACCCTCGCCCTCACCCTGGCTTTCGCCGTGCCGCTCACTGGCGCGCCCGCCTCCTCGGCGCGCGCCCAGTACAACGGCGCCTATTACACCGTCCAGGAGGGCGACACCCTCACCGAGGTGGCCTTCTACTTCCGCGTTTCGCTCAACGAGCTCATCGCCCTCAACCCCATGCCAGACCCCAACAACCTGCCGCCCGGCAAGGTGCTGCTCATCCCCGGCTTTGAAGACCTGCAGGGTGAGCTCAAGCGCGTCAGCGTGCCCGCCGGCGAGAACGCGCGCACGCTCCAGCGCCTTTACCGCCTGCCGCCCGCGCTCTTTCAGCGGCTCAACTTCGTCACCGCGCCCGATGCGCTGATCACCGGGCACCCGTTCTTCTACCTCGAAGCAGCGGCTCGCGAGCAGACCCGCCTGCAGCTGGTGAGCGGGCTCACCCCGCTGGAACTGGCGGCTTACGGTGCTGCCAGCTCCTGGCTGGCCGGGCTGTACAATGACCTGCCCGCCCCCTGGCGCCTGCTCGCCAACGACACCCTCTTTTTGCCCGGCGCGCAGCGCGGCAGCCTCAATGCCCTGCTGCCGCTGGTCACCGATCTCGCCCTCGACCAGCTCGCCCAGGGCAAAACCTCGGTCTTCCGCGCCAGCCCCTCGCCGCAGACGGCGCTTTCAGGCGAACTGCTGGGCTTCCCGCTGCGCTTCTTCGCCAACGCCTCGGGCGGCGGCTTCACCGCGCTGCAGGGCGTGCCGCGCCTCACAGAGCCGGGGGTCACCCGTTTCACCATTCGCGCCGCGGCCCCTGATGGGCGCGTATTCACCCTGCAGCAGCAGGCTTACCTGCAGCCCAAAAACTACGGCTACGACGCCCCGCTGGAGGTGATGGACAGCGTGGTCGACCCCGCCATCACCGAGCCCGAGTTCGCCTTCGTCACCGAGCTC
>Ga0209506_1003626_pt1 | contig 12247 bp, 9 predicted proteins | sample AD_JPNHG2_MetaG_FD_184409 | JGI IMG/M metagenome (GOLD analysis project Ga0209506, IMG submission 184409) | Active sludge microbial communities of municipal wastewater-treating anaerobic digesters from Japan - AD_JPNHG2_MetaG (SPAdes) (version 2) | ecosystem: Engineered > Bioreactor > Anaerobic >...
CGGCGAGTTGGGGCCGGGCTTCGTCCGCTGCGTCGAGTGCGGCTACAGGAACATGCCCGAGTGGAAGACCTGTTACGCCTGCGGCACGCCGCTCGAGGCTAAGAAGGCCGTCGTGACCGGACCGCCCCTCAAGCTCATCACGTCGTTCGAGGACAAGAATCCCTTCCCCGGCTCCGCCACGGTCGAGGAGCATGCCACCGACGGCAAGAAGGCGATGCGGATTGACAAGTCGTACGTCTGCATGGACGGCCCGCAGGACTGGACGGGCTACGATTTCCTCAAGGCCGACCTGTACACCGACTCGCCCGACCCGCTGGAACTCTACGTCGAGGTCCGCGACGCCCAGACGACCGACTACTGGACGCGCGTGAACTACACCACCGTGGCGCCGCCGGGCGCGAGCACGCTCATCATCCCGGTCAAGCAGCTCTACGTCGGCGAGAAGTCGCGGCCCGGCCGCATGCTCGTCCTCAATGCCATCACCCGCCTGGTCTTCGCCATCGGCGACAAGCCGCCCGCGCCGCTCTTTGTGGACAATGTGCGGCTCGAGCGCGACGACTCGCCGCAGAAGGCCCTCTTCGACGGCCTCTGGGCCTTTGATTTCGGCACCGGTACCAGCCCCGTGATGGACGGCTTCACGGCGATCACCCCCGCCACGCTCTACAGCCAGGGGCGCGGCTACGGCCTCAAGGGCGCCCGCGTCTGGCGCAGCTTCGACGCCCTCCAGCCCGAGCCGCTCTACCAGGACTTCATCTGCATCGAGGCCGGCGGCCTGGCCGTGGACGTGCCGAACGGCCGCTACCGCGTGTGGGTGAACATGGACAACCCCTCCGGCTTCTGGGGTGAATACCAGGCCTATCGCAAGCGCGCCATCCTCGCCGAAGGCCAGCCTGCCGTCACCGACACGATGGACTTCGCGGCGTTCCGCAAGAAATACTTCCGCTTCTGGAACGTCGAGGACCTCCCCACCGACAACACGTTCGACAAGTACCAGAAAGCCTACTACCAGGAGAAGACCTTCGAGGCCGACGTGGCGGACGGCCAACTCAACGTCGAGTTCCAGGGCGAGAACTGGGCGTGCAGCGTCGCCGCCGTCGTCATCTTCCCCGTCGCCAAGGCCGCCGAGGGCGAGAGCTTCCTCAAGTTCGTCGAGGCCCGCCGCCGCTTCTACTTCGACAACTACTTCAAACGTGTCCTCCACCGTCCGACCGGCGAGCCGCTGGCGCCGAGCGCGGAGGACACGAAGAGCGGCTACCTCGTCTTCGAACGCGACTACATGCAGGACGTCTTCTACAACGACACGCCCGCCAAGACCGATATCATGAAGTCCCCCACCCAGATTGAAGCGTTCGCCGGCGAGTATGAGCCGCTGACCTTCACCGTCCTGCCGCTCCGCGACCTGGGGCTGGTCAAGGTGAGCGTGAGCGACTTCGGCGGCCCGGGCGGCACGATCCAGGCCAGCGCCATTGACGTTGGCTTCGTTTCCTACCGCGTAAGTCGAGTGACAATGGAGGGTTCAGTCTACACGATCAACCCGCGGCTCATCATGCCCTCGGCTGTGGTAGATATGCCCAAGGGCATCGCCCGCCGCTTCTGGCTCACGGTGAAGACCCCCGCCGACGCCAAGCCCGGCCTCTACAGAGGCGCCGTAACCATCGAGCCCGAGAAGGGCGAAGCCTCGGTCGTCCGCGTCGAACTGCGCGTACGGATAGGCACCCTCGACCCCGTGGACGTGCCTGCCGGGCCGTGGGGCTACACGATCAACATCCCCTGGCCTGGTGGCGACGCCGAGGCCACAGCCTACAACCGCGACGTGGCCCTCAAGAGCCTCCAGAAAATGCGCGAGTACGGCTTCACCATCTTCAGCGGAGCCCCCCACATCGCCTATCGCGGCTTCAAGGGCGGCGAGCCGCAGCTCGACTTCACCCAGGCCGACCCCATCATGAAGACCGCCAAGGACTTAGGCTTCCTGGCCGTATGTTCCTACGGCAGCGGGGTTTCGGGTTTCAATGCTTACTACCAGGACACGGCGGCCATGACCGCCGCGGGGTTCAAGGACTACACGGCCTTCATCAAGGCCGTCTATGGTGCCGTGCAGGCCCACGCCGACGCGGCCGGCTGGTTGCCGGTCTACTACAACCTGGGCGACGAGCCGATCGGCGACGCCGTCATCCGCGCCTCCGAGAACGCCGAGGCCTACACAGCGGCGTTCCCCCAGGGGCCGCCCTGGTTCACCTTCGCCACCAGCTACAGCGGCGGAAAGAAGGACGACCCGCACTACCGCCTCTCCAAGGCCGTCCACATCCCCAACTGGAACCTCCATGACGAGGCCGGCGTCGCCCTCATGCGCGAGGCGGGGCGCGCCTGGGCCTTCTACAACGGCGGCAACCGCTGGACCTATGGCGACTACATGTTCAAAGCTGCCAAGGACTTCGGGATGAAGTTCCGCATCGCCTGGCACTGGAACTGCTCCGCCGGCGACCCCTACTACGCCCTCGACTGCCGCGAGGACGACTATGCCTGGTGCACCGCCACGCCCGACGGCACGCTCATTTCCACCCCCTTCTTCGAGCAACTCCGCGAGGGCTTGGACGACTATCGCCGCCTCGTCACCCTCGCCCGCCTCGCAAAGGAGAAGGCCGGCACCCCCGCCGCGGCGGCTGGCGAGAAGCTCATCGCCGACCGCATGGCGTCGTTCAAGCTCGGCCAGCGCGACCACGACACCCTCTTCGGCCCCGGCGACTGGGCCGCCTTCCGCCGCAAGGCCGACGACGCCATCGAAGCCCTGCGCAAGTGAGCGCCTGGCCAATGCAGGAGTTCTCGGGAAGGTGGGGGCGCGGGGGAGGAAGCTCCTCTTGCAAGAGGGGCTTCCTCCCCCGTCTTCTCTATCCCTGCCGCATCTTCTCGAGCACGCGGCGGACTTCGGCGAGTTGGTACGCGACCTCGGCGTACTCGTTCTTCGCCGAGTGGTGTTCCACGCCCCAGTAGCCCTGATAGCCGGCATCGAGGAGCGTCCTCATCGCCGGCTCCAGGCGCGTGCGGGTGATGCGGGCGTCCACGTGCGTGTGGCAGGCCCAGGGGGCGAGGCGGCGGTCGCCCTCCTCCTCGGGCGCGCCCTCCCAGTGGCCGATGTGCAGCAGGATGCCGAAGGCGGGGTGGTCCACCGCGCGGGCCAGCCGCTCCATGTTGTCGGGCACCAGTTCCGGCCCCCAGTGGCTCTCGGGCCCCACGCGGAAGCCTGCGTCGCCGCCGATCTGGCAGTACTCGCGCATACGCTTCACGATGTAGTCGAACTGCTCATTGGTCCAGGCGTTGCCCTTGCCGCCGGCGTCAATGCGCATGGTCTTGGCGCCGAGGAAGGCGGCGGCGCGCAGGTGGGCCAGCGCGCTCGCGTGGTTCTTGTCGCGCACCTCGGGCTTGTCGTCCCACGGATGGCAGCCGTCGGCGTGGTAGTTGGCCAGGCACATCTCGCGTTCGGCGAGGGCTTCCTTCACCTTCTTGAGGAAGTCGTCCTGGAGATACACCTTCTCGTCGCGGCCGAGCAGGCCGTTCCAGATGTCGGCCGCGTCGAGGTGATAGCGGTACTTGCAGCTCTCCAGGTAGCCGAAGACGTCCATCATCCCAGCCCCGATCAGCCCGTGGAACGAAAACGACGCGATGCAGACGTTCATTCTCGGGTCTCCTTGCAGCTTCACCGGCTCGCCGGGCACCAGACCTTCCCATCCGAGTGTGCGGCGAACTGAACCACGCGCTCAGTTCCCAGGCCCCGGAGTGTCACCAGGCGCCGAACGCCGAGCATTATGCTCCCGTGTGGAGGAAAAAGCAAGGGCGGAACTCGCAGTCCCTCTTGCACTTTGCGCGTCGCTGGCTACAATCGGGCTATGCCCGGAGCCTGGTGGGCGTGTCCCGTGCTCGTCGCTCCTGGAGGAGGTCGGGGCATGAACGCAGTCGAGGCCCCCGCGAGGCCCGACGGGGGATCTGCCGCATACCCGTCGTGCGTTACCCAGGTGTTGGAGTGGCCGCGATGACCCCGCAGGAACTTGGCCATGATGCGTGGACGAGGAGAGTAGGCGACACGATTCCGTTCACCCAGTTGCCGGCCCTCATCGGAGCTGTCCAGGCCGAGCGCGAGAAGTCCCGCCCCGATGTCTCCCCCGGCGATCTGGCCAAGGCTCTGGTGGACACGTGCGTCTTCGCCTGTCCACGTTGCGGCGTGTTCGACAACAAGGCGGTCCTGGCGGCCGCAACCGCAGCACAGATGATGGCGGAAGACCCACAGATGGCTGTCTCGTTCGGCGGACCTGACATCGCTGCCCTGGCCAGTGGCAAGTGCCCGGGCTGCGGAGGCACGACCGTGCAGATGGTGCTCGATCTGGGGCTGCTTCGGCGCGACACGTACTGGTCAGAGAAGGCCAAAGCCGCCCTGGGCTGCGTCGCCGGGCTTCTCATTGCCTCCTTCACGGGCCTCATGGTAGGGGCTGTGCTCGGGAGCGCAGACGCCACGCCGGCTTCGCGAGTCGCCGTCCCCATCGTGGGGCTGTTCTTCCTTTTCTTCGCCATTGCCTGCGGTGCAGGTGTTCCGGGCGCCTTCCGGCGCTACGGCCGGCGCAGGGTGTTCCTCGCGTACGTGTGTCTGGTGGTGGTGGTCAGTCTGGCCGTGTTCGCCCTGAGATTCGGCGCGGGGAACGGGGCCGCTTCCGCGGGCCCGCCCGCGGCCAGCGCCGAGAGGCGCTGACACTCGTGCCCCTGGAACGAAAGGAGTGTAGCATGTGGACAACGGTGGCATTCATCGGCTCGATGGGGCTGGCGGCAACGTTGGTCGCCGCGGCGCCCGACGCTGGACCCGGCCGGCCCGCCAAGATCCCCGTCATCCTCGACACCGACATCGGCGGCGACATTGACGACACCTGGGCGCTGGCCCTGCTGTTGAAGTCGCCCGAGCTCGACCTCAAGATGGTCGTCACCGACACGGGCGACACGGTGTACCGCGCGAAGATTGCGGCGAAGCTGCTCGAGGTGGCGAAGCGGACGGACGTGCCGGTGGCCGTGGGCATCAAGCAGAGGCCCCACGGCGCGCCCCAGGCCCCCTGGGTGGCCGACTACGACCTCGCCAAGTACCCCGGCAAAGTGCACGAGGACGGCGTGACGGCGCTGATCGACATGATCATGGCCTCGCCGCAGCCGATCACGCTCATCTGCATCGGGCCGGTGCCCAACATCCAGGCCGCGCTGGCCCGGCAGCCCGAGATCGCCAAGAAGGCCCGCTTCGTGGGCATGCACGGCAGCGTCCGCAAGGGCTACAACGGCGGCCCGAAGCCCCAGCCCGAGTACAACGTGAAGCAGGACGTCAAGGCCTGCCAGGCCGTCTTCACCGCCGCGTGGCCAATGACCATCACGCCCCTCGACACCTGCGGCATCGTCCACCTCCGCGGCGACAAGTATCGCAAGGTCGCTGAGAGCGACGACCCCATCGCCAGGGCCGTCATCGAGAACTACCGCATCTGGTGGCGGGCCGGCAACCCCAACAAGCCCGAGAAGATTGACGCCAGCTCCACCCTCTTCGACACCGTGGCCATCTACCTCGCCTTCGCCACCGAGCTGCTGAACATGGAGCGCCTCAGCATCCTGGTGACCGACGACGGCATGACTCGCGAGGACCCGCAGGGCAAAGCGATGGACTGCGCGATGTCGTGGAAAGACCTCGGCAAGTTCGAGGATCTCCTCGTCGAACGGCTGACGGGCAAACCGTGAGCCAGATGTGGCGCTTGAAATGGCGAGGCCGGCAGGCTACGATTGGAGCAGTGAGAACACTCCCGCGTCACTGGCCGGAGGCCGAGCCATGAGACAGGTGATCCTCTATCCGGGCGAGGACGGCTATTGGGTGGCCGAATGCCCCAGCCTACCCGGCTGCATCAGCCAGGGCAAGACGAAGGCCGAGGCGGTCGCCAACATCAAAGAAGCCATTGAGGGCTACGTCGCCGCGCTGGAAGACGACCATCTGCCCGTGCCTGAAGAGCACTTCGACGCCCTGGTCGTCGCCGTATGAGCAAGCTGCCCAGGCTCTCCGGCCGGGAATGCGTCAAGGCGCTGGCGAGGGCCGGGTTCACCCTCGTCCGTCAGCATGGCAGCCACATGATCCTCCGACGCAGCGACCCCTTCACCCAAGTCGTGGTTCCCGATCACAAGGAACTCGACCGAGGCACTCTCCGCGCCATCATCCGTCAGGCCGGGTTGAACGTTGAGGAATTTGCGGGCCATGCGGGCTAGAGTTCCCGGCGCGGCTGAACGTGGAGCGCGACATGGGCCACGGCAAGTTCGAGCCGCTTGCGTCGCAGTTCGGGCAGCTTCTCCATGGCTATGGTGCTGCGCTGTCGCGTTGCCACCCGCGGGCAGGTGCCAGAACGGAGTGCTTCCGTGGCCTTCTCGAAGGCTTCGTTGAGGCCGACCAGCGCGCCTCGCAAGCCGAGGCCGCCAACGCCGCGGAGGACCACCGCGAGTTCGGGGAGCTGCTGGACGGCTTTGAGCGGGCCATTGCAGCCTGGCGTGACGCCCAGAAGGCGACGGCTGACGACTTCAACCTGCTCAGCGTCCTGAAGGTCGCCGGCGACGAGCTACGTCACTCCAGGGTCCTTGCGTGGCTCCTGGACCACGACCTCCTGCGCCTCGGCACACATGCCCAGGGCAACCTCGGCTTCCGGCTCTTCCTCGAGGAATTGGCGCTTCCGCGCGAGTATGCCAATGGGGGGTACCGGGTCCATCGAGAGGTCGCCGGCGACGAGTCGAGGGTGGACCTCGAGGTCGCCGCGCGCGGCCGCTTCCTGCTCTGGATCGAGAACAAGATCTGGTCCGCCGAGGGCGAAGCCCAGACCCACCGGGAGTGGGACGACCTGCAACGGCGGGCGGCCCAGCTTGGCGTACCTGCCGACCGCGTTCACGCGCTGTTCCTCACTCTCGGGGGCTCGCCGCCGCAGAACCCGGGGTTCGTCGCGGTTCGATGGCGCACCATTGCCAGTGTCTTCGACCGCTTCGCCGTTGAGGCCCATCCCGACGACGTGAAGCTGTTCTGTCGCCACTACGCGCGGGCGCTCCGCGAAATGTCCTCAGAACCCCCTGGCATGCAGGAGACCAAGAATGACCAAGGAGAAGCAGTGGTACAACGAGGCCGAGCGTTACCTGATCCAGAACTGGCCGATGGCGTGCCTCATGGAGGAGGCAATGCAGGATGTGCGCAAGAAGTACGTGGCCGTCTTCGACAGGGTAGTTGAGACCGTACGCAAGAACCACGAAGACTTCGACGACTACAGCAATCGCATGACGTACGCCAACGAGGATGGCTTCGTGCTGCTGACCAAGAGCGCCTGGAGGGAAAAGCAGAAGTGGCCGCCGCCGGGGTTGTGGATCGAGAACCTACGTCCTGAACTCCTCTTCGACACGGATGGACCCGTCCCCTATGCAGGCATCTGGGTGCCTGCCAAGAAGACCGGCGTAGACTCCCGCAAAGCGAGGAAGGCGATCGTCGGGGCAGCGCTCCATTGCCTGAGCGAAGATGAGCAGGCGCGTTGCCTGAAGCAGCCAGAGGATGAGGACTACCTGCTATGCTACGATCTGCCTGAAGAGCGTGACCGACTCCTCCAGATGCTCCTTGAGGGCGATGCGCAGTCGTTCGTGGACTGTATGGTTGGGCATCTCGACCTTCTGGCGCGGTTCACGCCGGTCGTGGACAAGCTGCTGGGCGTGGCACCCGGCGGGTAGGAGTGAATGTGGGGGCGCGGCCTGGCGAATGGGAACGCAGAGCGGAGGGGCTTGCGCCCGGCGCAAGGTCGGGCATACTGAAGGGAGAGAGGTGACCAGGTATAGTTGACCCGGGCCGCATCGGGGAAGTGAGCCAGCAGATCGCACAGGAGTTCCATCCCGACCGCATCGTGCTGTTCGGCTCGCACGCGCGGGGGACGGCTGGGGAGACGCCAAGCGCACTTGCGCAGAGCCGCGGGAAAATGCATCATGCCCGCACGGGGAGGTCTCGCTGCGGGAAAGGACTAGTCCGTGCGGAAGGCGATAGCGGCGTCGCTGCTGTTGGTGACTCTGATTGCGGGCGCGCGGGGCCTCGGCGGCGAAGTGCTTGTGATTGACCGGGCTGAGACCGCTGGCATCAGCGCCTTTCGCCCGATGTGGGACACGCCGGTGGTCACTGCGCCCGACGGCGTGCGGGTGATCAAGGACTCCGTAATCAAGGACCGCGGCGGGGCCGCCGTCTGGTGGCCCGGGGCGCGCGACGGCGGCTCGAAGCCCGGGGCGATGGCCTTCGACGCGCTGCGGCGCTTCCTCCTCGTCCGCTTCCCCGACGCCGCCGACCAGATCTCGGCGAAGCTCAACGCCGGCCTCGCCATCGAGAAGGTCGAGTTGGTGCTGCCTTTCAAGGACGAAGAGCTGTGGCCCGAAGGCACCACGGGCAGCGGCATCGGCCCCGAGGGCGGCTACGAGTACCGCGCCAACTGGGGCGTGGATGATCTCTATCGCAAGCACCGCCCCACCTGGCATGCCCTCGCCTGGGCGCTGCGAAAGCCCTGGAAGGCCGACCCGAAGAGCGGCCCAACCTTCAACGCCTACGCCAACGGCTCGGGCTACTGGAAGAGATACGGCGCCGCCGACACTACGGAAGATCGCTTCCCCAGACAGTTCGGCCCCACACCTGTTCACTACCAGGCTCCCGAAGGACGAATGGACGTGACGCCCGTGCTCGCGGACGACGCGTTCGGCAAGACCCTCGGCGAGCGGCTCCGCACCCTGAGCGACTGCGGCTTCCTCCTCCGCAAGTGGGAGACCTACGACCATCGCTACTACACCGGCTGCTACGAGTGGGCCACCGCCACCGGCGGCCGGGCGATCGTCATTGACACGCCGAGGTTGGTCGTCCAGTTCGGAGTCCCGCCTTCAGGCGGTCTTCCCAGCCCCATCGCAAAGGAGCCGCCTAGAGGCGGGACTCCGAACGTAGGCGGCAAGCCCACCGCCGTGATGCCCACGGCGGAAGAACTTGACGCCCTCGCCAAACGTTATGCTCCGCGCAAGCCCGACTGGATGCCCGAGTGGCAATGGGCGCGGGTGCGGGAACTGCTCACCCTTCAGCAAGGCGAGAACGCTCTTGACGAGCCATTCTGGATGCAGTTCACGCCCCGCTACCTCGTCGAGCGCCGCGTCGGCAGCGAGAGGCGGGCCGAGAAGCCGCGCTCGAAGGGCGAACTCGCCTACGAGGTATGGGTGGACTGCCTGCTGGCCATGCAGCCGCGCGGCTGGAACGGCTTCGAAGCCTCGACGCAACTCCTGCCCGCACTCGTCTACGGCGACGCGTTGCCCGGCCCCGCTCGCGACGTGTTCACGGAGTACTGGACGAACTGGCTGATGCCCGACCGGCCCACCGCGCCGCCCGAACGGCACCAGGACCCCGAGTGCCTCGACGGCTCGCTCGTCCACCCCATGCTCGACCAGCTCAAGAAAGTGCAGGCCACCGCGCAGTTCAGCGGCGGCGACAGCTACTTCAACAAGACGGGCGACTGGCGCGGCAACAAGAGCTTCTATCGCTCGGGCTTCTGCTACACGATCAGCACGATGAACTTCAACCACACCTCCGCGATGGGCGCGCTCCTCGGCGGCGCCGTCATCGGCTCCGAGCGGGCCATGACCGACGGCCGCCACGGCATCGAAAACTATCCCCTCCGCCTCTGGTGCTGGTTCGACGGCACCACCCAGGAGTCCATTGACCACTACTACCTCTCGGTCACGCTCACGGCGCAGAAGATGATCGCCGACTTCGGCCCGACCCTCTTCGACCGCATGCTCGGCAAGAGCATCCTGCTGAAGACCGTGGACGAGTTGATCGGCGCTTACCACCCCGGCCTCCACCGCTTCATCGCCGGCTCGTGCCGCACCGCGCCCGAACACCTGCTCGTCACCCAGGACGGCGTCTACCACATTGTCCATTCGCTCAGCCAGAAAGGCGTGCTGCGCGATCTCGACAACAGGGACGTGCCGGGCGGCATGCCCGTCATCGGCCAGGAGCTCTCCCCGGCGCATGTCGGCCGCCAGACCCTTCAAGGCCCCTGGGCGCCCGACTGGAAGAGCGGCCTCGTGGACTCCAAGCCGCTGCCGTGGGAGATGACCTGCACGTTCAAGCAGTGGGGCCGGCACGTGAAGCAGCCCATCATGCGCCGCTCGTATCTCGGCCACCACTACGGCCTCTACAGCAGCGACGCCCAGATGGGCATCATCCCCATCCTCGGCCAGTGGCGGCGGGCCGACAAGCCGGCCGAGCGGATGCAGGACGTCGGCACGATGCTCCTGCGCTATGGCCTCAACACCACGCGCCTCGTCAACGACGCCCCCGGCTGGATCGCCACCTACGGCACCCAAGCCACGCTCCAGCACAAGGGCAAGATGATCGTCGTGGCCAGCCCGCACCCCTGGCTCGACCCCAAGCACAACATCAAGAGTCTCCAGAGCACCCTTGCCCTCTACAACTACGAGGCGTTGGGAGCCCCTGTGGGCGGGGCCTCCGCGCCCCGCGAGCCGCAGGACGCGGGGCAGGGACGCCCCGCCCACAAACTGTCCTGGAGGATTTTCGCCGATGGCGAGCCTATCACGGCCCTGCCCGCGCGGCTCAAGGCCGGGCAGCGAATCACCATCCAGGACGGCGTGAGCTACATCGGCATCGTGCCCCTGCCCGCCACCGACCTCGGCCGCACCGACGAGGTGGTGCTCTCGGAGGGCGACGAGCAGGAGTTCGGCCGCGGCAAGTTCAGGGCCGCCCTCGTGATTGACAACTACAACCTGAAGGGCGACGCGCCCCTGGCGGAGAAGGCCGACTTCGCGAAGGTGGACCGCGCCTGGGGCGGCTTCGTGGTCGAGATGACCGACGCCACCGAGTTCTCCGGCTTCCGCCGCTTCCAGAGCCACATCGCCTCCGCCAAGCTCCAAACCCGCGACGAGCCCGAGCAGGCCATCGCCCACGTGAAGTACGCGAGCGGCAAGGACACGATGGAGCTGGGCGTCTTCACCACCTACAAGGAGGATGAACCGCTCGACCAGCTCTTCGCCTACCGCCGCGTGAACGGCGCCTGGCCCTACCTGCCCGAGGGCGTCGAGCGCGACACCCCCGTCGCCCAGCAAGCCACCACGGGCCGCCTCGAGAAGAACGGCGCCGTGCTCGCCTGCGAGAAGGGCCGCATGGCCTACCTCCACGCCGACCCCGCGAGCGACACCTTCGCCGGCTACAACCCCCTGCCCGACCCCACCGACTGGTCGCTCACGATTCCGGGCCGCATCCGCGTGTGGGCCGACGGCAAGCTCGGCATCGCCCACATCGTCGTCCGGCCCAAGGCCGGCAAAGTGACGGTGGACTACGCGACGCGCCCGGGCGCCGAGACGGCTGGCATGGCCACGGCCCTCCTTCTCGACGGTTTCCCGGCCCCGCCCGCCGTGACGCTCAACGGCCAGACCCTGCCCGAACTCAGGCGCCAGACCGTGGACGGCCGCCCCTGCTTCCTCGTGCCGCTGAAGGGACTGTAGCCATGCCCCACGACCGCATTGACCTGTCGAGGGTGAAGACCTATCGCCTCGGCGAGCGGCGCAACCTGGTGAAGCTGAGCGACCTCGTGCGCCCGTGCGCCCCGCCGCCCCCCTTCGACCACCCCGAGCTGCATCTGGTCGCCCGAGCCATCCGCGAGGCGCGCCGGCGCGGCGCGCCAGTCCTCTGGATGCTCGGCGCACACGTCGTCAAGAGCGGGCTCTCGCTGCTTGTGATTGACCTCATGCAGCGGGGCCTCGTCACCCACGTGGCCGGCAACGGCGCCGTCTCCATCCACGACTTCGAGCTGGCCCTCATCGGCGAAACGAGCGAGGACGTGGCCGACTCCATCGAGGACGGCTCGTTCGGCATGGCCGACGAAACGGGCCGCCTGATCAACCAGGCCGTGCAGGCCGGCGTGCGCGACGGCCTGGGCTACGGCGAGGCCCTCGGCCGCCTCTACGCCACCGACCCCCGCTTCATCCACCGCGACGCCAGCATCCTCTACAACGGCCACAAGCTCGGCGTGCCCGTCACCATTCACGTCACCATCGGCACCGACATCATTCACCAGCATCCCGCCGTGGACTTCGGCGCGCTGGGCGCGGCGAGCGGACTCGATTTCCGTGCCTACTGCGCCACTGTGGCGAAGCTCGAGGGCGGCGTCTTCTGCAACTTCGGCTCTGCCGT
>Ga0209506_1003633_pt1 | contig 12226 bp, 8 predicted proteins | sample AD_JPNHG2_MetaG_FD_184409 | JGI IMG/M metagenome (GOLD analysis project Ga0209506, IMG submission 184409) | Active sludge microbial communities of municipal wastewater-treating anaerobic digesters from Japan - AD_JPNHG2_MetaG (SPAdes) (version 2) | ecosystem: Engineered > Bioreactor > Anaerobic >...
CTATCCCCCCGTCAGGGCCGCGGAAAAAGAGGGGCGGATCCAGATTCACGGCCTCTACTTCGATCTTGCCACCGGCGAGCTGAAGAAGATATTTTAGGGGGTTCCAAGAACCGAATCAATCTCTTCTTTTATCAGGTCGAGCGAGATCCTCCCAATAGGCGTGAGCCTGCCGTTGACCAGGATGATCGGGATCGGCGGGTGCCGCTCCTCGATGAGGAGCCGCACGTGTTCAGGCATCCCCTCATCGATCAGAGTCGTCTTCACCACCACCCTGTCTCCATATTCAGCGAAGAGTTCTTCGCGCAGGGCGCCGATGGCTTCCAGCAGGCTGTTTGAGGGGTGGCAGGTCTCAAGGCCGCAGGATCTCGTCTCGTCACAGGGAAAAGGCCCGCACTCGGAATCTTTGAGCCCGACAATCTCGACTATCGCTTCTGCCATGCATCAACGGTGAGGGGCGTATGCTATATTATCCTTCGTCCCCGGAGACGAGCAGACCACGCAGCGAACCCCTGATCTCCTCTTCAATCCCTTCGACCTCTGCCACGTCCCGCAGCCGGTCAAGATCGCCTATTAGAATCGGCTCAGCGAAACCGATACCCAGGTTTCCCATGAACGCCCTGACCACGCCCGTGACGCAGGTGAACGCCTCCTTCCCCCGCCGCCCCGCAACCGCGATGAGCAGACCGCGGGCTCGCACCTCTTTCCCCAGCACCTTCTCCCGTGCGTGGAGCCACTGGCACCGGTCCATCGCCGCCTTCAGGGGTGCAGGAACCGTGTTGGTGTAGACCGGCGTGCAGACAACTATGAGCGATGCGGTCTCAAGCGCACGGATGATCCGGGGCATATCATCATCCACAGGACAGTAACCCTGATCGTAGCAGACGTAGCAGCCTATGCACGGCCGTATATCCATATCCTGCAGGTAGAAGACACGGGAGGAGAGACCTGCCCTTGCGGCCTCATCATCGCACCAGGACGCAATCTTTGCGGAGTTGCCGAACCTGCGGGGACTCCCCTGCAGGATCACAACATCGACCGTATCCCCCGGCAGCGGCCGCGTAAAGACCCGCGGCCTGAGATAGAGGTGCGGGCGCGACGAGACGTCCTGCGCGAGCCTGGCAAAGACTATATCCGCCGTCTTCCGGGCATCAAAGAGCGAACCAGGCGGGATCTCGTAAGAGTTGATCGCGTAGGTGTAGACCGTCTCCGTGCCGCGGAGAACCTCGATGTTGTAGCGGATCATGCCGGGGTAGACGCTACCCATATCATCCATGGTCAGCCTGATGGTGAACGTTCCTTCAGGTGTCTCGATAGTTTGGGTCTTCTCTTCTCTCGCGCTCTCGCTCATCGTCTCTCATCTCGTCTTGTCCTATATTCTACATTTCGGATTACCTGAGGTATGCGCCGTTTTCCGGACCCGCATCCGCCTGGTCACTACCGTTAATAAGGAATCCGATCCACATGATATGGTAATTCATGAAGGCGGTTCTGGGTCTTGAAGACGGAACATTTGTTGTAGGGGATGGTTTTGGTGTTGAAGGGAGATGTTGCGGGGAACTCGTCTTCACGACGCAGATGACCGGTTACATGGAGGCATTGACCGATCCCAGTTATGCCGGGCAGATCCTGATGTTCACCTACCCCCTCATCGGGAATTACGGTGTAGACCTACAGAATTTTGAGAGCCCCCGGGTTCAGGCGGCTGGCTGTGTCGTGCGCGAGATCGCGCGCGTGCCAGCTTCGAGACCCCCGGTTGCGGAATACTTTGAAGAAAACGCTCTTTTTGGGATATCGGGTGTCGATACCCGCAGCCTGACCATAAAGACACGGACATGCGGCACACTCAGGGCATCTCTCATCGTCGGTGGCGAGGACGGGAATGAGGCGGTCAGGCTTGCAAGGTCGGCTCCCCCGATCACAGGAACGGATCTCATCGAGCGTGTCTCCTGCACCGCACCATACACCATCAGCGGCCCCGGAAAACGGATCGCCCTCATAGATCTCGGGGTGAAACGCCACATCATAGAGAGTCTCCGCTACCGGGGCGCCGAGATCCACGTCTTCCCGCACAACGCAGCAGCAGACGATCTGATGGCTGCAGAACCCGACGCTCTCTTCATCAGCAACGGCCCCGGCGACCCGAAAAGGGCGGCGGGGGCCATCAGGTGTGTGGGAGAACTGGCCGGAGAGTTGCCCATAATCGGGATCTGCATGGGTATCCAGGTTGCAGCCCTTGCACTCGGCGCAGAGACCTACAAGATGAAGTTCGGCCACCGGGGGACGAACCAGCCTGTCCGCTACCGCGACGGAAAGATCTACATCACCACACAGAACCACGGGTTCGCCGTGGACGAGGAGAGCCTGCCGGAGGGCTGCACAGTCTCCTACCGGAACGTGAACGACGGAACGGTCGAGGGGTTCGAGAACAGCGATCTCAGCATCACCTGCGTCCAGTTCCATCCAGAGGCGCACGGTGGGCCGCGAGATACGGAGATGCACTTCTTTGACCGTATATACAGGGAGATTCCATAATGCCAAAGATGCCTCATATTAATAAGGTCCTCCTTATCGGCTCTGGCCCCATCCAGATAGGACAGGCGGCCGAGTTTGATTTCTCGGGATCGCAGGCCTGCCGCGCCCTCCGGGAAGAGGGTGTCGAGGTCGTCCTGGTCAACTCAAACCCCGCGACGATCCAGACCGACCCCGATATGGCAGACACCATCTACATCGAACCCCTGAAGGCCGGGATCATCGCAAAGATCATCGAGAAGGAGAAGCCTGACGGTATACTGAGCGGCATGGGCGGTCAGACCGGTCTCAACCTGACCGCGGAACTCGCAGAGATGGGCGCTCTCAAGGGCGTCGAGATCCTTGGAACACCGCTTGAGGCGATCTACCACGGCGAGGACCGGGAACAGTTCCGCGACCTGATGAACAGCATCGGAGAGCCCGTCCCTCGGAGCATGATCCTGAAGAACATGAACCAGATCGAGGACGCCATCCGGGAGGTGGGTCTGCCTGCGATCATCAGGCCGGCATACACCCTTGGCGGTTCAGGCGGCGGCGTGGCGCACACACCGGAGGAGATGCGGCGCATATGCGAGACCGGTCTTGCACGTTCCCGTATTCACCAGGTTCTGGTCGAGGAGAGCGTCGCCGGCTGGAAGGAGATCGAGTTTGAGGTGATGCGGGACGCCTCAGATACCTGCATCACCGTCTGCGGCATGGAGAACGTCGACCCGATGGGCATCCATACAGGTGAGAGCGTTGTTGTCGCACCAATCCTCACCCTCCGGGACGACGAGTTCCAGACGCTCCGGACTGCCGCGATAAAGATCATCCGGGCGCTTGGCATCCAGGGCGGGTGCAACATCCAGTTTGCCTACCAGGACGGCGATTACCGTGTCATCGAGGTGAATCCACGGGTCTCGCGCTCCTCCGCGCTCGCGTCCAAGGCGACCGGTTACCCGATCGCCCGTGTTGCGGCAAAGATTGCAATAGGGCTGCGGCTGGATGAGATCACGAACACCGTGACCGGCGTCACCCCGGCGTCCTTTGAGCCGGCAATCGACTACGTCGTGGTGAAGGTGCCTCGCTGGCCGTTTGATAAGTTCCGGTCGGCAGACAGGACGCTCACCACCGCTATGAAGAGCACCGGCGAGGTGATGGCGATCGGGCGGACGGTCGAGGAGGCGTTCAAGAAGGCGCTCCGGTCGCTCGATAACGATATGCAGCGGCACACAAACCCGAGCGAGATCCGGATGATCCTCACATCCCCTACAGACGAGCGGTTCGGGTGTCTCTTCGATGCCTTCCGCGAGGGGTTCACCGTCGAGGAGGTTGCCAGGCTTACATCCATAGCACCATTCTTCCTGGAGAAGGTCAGAAACATCGTAGACCTCGAACGGAAGTTAAAGACCAGCGCTGCACCGGAAGATGTCAGAACCGCCCGGCGTTATGGTTTCATAGCCGAGGAGATTCAGGAACTGACCGGCCTGACCGCCGCCGAGGTTGAGAGACTGTCCGGGGTGCTGACCTACAAGATGGTTGATACATGCGCCGCCGAGTTCCCGGCGACCACACCGTATTTCTACTCCACCTGGGAGGACGGCTGCGAACTCACCCGGAACGACACAAGGAAGGTGCTGATCCTTGGTTCCGGGCCGATCAGGATCGGGCAGGGGATCGAGTTTGACTACTGCACCGTCCACGCGGTTATGGCGCTGCGCGAGGAAGAGGGGATCGAGGTTCATATCATCAACAACAACCCTGAGACGGTCTCAACCGATGCCGACACATCTGACAGGCTCTTCTTTGAGCCGATGCACCTTGAGGACGTCATGAACATCCTCAAGAAAGACGACTATTACGGTGTGATGGTCCAGTTTGGCGGCCAGAACTCTGTGAACCTTGCTGTGCCGCTCGAGGCGGAGATCAGGCGTCTTGGTCTTGAGACAAAGATCTTGGGGACATCTCCCGACGCCATGGACGTGGCGGAGGACCGTGACCGGTTCAGCCGCCTCCTGAAGCGTCTCGGGATCCCGAGCCCGGCGAACAGTTCCGCCTACTCGGAGAAGGAGGCGCTTGAGATTGCCAGGAAGATCGGCTACCCGGTGCTTGTCAGACCGTCTTACGTCCTCGGGGGACGGGCGATGGAACTCGTCCATGACGATGCCGAACTTGAGGGTTACATCAAGGAGGCCGTCCGGGTGAGCCGGAAGCACCCGGTGCTGATCGACTCGTTCCTCCAGGGCGCTGTCGAGATCGATGTGGATGCTGTCTGCGACGGGACGGATGTTCTGATCGGCGGTATCATGGAGCACATCGAGTGGGCGGGAGTCCATTCGGGGGATTCGGCCTGTGTCATCCCGCCGCAGTCGCTCTCGCCATCGGTGATCGAGCGGGTGCGCGAATACACAAAAAAGATTGCCCTGGGTCTCGGGGTTATAGGGCTTATAAACATCCAGTACGCCGTCCAGAACGACGTGGTCTACGTGCTGGAGGCTAACCCCCGCGCGAGCCGGACGGTGCCGTTCGTTGCAAAGGCAACGGGGATACCGCTTGCAAAGATAGCAGCAAAGGTGATGGTCGGCAGGAAACTTGCCGACATGGGTGTTGCTGAACGCGAGATCCGGCACGTTGCGGTGAAGGAGGTTCTCCTGCCCTTCAACAAACTTCCCGGAGTTGACACCGTGCTCGGCCCGGAGATGAAGAGTACGGGTGAGGTGATGGGGATCGACTACGATTTCGGCCGCGCCTATTACAAAGCATCTACCGCCGCGGAGAACACCCTGCCGACGGAGGGGAACGTCTTTATATCGGTGAGGGACGAGCAGAAGGAGGAACTCCTGCCGATCGCACGGAAACTCAGGGAACTCGGTCTCACCCTCTACGGGACGAGCGGGACGGTTGAATTCCTGGCCCAGAACGGCATCGAGGCGAACCTTGTGCGGAAGGTGCAGGAGGGGTCGCCAAACGTCATCGACGCTATGAGGTCGGGGAGCATCCGGCTGATCATCAACACCCCGGCGGACAAGGCTTCCCGGCAGGACCACATCCAGATCATGAGGGCTGCTGTGGATTACGCTATCCCCTACATCACGACGCTCCAGGCTGCCAGGGCGGCCGCGATGGCGATCGAGGCCATAAAGCATGCAGAGATCACGCTCGAGCCGCTGGCGCACTACCATGGACTGGCGTAACGCTCGTCTCTCTCAAACCTGCGGTGTGGCTTCGTCTTCCCGGCCGCTGCATGGTAAGGGGCCATCAAACCAGTAATTCCAGGTTGTGGCAGAATTCAGTGATAAGGTGGTTGCCCATAGATTTTTGCAAAGTTAATGGGGGTTGCATCACCGACTGGAGGTGGGGATGTCCCACGAACACCGTTCAACGAGAGATCCTGGAGACAGGGGCGGGGAACGTCCCGTCCCCCTCCCCATCAGCCCCTCCCCCACGGGGGCGATTCTCCATAGATACCGTGTCCGGGTAGTGCATCCCCTCACCCGGTTTCCGGTGAAAACCCCCCGAAGAATCCTGTCTCGTCCTCGTGCACGGCTATCCAGGGCCAATCGCCACGCACTGCCCGCCCCCTGGAAGGGGGCGGGAGGAGGCCGCGAGAGCGGCCGGGAGGTGGGGGTGGTCTGCCTCACATGGAAAAGGAGGTCTGGTTGAGATCCAGGAGACCGGCAGCGGGAAATGGCCCTGACCGGCTCCGCTGCCCTTTGCCCCCCGCCGGGCAACGCCGGTGGACTCACCGGAACATGAGAACTCAGTCCTTCTTCTGGAGTATGAAGAACTCATACCCGTATTCGCCAGCGTGCTTCCGAAAGATTTCAATCTCACGGCGGGCAAACTCAATCTGCGCCATAGCCCCGGGATTGCCGGCGACCTCCGGCAGCAGGTCGTCTATCCGCCTGAGAACGTGGGCATAGTAGTTATCCCACCAGGCCGAGTCGGGGAGCGGGAAGGCCGCTACGACCCGGTATCCCGCATCTTCTGCGATCGCACAGTTCTTCGTGACCGGCCCTATCGCCGGATAGCACTCGTTCCAGAACGACAACGCCTCCGGAGACGGGTTCTCGGTGAACCAGACGGACTCAGTGAGGCAGAGGTATCCCCCCGACCGGAGAAGCCTCCTCCAGGAGTTCAGCCCCTCTGCAAACCCGATGATGAAGATCGAGCCTTCCGCCCATATGAGATCAAACGTTTTGTCGGGAAACGGGAGGGCCTCCATCGAGGCCTGGACGATGTTGATTCGACCATCCACGCCGACAGATGCTGCTTCGCTGATGAACTGGGCCAGGAAAGGTTGATGAATGTCGACAGCGGTGATACGGCAGCCAGGGCAGAGGCGGGCCAACTCGATCGTCTGCATCCCGGCACCGCAGCCGATATCCAGGATCTCCGGCCTGGCGGGCAGGCCTGAGAGGAAGGAGAAGGCTTTCCTGGTGCACTCGCTGCTTCCCGGCCCCTGCCGCGGCAGACCCTCGTGCAGGGTGAAGACAAATGGAGTTTCCATGCCAGAAATCTCTCGTTCAAAGCGATAAAACCGTTCCCAGCGAGAACCACTCCGGTTAATACCCCCGCCACCCATTCGTGAGTATGGATAAAAAGACCCCCGTCCCCGAACTCCGGGATAGAATGGAGCGATTCCGGGACCGCATGGACGCCGAGAACCCCTCATGGGAGTTTGCTGCGATCTTTGGACGGACAAACCAGTTCTACTTCACCGGGACGATGCAGGATGCGGTTCTCCTTATCCCCCGCCGGGACGAACCCGTGCTCTGGGTGCGCCGGAGTCTTGAGCGGGCGCTTGATGAATCAGGGTTTCCCGAGATCCGGCCTATGAAGAGTTTCCGCGATGCTGCTGCCGGGATGGGCGGGTGCCCCTCAACAGTCCATCTCGACTCGGAGAAGGTGACACTCGCACTGCTCGAACGCTTCCGCAAACACTTCCCTTTCAGGGAGGTGCGCCCGCTCGATGCGCAGGCGGCGAAGATCCGGGCAAAGAAGAGCCCTTACGAGATCGCTACCATGGAGCGGGCGGGAGAGATTCATCGCCACGTTCTCGAGGATTGCGCCCCGGCGATGCTCAGAGAGGGGATGAGCGAGGCCGAACTCGGTGGCGAGATCTTCGCCCTCATGGTCAGGGAAGGGCACCACGGCATAACCAGGTTCGGGGGCTTCGGGACGGAGATGGTGCTCGGGCAGATAGGGTTTGGCGAGAGTTCGCTCTACCCCACCGCGTTCGACGGTCCGGGCGGGTGCCGCGGGGTCGCTCCCGGCGCACCTGTGCTCGGCAGCCATGACCGGAGGCTTGCACCCGGTGACCTGGTCTTCCTTGACTGCGGCTGCGGTGTGGATGGCTACCACACCGACAAGACCATGACTTACATCTTCGGGCAGGCGCTCCCGCCGGAGGCGATGGAAGCGCACCGGCGCTGCGTTGAGGTACAGGACGAGGCAGCCTCGCTGCTCCGGCCGGGGGCAACGCCGTCAGAGGTCTACAGGAGAGTAATCGAGAACCTGGAGCCCGGGTTCCTGGAGAACTTTATGGGGTTTGGGAGCCGGCGGGTGCAGTTCCTGGGCCACGGCATCGGTCTTGAGGTGGACGAGATGCCGGTGATCGCCAGCGGTTTCGATGAACCGCTCGAAGAGGGTATGACGATCGCCCTCGAACCCAAGAAGGGGATCGAGGGCGTCGGGATGGTGGGGATCGAGAACACGTTTGTTGTCACCCCCGGAGGCGGCAGGCCCATCACCGGGAGAGACCGCGGGCTGATCCCGGTCCACTGAGGCCGCGGCGGCCGGAGGCGTGGAGACTTCTCTTCCTTCAATCCGGCCCGTACAGGTGTTCCTTAACCCGTTTTGAGACCGCCTGCTCCCTCTGTTTCAGCAGGGCGACGTCCACCGGCCCGTCCTCGCGGTATGAGGCGAACAGGAGGTAGAGGAAATCTACCGTCAGGTGCATGACCTCCCTCCTGAACCTCACCTCAACGGTTGTGTCGCCGGCAAGGCCCCTTATGGAGAACCAGTCGGGCTTATCGAATTTGTAGAACCCCTCACCCAGGTTTGGGAGCGCTTCAACCTCGCCGAAGTTTTCAAGATAGGAGAAGAACCCCTCCGTTACCGGGGCGCTGAGGAGAAACTCCTTCATGAGAGAGCCGTCGGCACAGGATTTATGCCGAACCGAGCGAAGAATCCGCATTCTCTGCAATCTCCCTTACCGCTTCCGCCGCGATCCGGCACTCCTCGTCCGTGGTGAACCAGGAGAGGCTGAGCCGGACAGAACCAGACCCGCCGTCGACCGCTCGATGAACAAGGGGTGCACAGTGAAGCCCGGTACGGGCCACGATCCCGTAGGCCCGGGCCAGGATGAACCCCACATCGTCGTTATCCAGCCCCCGTATGTTGAACGAGATTATGGGAAGTTCGGGCGAGTCGTTGTGGATCTCGATGCCGGGCCCCTTATTCAGTTCATGGATAAGAAACGCGGTCTGGCGCTCTGCTTTCTCTGCTATGGCCTTCACGCCGACGGACGCAACGTAGTTTGCACCGGCTGCAAGCCCTGCAAGCCCGGGGTAGTTGTGCGTTCCGGCCTCGAACCGCTCCGGCATCTCGCGGGGCTGGTAGAGCGAGAAAGAGTCTGTTCCTGTCCCCCCGTAGCGGACAGGGGCGATAGAATCGGGGTCGCGCAGGTAAAAACCGCCGCTGCCCGCGATCCCGAAGAGACCCTTGTGCCCGGTGAAGACGTAGGCATCGACCGGGAGGGTCTTCAGGTCGATGGGTACGTGGCCGGCGGTCTGCGCACCGTCCACGATAAAATAGACCCCGTGGTCATGCAGGATCTCCCCGATGCGGTAGATATCCTGCAGCGAGCCGAGGACGTTGCTGCCGTGGGTTGTGACCATGAGCCGGGTATCGGGGGTTATGGCCGACTCGACCAGGTCGGGGTTGACCGATCCGTTATCGACGGGGAGAACCGTCAGCCGGAGGCGCTGCTGCCGCTCGAGTTCGGCAAGCGGCCGCAGAACGGAGTTGTGCTCAAGTTCGGTTGCAAGGACATGGGATCCGGATCCTTTCCCGGCAAGGAATCCCTGGATGAGGATGTTCAGGGAGTCTGTTGCGTTCATGGTGAAGACCACGTGCTCCGGCGGCTCCGCCGCGAGGAGGCTCGAGACCGCCTCGCGTGCCAGCGTGACGTAATCTTCGCCCTGGCTCCCGGTGGTCCTCCCCGACCCAAAGACAGGCCGGGCGAGGGACTGGCTGACGGCCTCGAGCACTTCTCGCGGTTTTGGCCAGGTCGTGGCGGCGTTGTTTAAGTAGATGATCGGCGGGGGTTCAATCATGCAACTCGCTTTTCAATGGATCTCTCGGCAGCAGCCAAAAAGAGATCGTTTCGACTGCATCAACCGGTTATCCGGTGGGTGCGGAAAAACCCGGCCCAAAATAGCCACCCCTTCCCGCCGCAGAGGGTCGCGGCCTCTCTCTTGCCCGATCACCGGAGATCCCCGGACGCCGCGTGCCGGTAGGTCCCGTGCGGCACCCGCATCTCAAACCGCGCCCCTTTTCCGGGTTCCCCGGTCTCGGTGATGCTGATCCCGGTGATCGCCAGGATCTCGCGGATCAGGAAAAGCCCGAGCCCGGTGTTCTTACCTACATCCCGCTCAAAGATCCGCTCCTTTTCCTCCAGCGGAACACCGACGCCGTTATCCTCCCAGACAAGGACAAGGTCTCCGTTCTCCCCGGGGTAAGACCATACGCGAACCCGTGTAGCCGACTCACCGTGACGGATGGAGTTATCCATAAGGTTGGAAAAGACCGTTGAAAGCATCGGATCCGCATAGACAACCAGGTCTCCCGTCTCATCCTCGACGGGCAGCCCCTGCACGGACGCCGATCTGATCACATCAGAGACCCGCTGCCACTCGGGCGCCCGGACACCGAGGTCGGTGTAGTCCCGCGTAAACTCGACCTGGCGGCGGATCAGATCGGCGGCGTCCTCTACGCGGGCAAGGTAGTTCGATATATCCTCCCCGGGACCGGCCATCCGTGCAAACGACAGGTTGCCAAGAAGGACTGTTAGCTGGTTTAAGACATCGTGCCGGGTGATGCTGTTCATCAGGGTGAGTTTCCTGTTCGCGACGGCCAGGCTGTCGCTCTGCTGCGCAAGTTCCCGGGCATGATACTCGATCTCCCGCTCCATGGCCTTTCTCTCGGTTATATCCTGGACGGTCAGCGCCATCCCGTGAGAGACCTCCGCCAGGTCGAGAGGGGTGCCCGACACCTCCAGAAAGACCAGATCATCGGTCCTGCCGCCGCGCCGCGACACGGTCTCAAGCGTAAACCTCCCGGTATTCTCGACCCGGGCAAGCGCCTCACGCATGGCGGCCTCATAATCATCTTCGCCCGGGAAGAGCAGCCTGACGTGCCGACCGATGAGGTCATCGCGGGTGTAGCCGAGGATCTCGCAGAGGCGATCGTTTGCCTCCGCGAAGATCTCGTTCACCGTCATGCATATGCCGATGGGAGCAGCACGGAAGATCCCCGCCATCTTCTCAGCGGTCTCCCGTAACTCCCTCTCGACCCGCCTCTGCCCGGTCACCTCCCGGATCGTCTCTATAGCACCGGCACGCCTGCCTTCCAGGTCGTAGAGAGGGGACGCCCTGAGCCTGAGGATGGCCTCCCTCCCGGCAGGACGGGCAAGCGATGTCTCGCTCTCAAGGACATCTCCTTCTCGCCCCAGGATCTCGTAGCGGTTCTGAAGGGCTTCATCGGGCTTGAGAACGTAATCGATAAGTATGGGGCGCGCCTCGCCGTAGAACGGAACCGCATACGCGTAATCGCCCCTGCCGAGCATCTCTTCTTTTGGAACACCGGTGAGCCTCTCGATAGCACGGTTCCAGGTGATAACACGGCCTTCTGCATCGATGACAAAGGCTGCGTCCGGGAGGAACTCGATGATCTCGGCAAGCCTGCGTTCACTCTCCCGAAGTTGCCGCTCCCGCTCACTAAGTTCCTCAAAACCTGACCGGAGCTCCTCCTCGATGGCGGTGAGTTGTTCATATGCCGCCTGCAGTTCCTCGTGACGCCGCATCGCCTCGAGTTCGGCAAGTTTGCGATCTGTGATGTCGTGCACCATCCCGATTGTGCGAATGACCCGCCCGGACTCGTCGCGCTGGTGCTCGCCGCGTTCAATGACGTACCTGACCTCACCGGTATCGGCTCGAATGATCCGGTGCTCGATCTCGTAGCCGTCACTCCCGCCGGTGAGCGATCTGGAATGCAGCGACCTGACCGCGGCGCGATCGTCGGGATGAAGCAGTTCGAAGTAGTCATCCGCTGAGTAGTCGCCGGGGGAAAGACCAGAGATCCGGGCAGCCTCCTCCGACCAGGTCAACCGACCCGTGGTGTGATCGAACTCCCAGCTGCCCAAGTGAGCGATCTCCTGGGCTCGTCTCAACTTATTTGCGGTCTCTTCGCGCTCTCTCACCAGGGCGTCGCGTTCTGCAAGCGATCGCGCCAGGGTGATGTTGGCGTAACTCAACTTAGATATGAATACGGCAGCCTCACGCAGGAAGGAGATGGCGCTGTCCACGGTCTTTCTGCTCAACCGTGGAACGGCATCGAGCGCGGCGGTGTAGGCATCTTCATCAAACCCGTGGCACCGCGCCTGCGCCAGGAAGACCTCGTAATCCGGTTCTTCTTCCTCAAGGAGGAACTGCCC
>Ga0209506_1003641_pt1 | contig 12214 bp, 7 predicted proteins | sample AD_JPNHG2_MetaG_FD_184409 | JGI IMG/M metagenome (GOLD analysis project Ga0209506, IMG submission 184409) | Active sludge microbial communities of municipal wastewater-treating anaerobic digesters from Japan - AD_JPNHG2_MetaG (SPAdes) (version 2) | ecosystem: Engineered > Bioreactor > Anaerobic >...
ACCTGCAAAATTTGAAAATTACAATATGATATTTACAAACCAACCATATTTATTACCAGGAGCTAATTATCCGAAGTATGGTTACTGGAGTTATGTCAATAGAACTGATGCGAATAATATATTGCGCACTATTATCCAAATTAAGAATAATACAGGTATGCAGAATTTATTAGCTTCTATTTTATATATTCGGTATCCTGTTGCATTTTCAGTAGCGAATAATATAGGATTGGAAGTGCCACTTGAATATCATTTCGAGGTAGCTTGTTTTGCAGCTGAACGTATTAATACTATGGATGTTACAGAACAACAGCGGGGATTATATGTGCCTATAGAATCAGGACAACGCATACCATTACAGAATGCAGGGGGCAGTAATGATTAATTATGGTGGTGTGCGATTACGTGATGCAATTGACGAAATACTTAATAGGGTAAATAGTTATCGCAATGGTTTTAATATAGATTATTTTAGTTTAGTGCAGATTGTCAATACTGCCTTAATGGATACTATTTCTATATTATTGCCTGTATATGGTCATAATTATATAGCTAGATTTAATGTAGTTAATGGTCAATTTTTAGGTCCAAATTTTATTAAGCCACACAGAGTATTAATTCAAAAGAGTGCAGTTGATCCATTGCGAGAGGCACGGTATGTAAATAGTCGTGAATACAATGCACTTGTTAATTGGGAGACAGCTCACAGTTGGAATGTAGCAATAGAGGATAATCCTGTATATACAATCTATGGTTTAGTATTTTATGCTACTACACAGCCTATGTCTAATATTGATATAATTAGCAATACTACTATACAAGGAATAATGGAGGCATATATATATCCTAATGTTTTGCAGGAGACACAGAATAATGTTATATTGCCTATACCTTATGAATATATAGATTTATTTTATTCTATTGCATTATTAAAATTATTAATGCACGCTGATGAGAGAGGTGAATTGAGTTATTTATTACAGAATATACAGAAGATAAAAAGTGAATTATATCAAAGAAAGAAAGAAAAAGAATTAACGGAAGCGAGACAATTAGAAAGTTTTGTAGAGCCTCGCGTCCCATTTGTTCCATTACAAGCGACGCCAGGGGAGGTAGCACCTAATTTATGATATTAGCTGAATACATAGATTTCTTAAAAATCCGATTAAAGCGATATTTCGCAGGCGCAGTTGTTAGCGATGTATCCATATCTAATTATATTAATACGGCGAGGCGTAAAGTCCAAAATTGTGTTTTGCCTTTTATGTCTGATAGATTTGGCAATGTAATTAATATACCATTCAATAATGGAACACAAGATCCAACTATACAAAATATTCAATACGGGACACGAGCATACCAAGTATTTGTATATGGTATGCCAGCGGATTTAATATCTATTGATAATGTATATATGATGTGGCAGGGGACATCGGTATTGTATAAGAAGCAATGCCGTCAATCGAGCAAACGGGAAGTCTATACCATTTCTATTCACGATTGGAATGTGCCAACTATTGATAGTCCTATTTTTGCGTATGAATATGATGTATTTGCAAGGACGATTTTATTATATATAGGTGCAACATTCGACCAAGCTACTATAGCAAGTTTAACTAATTTGAATGCTACACTGCAAGTATGGTATGTGCAAGCATTATTAGAATTAACTGAACCAACTGATATGGAATTATATCTATCACCTGAGTTGCAAGAATTAGTAATATTAGAAGCTATGAAAAATTTGTTAATAGATTATTATCCATCGGTAAATTTAAATTTAATTAATCAAGAATTAATGTCTGCATTTGAAACTCTAATGACAGCATATCAATTAGATGTTCAGACGCAAGTAGAAGAATTATCAACTATGAAAAAGGAAGAGGGCTTATAATGTCTAGCACAATGGCTGAAATGTTTTCGGATTTTAGAGATATGGCGAAGTTATATACCGAGACTTTAGATGTAACTGAATTAGCCTTTATGAGATGGCTAACAAAAGGCATACAGATATTTCAACGTGAGACGGAATATGTGGAACAAGTGCAACGGATTGATTTAAACGCAGACAATATATATATGTTGCCTACCGATGTATTACGTATAATTGAATTACGCAATGGATTGATACCACAAGATGAGGCTAATTATCCTACTGCAACTGTCCCTATATTGATTGTAGATTTTGAACAATTTACACGGATACGAGATACGTTGCATACAGGAGTTGGACGCACTCCTAATGTATATATGTATCATTATCCTGATAAAAGTGTATATATTGCAACTGTATGGCGACAGGAAATATTGATATATCCACAATATGATGGTCCTTTATATTTGTGGTATATACCTGATTTGTCCCCATTAAGTGCAACTGAACAATGGATACGAGCCGATGATACTACTACTGTGCCTATCACATATAACAGTTGGTATCCATTAGACCAGGTAATCGTGCATCCTATTACAGGGCAGAACATTACTCGATTTATGTATCAATTTAGCACCAAGCGATTAAATCCTGTATTATCACCGTATGAGAATGCATTTATAGATTATGCTTTAAGTTTGTTTATCAAGAGTAAAGGCAGTGCTAATTATAGAGTATTTGAGCAAAGTTTTAAGCAGGAGATAGAGAGAGCTAAAGTTAATAAGCCTACTTTATTCCAACAAGGTATTGTAGATTACAAATTTGCACCATTTTCATAGGGAGTGGGGAGAATGTATCAAAAAATTATAATGCAAAATTTTGGTGGATTAAATTCTAATATACAGCTGATTCATAATCCTGAAAAAGAATTTGCAGCTGATATTTTAAATTATAAACATAAAATATCTAACAAAATTGAATCTCGCAATGGGTATGAGTTTGGTGCATATAACCCACGCATAGGTGTCACATTCCCTGATATAAATACAATTGATAATAATTTAGGTATATTAGGTATTTCAGAATTTTTGCTACCTGGTGAAGCATCTGAATATGTATATGGTGGCAATAGATATATGGTATATGCTTATCGTTTAGGTTTTGATGGATTAAACAATGATGGCACAATAGAGCCGGATCGATATAAATTCTCCCTTGACCTACTTCATTTAAATCAGTTATTAACTAATTATATATCCAATCAAACAGTTCAAAGCATAGATATAAATGAATATGGTTATCCTGTATATAATGGTATTATGCACATTGATTATAACACAGGGCAAATGACATATATTGATAAAGATAATTATATGATATATGCTTTTGTGCCGTTAGAAACTGCCGACCGTAATTATGTATTGCCTGCAAGATTTTTATTTAATGGTAAATTAGGCAGTGGTCCTTTAAATCATATGACACGCCGTTCATATTATCGTGAGTATTATTTCAATGATAATAGTGGCGATATTATACGGTATAAAGATTTATATCCTAATAGACAATTGCGTAATGAAAAGCACGTGTTATATGCACCTAATAAATTTAGAATATCAGATAATGAAAATGATTTATGGATTAATCAATATGTAGATATAAGTGAATATAGACATCAATTAATTATATCAGATAAAATTAATGGCGATGTTACAATTAGAGATTTATTAGCGGATCAGGAACAAGGGGTTACGCAAGACCATCAATTAGAAATATTGCCAAATTGCAAACCTGTATTAGACCCTGATATAATAAATATAGATTATAGAATAGGAATAGGCGAAGAAAACTCAGAAACGGAAGGTGTCAAACACGGTATGGCTCTCTATAATTATGAACTTAAAAAGAGTAATCAGAAAGGCACAGTAAATCCGTGTAGAAATGAAGTATCAAATCCTGAGACTTATGGTGGGGATACAGTACCTGGCGAAGACGCAGTTGCTATAAGTGATACAATTGAGAATACCGCATATATAACATTTAAAATGAATATGGGGAAGAAGACGGACGGTTATTTCTTTGGTTTAAAAAGATCATATTATTCTGATAGTATTAGATTTGTAAGGAACGATACAGAATATTATCGATTTAGTAATGGCGAAGATGGAGTTGAATTTAATGATATAGATAAGGAAGTGCATTTGCACGAAGACGAATACATAGATCCCGAGACAGGCGAGACTGTAAAAGAAACATCCTCTGATGTATATATATGGAATGATTTAGAGTTGCAGTATTTTCCTACGAAAGGCTCGGTATTAGATGGCACTTATTTGATGGATGCGGCTGATAGAGTATTTGATAAAAAGACACCACAGAAATCACGTATTACTAAATTAGAAGAGAAAGACAAATATTCTAAAAAGTTACCATTGGGTACGTGGCGTTATAAATTTGTATGGGATTATGGTGATGGTCGTTATAGTGTAGCAAGCACTGAAAAATTAGTATCAGATATATTATGGAGTGCTATACCTGATAATGATTTGATAAAAGGTAAGACACCTAATGAATATGCAGGTGTATATGAACGTCCCCGATTATTAGATGAATATGAATATAGACGCACTAATTATTTACCTTCATCTGGGGACGTAACTGATACGCCAGGCTTTCCATTTAATTTATATGAGCCTAGATATTTTGAACCTTTAAATAGATATGCAATTCCATTAACTAATTTTTTTGATATTGATGGACGTTTAACCCGATTAGGTCAGAATTTCTTTAAAATAAAAGAAAAGTTATATGGTAGTCAATATCATAGATTTGGTATAAAGGATTGGACATTAGATGAAAATAATTATGTACGGGATAGAGATAGTAATATTATAAATTTTTATAATGATGAACGCACCCGTGATTTTATAGATTTTGCAACATTAATAACTACAAGAGTGCCAGAACATACCCTTAAATTAAATGGCACATTTTACGAAGCTAGTTTTATATTCACACATAATTTAGATATATCAGCATATATAGAAGATGCTTTAAAAGATACGCACGTATTTGTTTCATCAGGTGATTTGATAATACCCACATTTGCGGATCGTTCTAATGCACGCAGTATAATGAGTTTATTTGATGCGGAAGGCAATATTAGATTAGCTAATGCGCCTGTGCGAGTATTAGCATTGCCCACATTGGCGGAACAACCTACTGGAAATTTTATTGTTGTCGGTGGAAAATTATATTATAGTGTTTCATATTTTCCACTCTCTGTTTTTAACAAAGCAGGATATAGTGTAAAGGAAGGAAATGATGTATATCTTGAATTTTATGATAGAAGTAAAGACGAGATTATACGTGCACAGAGAAGCCCTTTATCACAAAATTCTCTTGGTGGAGCGAGATATTCGATATTGGATTCTCCCACTACTTTAATTAATAACGGCGAATTTGTATTTCCGGAAGGTTGGACACAAAGTAATAATTTATGGCACGGCACATTATTAAAAGGGATTACAGATGAGAGTGAGGACTTACAAGTGTCTAGATCGGATGTAGACTCGCAAGCAATTAATAGATTAATTAAACCAGGAATATTAGAATTAGATTTATTAGATAGAGACAATAGATTATTTAATAATGAAATAGAGCGAGCAAGCGATAATTTAATTTGTGAACATTTAGCTGTTCTATACCGCCTACGTTTCTTATCTAACTGGGCTGGGAAAATTAAAGAATTTAACGATTATGTGAATAAATTAACCCGATGGACAGATAATGTCGATGGCGGCGGCTGGTTTTGGGATCTCTTTAAGAAGTTATGGGATGCAGATACAATAGGTAGTTCTGATATTTTATGTGAAAATGCTACTAATATTAATGTAGGGCGGGTTGGTTATCCATATATGCCAAGTTATGATTCTGATAATGTATCTCATATAGGCAAAAATCTTGATATATTTTCATATACTCCAGCCACTAGATTATTAGCATTAGAACAATTAACAAGTTATTTCCCATCTTCATTATTATTTGGAGCACCTCGTGTAGGCATTCGTATAAGTTATGAGAATGTTCCAAAGGATGCAAAGAAGTTATTAATCTATCGTACACTTGCATCGGTAGATAATGAATATGAACCTAATAATTATGGTTTAGTTGATGAGATTGAAATTAAACGGTTCGATCACACAATTGACGATGACACTAAAATATATGATATTCACGCTGGCACAATTATACAGAGTAAAGATAATGATAATCAATTAATATATCCTTTAACTGATGGTGATGCGATAACAGAGGATGTAGTAATTAATGGAGTTAAAAGAACATTTCACGGTATATATTATTTTGATGATGTTCGGGACGAAGCATTAGATTTTACAAGTTCGCCTAATGATTATGATGGTTTATATTTCCCATTACAATCGAGATTTAATATATCATTAAATGAACGTTTATATTATGCTAATTTTATAGAAACATACCAACCATTGCACCCAACATCAGATATAAGTTATTATTTATTTAAAGGGGATAAAGGATTTCCAAGTGGTACAGAATTAGAATATGCTTTTGTATTTAAAGATATTAATGATATTGTCTCCCGTCCTGGCGTATTACAAGATGCACTTTATACTACGAAAATAACCTTAGGTACTGACGGCACTAAAATTATAGAGGATCCAGATGAATATGGCAATGGTGATAATTATGTAGTAGGTTTATATTGGTTGCCATCACCATACAATGATTCAATTAAATATTTAGAGATATATAGACGACGATCGCCACACGCTGAATTTAGATATATAGGGAAGATAGAGACCACGCCTGATACAGAGGGATTATTTATAGATGACTTTTTACCTGATGGAGCAGTATTAGGTTCTACTGATCCAATTACAATGGAATATCAGAGTGGTTTGCGATGGAGCGAACCTTATTTGCCAGATACTATTAAATTTGATAGTTTCATTGAATACAAGAGTGGAGACCAATCGCAGATTACAGGTATAGAGTCGCTTGCAGGTAATTTACTAATATTTAAAGAAAATTCAATGCACAGGGTAGCGGTTCAAGCTGATTCGCCACCTTTATCAAGGACTGATGAAATATCACCCACGTTAGGATGTATTGCGCCGCATACTATTAAGAATGTAAATAATTATGTATATTTCCTTTCAGCTGATGGATTTTATGTATATGATAATAATATACCTAAATTATTAGATGCGCAATATTCAGGTGAATTAAAAATGCGAATGAAGGCATTAGGCGATGATATACGGGAAGCTACAGTTGGATATAATCAGCACGACAACTCAATATATTTAAATATACCATATATCACAACAGGGCATCCAATCCAAGATTATGATGAAATACCTATCTATCCTATTAATTATTATCAGGATAATAGCGTATCTGGTGGAGATCCTATCAAAGTAACACAAGAGAATTTACATCGTATTTATGGTAATATCTACGTACATAATTTATATACAGGGGCGGTAACTAAATATTCGTATCCTGGAACGTGGGTATTAAATGGTATAACACAAAATCTAATTACAGATGGTAGGCAAATGGTGCGGATGTATTATAATGATACGCAAGGTAATTTGCGGAGTGCTGATATAATGCCCCATTTATACGTGCAGACTACTGGCGATATTGGATTTAATTGGGCTGGTATATATATAGAAAGTATATACAATAGTCCGAAAGTAGAATTAAGGGTATCTACAAGTGCCCCAGTTGCTTTCATTGGCAATAATGTTACACAATTGGGTGTAAATTATGATGCTATATTAGATAGGTTTGCTAAATTTCCAGGCAATCAATCAGCTCAATTTCCACGTACATTGCCAAAAGCAATACATAATTATTATAGGAGTTCTTTAATAGATTTAGGTAGTGAAGTAACTATTAAAAGATTACGCAAAATTTTATTTAACATATATGCACAATCAGGTATTCGTATAGACTTATGGGTATATCCTTATGACTCTGCTTATAGTATGCAGGGAATGGGAGTAGATGACATTTCATCTATTTATCCATCAGACCCAATATTTAATAATACATTCAATTTTGGTGCTACTGTATCAAGTGTAAATATCGATAACATATCAATATCACCGCAATTATGGAATAATACAGGTAGCAATGTAATAGAGATTGTTCCATCAGCACCTAGAAATCCCTTGCTTGTTGAGGATTATTTTGGCAAACCTATTGTATTTTCAATAGCAATTGATACACAGGCATATACGCAATTAAATAGTATAGAGTCTCATTTACGACCAATATGGGAGTGGTTACGATGAAGCGATTACCAACAATCAATAAGCGAGAGTCTAAACAAGTAGGAGTAGTTTCTAAAACAAAAAAACTAGTTCCATATCAAAGTAAAATATCAGTTGAAGATGTGCCACAATATGGGACGCCTGATGGTAGTTCAATGTCTAATGAGGAGATGCGTAGATTACGTTTGCGAGAAGCTCCTACGACTGCGACAGAAGAGAAAGTAACTGGTGGTGAAACTCCGAAGATTTATGAAAAGCAAGCCGTACCTACTGAATTATGGGCTGAAACTGTTAAACATAATGACGCACCGGTAATTAAGCAAGTAGCTCAAGCATTTGATTTTCACGATGGGAAGCAAGCGGGCTATATGTTTTATAATGGTGAGATGGTCAATCAGGGTGTAATGTTTCAGGTATTGAAATCAAAGCTATCTACATACAATACTATTCCAAATGCAGAAGAAGCAGAAATATCGGCGACTGTAAAAATACCTGATATAAAATATGAAACTGGAACTGTTTATATCAATCAATTGCCATTGAATCCGCAGGGGCAAATAATTAATGATAGCAATCGATATTTATATGATTATTATGCTTATACGCCAGCGAATGGATATTACGGTTGGTATATATATAAATTAATAGAACATAATTGGGGATTAAAGGATAAGAATAATTTTATTATTCAATTAGTAGATTTAATGGAAATTGATGTATCTGATGGTGCTGATGTAAGTCCTACTATATTGCCACATCAAGATTTCATACCGAGAGTAGAAGGGTTGGATAATAACCGTATTATTATACACGGAATTTATAAACCCGATTTAAAATATTATCGGGGTTATTCATATACGCAACAGTTGTATTGGATAAACGAAGAATTGCGTCAAGTAAGGACTAACATAGTTTTTAAATATAATTTATTAAGTTTGTAAATATGAGGAGATAGATAAATGTCAGAGTTAGCTAAGCGGAGAGATTTTGGGGTTCGTATAGCGGGTGAAAAAGCGCAAATGCCTGATGAGTTTTTAACTCGCAGTCAGGTTATACCAGGCACGAATGTATATTTTGAATATTTAAGTAATCACGATGTTCGCATAAATGCGTCAGTTGGTTATACGCCAGGTATTGAATTACCTACAAGTATTTTAGGAATTGTATCATTTGCATATAGACCGCCTAATACAGATGCTACACGGCATATAGCAGCATTAGATGCGGATTACGAAGAAGATGGATTATCGGACGAATATCCTATATATTATGGTTCTTCAATATATATGGATATATTCCATAATTGGAATTTATTACATCAGCACGATTATATTTTACAAATTAATCCGATTAGTACGGGTAAAACACAAAATGGTTCTGATTTTTATGGCACGGTTGGTTTTGAGGCATTAATACATCATCATCCAATTTCAAAGAATGCTATTAGATTATTTTCATCAGTGCCTATTATGGTAACGGTGCCACAAAGTTTAAATTCTGCAGATCCAGACAGTCCAGGCTGGTATAAATGGAACCCAGGCGATGATGCCAGAGATTGCAAATTGAGATTTCCTAATACGTATAGTCTTGAAAATGAAGAGTTAGGTTTAGTCCATAATTTTACATATATGGATGATCCTAATGCTTTCAGTAAAGCAAAATATACACGCACATTCTCATTTATATTACGTAGAATTGAACCAACGAACACATCGGAATATCCTGATGCCGATTGGACAAATAATTAAGGAGATATAAAAAATGATAGAGATAACAAACCCGCAATTTATTGATGTAAAATTTCAGACATCGGCTAATACAACAACAACAATAACTTGGACAGATACTTATGATCCGCCAGGTAATATATACAATATATATATATCTGTGGATGGAGGTGCAAATTGGATTAATATTGCAACTAGCACAGCTGGGTATTCATATCAATATACAATGACAGCTTCGGAAGCAGAGGATTATATTGGGCATACAGCAGATCCAACAGTATATTATAATGATAATTTTCGAATTAAAATTGAGGATGCAACTACACCCGCACATTTTGCGATAGCAAATTGCAAAATTAGATATATTGCTGTGCGTATTATCATACCTTCTATATCAGATATTGTGCCTGAGGGCGATGATAAAGATACTTATGGATATGCCGATTTATTTAATATTCGGTGGGATCGTATTTATGAAGATGAATATACCGTATATAATGTAGAGTATAATTTAAATCCTACGGGGGATGTGGGATGGACGCCTTTTAATATAGATAAAGGTGTTTTAGACTCAGCACCAGGCACAACTTTATCACATTTAAAGGAATATGCGTTTCGATTAATTGATGACCCTGATTATACGCCTTTAACTTCTACCTGGTCGGCGCGGTTTCGATTAATTGCCCCTGATGATGATAATTATTATGATGTAACTCGGTATGTAACATTTAATCAAGAAAATGAGCGTCCAACAGCACCGATATTTGTCACATCAGATCCTGATGGAGTAAATACAGGTAACACGCCACCAGTAAGATATGAGACTGGTATGCGTGTATCAGGCGAGAAAGCAATATGGTTAGACGAGTTTATAACATTAGGTCAGATTGAATTTGGATATGGTATGCGTGGGCGGGTGCGTAGTAAAACAGGTCAATTGCCTGATTACGAAACTGGTGCATTAGATGGTGTAGATCGTTTATTAAAATCACGCAATGTGGTTATCGAGATTGACCCCAATGAAATACCTACGCAGAGACCGCCACGAGTGAAGGTTGGTTATGTTATGTTAACTATGAAAAGTCAGTATGACACAGAATATGGGCAAGTTTGGTATGGTGATATTGCACATAATTGGCAATTAGAAGATACTAAACTATATAATTTTATATTGCAATTAAATCAAGTGCGAGATAATTATGGTGATACTTATACTCATTTAGAATCTTTTCAGCCTTTAGCAAATGATATAGTGCCCTGGTATAATGTCTTAGATGCTAACACTATAAGGGTATGGGGCGTGAAAAAAGGCACAACTTTTCCAGGACTATCTGAATTAGAAAAAGACAAGATTAATTTTGTAGCCCCAATGATACCGAATTTTAAATTTTGGTATAGATTAGAAGAAATTATAATACCTTAAAATGATACAATATGCAACAATATCAATTAACAGAAGAGGAGCGTGAGGCAGTACGCCGTATATTAGACAAAGAAGAAAATAAATTTATATCTACATTACAATTAGCAAAGCTTTTATCAAATTCACCTGGCATATTCTATAATTCACCAACGGATAGTTTGCGGAAGAGAATAAGAGATTTTCATTTAGAATATCAGAAAACTGAAATGCGACAGAAGAGTGAGGTTTTAGTAGCAGGTCCGCAAATGCCTGAAAGTTCTTATGTAGAACCTGAGTTATATATTATCCAGAATGCAAAGCGAATTGGAATTATAAGTGATATACATTTACCATATCAAGATAACAGAGCAATTGAAATTGCACTCAATGATTTAAAGGATAATGATATAGATACATTAATCATTAATGGTGATATGATGGATTTGTATTCATTATCGAAATTCAACAGGGATGGTCGTATGCGTGATTTGAATTATGAAATCAAAATTGGTAATCAATTTTTAGATTATTTACAATATAAATTCAAACGAATTATATATCGTATGGGCAACCACGAAATGCGATTATCAGATTTTATATGGCGTAATGCAGTAGAATTTACAAATATTGAACAACTATCTTTATATCAATTATTGCATTTGAAAGAACGTGGTATTGACTGTATTAACGAAATGGATAAAATTAAGATAGATGGTGTACCTTTAATGATTTTGCACGGACACGAAATACGAGCTGGTGGTGTGATATACCCAGCACGCAATAAATTACTCCGTGCATTTTATAATGTAATATTTGGGCATCATCATTTTACTGATGTATCAAGAGTAAAGAATTTAGAAGACCAAGATATTACAGCTTGGAGTATAGG
>Ga0209506_1003642_pt1 | contig 12214 bp, 17 predicted proteins | sample AD_JPNHG2_MetaG_FD_184409 | JGI IMG/M metagenome (GOLD analysis project Ga0209506, IMG submission 184409) | Active sludge microbial communities of municipal wastewater-treating anaerobic digesters from Japan - AD_JPNHG2_MetaG (SPAdes) (version 2) | ecosystem: Engineered > Bioreactor > Anaerobic...
CGCCCGGACGTTCTGGTGTGGGAACTGCAACAAGTCCGGGCGTCTGGAAGAGCTACACACGGTGGCTGAGGGTGTGTTCCTACACCGGCACCGAGCAACCAAGCGGTTGATGGAAGAGAGGCCCACGCGTCGGTAGTGTAATGGTAGCACCCCCACCCTCCAGGTGGGTAGTGCGGGTTCGAGTCCCAGCCCGGCGCCCCATGAACGGAGGACAGATGGACATGGCAGCAGTCGAGGATAGATTGGTTATAGAATACGTGCCGATTAATCAACTTCGGCCCTTCGGCGGGAATCCGCGCAAAATAAGTGAGAAGGGCTTGCATAAGCTCAAGCGGAGCGTCGAGGAGTTTGGGTTCGTGAATCCTATACTGGTGCAAAAGGGCACGAACATGATCATCGCCGGACACCAGAGACTCAAGGCGGCGAAGGCCGCAGGGCTTGCGGAAGTCCCGGTTGTATGGCTCGACATGGATGACGTGACCGCTAAGGCCTATAACATCGCAGACAACAGATTGCAGGATGAGGCAGAGTGGGACTTCACGCCGCTGGCAGACCTGTTGACGGAGCTTGATACGGGCGCGTTTGACTTGAGCCTGACGGGCTTTGATACTGATGAGCTGGAACAGATGATGAACTATTCAGGTAAGGAGTCGAAGGAGTCTGCTGCGCTTGAGGTGCCCGAGGATCCTGTAACCCAGTGCGGCGATATCTGGGCTCTAGGGGAACACAGAATTGCTTGCGGTAACTGCACAGACGCTGCGTTGCTTGAACGATTGTTGGGCGGACAGCGTGTTCAGTGCATCGTCACGTCGCCGCCATACGCGGAACAACGGAAAACGACTTACGGTGGCATACCGGCTGACGAGTATCCTACATGGTTCGGCGGCGTGGCGGCGGCCATGCGTGAAGTGCTCGACGACGCAGGTTCGTTCTTTGTGAACATCAAAGAGCACGTCGAGGATGGACAACGCCACTTGTATGTGATGCAGCTTGTCATTGCTATGGTGCAGAAGTATGGCTGGCGTTTTGTCGATGAGTTGGTATGGACAAAGACGGGTGTGCCAGGCGGTTGGCAAAATCGCCTGCGCAATGATTTCGAACCGGTGTTTTGGTTCACCAAAGCGGCCGAGTTTGATGTAGTGGTCAGTGACGTGGAAGAAGGCATCGACGATAGGCCGCTAGTAGATGACTTCGGGCGGTTGTTCCATTTCACGAAGCAGCAGAAGATTCGGTGGCGCCCCAAGGCGGTCGGGGAGCGTTCGGACAATGTGCGGGCGTATGCTCGCACCAATGAAAGCACCGGCGCCAGCGGGAATATCAGCATAAGTGGCCGCATGAAGCGGGGCATTGCTCGTCCGGGCAACGTGCTGCGGATTGCGCCTGATTCGGAGTCAATCGAGCATCCCGCTATGTATCCGGTGGGATTGCCGATGTTCGTCGTGAAACTCACAACGGAGCCAGGCGACCGGGTATTTGATCCGTTCATGGGCGCAGGGACGACGCTCATAGCAGCAGAGAAAGCAGGGCGAGTGTGCTTCGGCACGGAGCTCTTGCCCGGCTACGTTGATATCATCGTCCAGCGTTGGGAGCAGCTGACCGGCAAGAAGGCCGAACTAGTGAGGTGACACGCATGGCACGCGGCAGGCCGCGAATCAAGATCGACTATAGACAGGTGGAGCAGCTCGCCGCGATGCAATGCACGGACGAGGAAATAGCGGCGGTGCTCGGTGTAGAGCGCAGCACAATCAAGCGGCGCAAGAAGGATGACGACGAATTTTGCACCGCATATAAAAAGGGCAAGGAGCGCGGCAAGGCGTTCTCTGCGCCGCATGCAGTTCAAGGCCGCAGAGGGCGGCAACGCCACGATGCTGATATGGCTGGGCAAGCAGTATCTCGGCCAGAGTGATAAGACGCAGCATGAGATATCCGGGCCTGAAGGCAAGCCCGTGCAGGTGCAGGTAGACCTCTCGCCCCTCTCCGAGGAGGAGTTGAGGGTGCTTGAGTCCATCACTAAGCGGCTTGAGTTCAGAACCGTCCAGTTCCTGTTCCTGCCCACTGAGGCAGACCGGCTCCGGGCTTGCCTGAAGCAGGCGTCGGAGGCGTTAGGTGCGGACGAAGTGGTCGCCATGCGGCTGGACGACTTCGATCGGGCGGTGTCGGACCTGGCCAAGGCGCAGATGTCGTACAACGTGCAGAATTCGGCCCTAGGCATGATGTTGGTGTTGGACGTGTTCGAGCGGCACCAGACCGACCTGGCCGAGGGTTGGGGCGTTTCGGAGTCCAACAAGCGGAGGTCCCGGGTTCCTTTGGCGTCCGTGTTCGGCGGCGATACGGTGCCCGTGGACGTAGCCCGCACCCTGAAGCGGGCAGTGGATAAGATGGTGGCCCGCAAAGAGGTGGAGCCAGAAGAGGCGTGGCGTTGCCTCGAACAGTGGGCGACTAAGTACTTGGAGGGTGAGTAACCGTGCCCCGAAAAAGAAACGGCCCGCCCCCCTGGAAGACGGGTTTCACCCGTTCGAAGGCCCACTTGGAGGTGCCCGGCATGGATGCAGTGAGGGCCCCCTGGGAGCGCCAGAAGGGCGAAACCCGCGTGGCGTTCGAGGCGTTCATCGCGTATCGGGACAGTATGGAGCGTACGCTGGCCAAGACGGGGGCTGCGCTAGGCAAGTCGACCAACCTGATGAAGCGGTGGTCCTACCGATGGAATTGGGTGGACCGGTGCATGGCCTGGGACATCGAGGTGGATCGGATCAGGCGCGAGTCCATGTTGAAGGAAATCGAAGCCATGAACCAGCGACACATCGCCGAGGCCATGGCCCTACAGCAGAAGGCTATTGAGCGGCTGCGCGGGGTGGACCCCGCCGACCTGAACCCTAACCAGGTGCTGGCCTACCTAACTGAGGCAGCCAAGATGGAGCGGGTGGCTAGGGGTATTCCGGACAGGGTTCAGCAGGAGGTTTCCGGCCCTGATGGTGGGCCGGTCGAGGTCAGTGCACAGTCTGGCCTGGACTTGTCGCGCCTGACGGAGGAGGAGCTGAGGGCGCTTGCTTCCATACGACGGCGTCTTGCAGGGTCTGCTGAGTGACCCGGGCATAGACGACAAGATAGGGGCTGAACTCGCCCGGCGCAGGCTGGCCGACTTTATGCAGTACACCTCGGGCGGGGTGTGGCGGCCAGGCAGGCACCACCTCGCGTTGTGTGAGAAGCTTGAGGCCGTAGAACGCGGCGACATTCGGCGGCTTATGGTGTTCATGCCACCCCAGCACGGCAAGAGTGAGATAGTGTCTCGCGGGTTTCCCGCCTGGTTCCTGGGCCGCAACCCGAACCGGAAGGTCATCATCAGCTCCTACGCAGCCGACTTGGCGTACGACTTCAGCCGGGCGTCACGCAACACCCTGCGGGAGTACGGCCCCCCGCTGTGGGGCATACGGGTGGCGACCGACAGCTCGGCAGTAGATCATTGGTCTGTCCGGGGGCACCGGGGCGGGTGTGTGGCCGCTGGCGTCGGGGGCCCCATCACTGGTCGGGGTGCCAACGTGGCAGTGATCGACGACCCTTTCAAGAACCACGAGGAGGCGTCGTCCCAAACCATCCGCGATGCGGTCTGGAACTGGTATCGCAGCACCCTCCGGACCAGGCTGTCGCCCCATGGGGCTATAGTGCTCGTTATGACCCGCTGGCACGAGGACGACCTAGCTGGGCGGTTGCTCAAGGAGATGAAGGCCGGGGGCCAACAGTGGACTGTGCTGGAACTGCAGGCCGTGGCGGGCGAGAACGACGCCTTAGGGCGCAAACCTGGCGAGGCCCTGTGGCCCGAGTATGGGTACAACGAAGCGTGGGCAGCCGAAACCAAAGTAGATGTAGGCACCTATTTTTGGAATGCGTTATACCAGCAACACCCGTCCTCACCGGAAGGCGAGATACTGAAGCGCGGCTGGTGGAAGTTCTACAAGGCCATTCCTGCCGACCTGCAGGAAGTCATTCAGTCATGGGACATGACATTCAAGGATTCGGATGGTTCAGACTTCGTGGTAGGCGGTGTGTGGGGGCGCAAGGGCGCTGATAAGTATCTACTTGATCAGGTGCGCGGGCGCATGGACTTCCCAACGACATTGGCAGCTGTGAAGGCGCTTACGGCCAAGTGGCCCGAGGCCCGGGCGAAGTTGGTGGAGGATAAAGCCAACGGCCCTGCGGTGATTGCGACGCTGAAGCGCGAAATACCGGGGCTGATTCCAGTTGAGCCACGGGGCTCCAAGATGGCGCGTGTGGCCGCGGTGAGCCCTGAGATTGAAGCGGGCAACGTTTACCTGCCCGACCCGAGTATAGCGCCTTGGGTCGGCGACTTCGTGGAGGAGTGCGCCGCATTCCCCAACGGCAAGCACGATGACCAGGTAGACCAAATGAGCCAGGCCCTGCTTCGTATGGCAACCCCGACAGCGCGGGGCTACTCCGGCAAACCGATAGGTTGGTGATGTGGATGTCGATCATTGATGTCAAGGCGGGCGATTCGTGGCCGCCGGAAGGACACCGGGAGCGTATCGAGGCATATGCGACATACCGGCTACTGTTCCTGGGCAAGCACGACGACGTGTTCCAGCGCGTCCAATTGTGGCTCGACAAGACGCCGGACAAGTCGCTCGTCTACATCGTCGCGAACTTCCCGAAGCTGGTCAGCCTGGTCTCCGCGGACATGTTGTTCGGCGAGGAGCCGGGATTCGTCGCGGGGGATGAGGGCTCGGCGGAGCAGGCCGCCCTGGACGCCATCACCCGCGCAAACGGCATGCACACGCTGAACTACGAGATGGCCCTGGGCGCCAGCGTACGCGGCGACGCGGTGTACAAGCTCCGCTATGGGCCGCGCTACAGCTACAGCGAGCGACCGGAGGCGATCATCTCCGCGGTCAACCCGGCGCTGTTCTATCCAGAGTTCGCGGCTGACGATGTCCGCGTGCTGGCTGGCGCTGTTATCGCCTGGGAGCGCAAGCTCGACGACAGAGTTTACTTGCGGCGCGAGGTCCACACCCCCGGCATGATCAGGAACGAGCTGTGGCTCCTCGAACGCGGAACACTGCGGCAACAGGTGCAGTTAGCTACACTGCCGGAGTATGCAGAGCTGCATGAGGAGGAGGAAACCGGGTATCCAGGGCTCCTGGTAGAGTATGTGCCGAACTGGAGATTGGACGACGACTGGCGGGGGGTTTCGGACTACATCGATATCCACACGCTGGTGGACGAGCTGAACAACCGACTCAGCCGCGTGAGCAGGGTGCTCGACAAACACGAGAGCCCGAAGTTAGTGCTGCCGCCAGGGATGATGAAGTTCGACCCTTCCACGCGACGCTACTACATTGAGCGGGACAGTCTGGACGTAGTCGAGGCTCCGCAGGAGATCGGCGGCAACCTGCCGCGGTATCTCGTGTGGGACGCTCAGCTCGACGCCGCGTTCAAGCAGATCGACAAGCTCATACAGCTCGCGTTTCTGGTGACCGAAACCAGCCCGGACGCCTTCGGTATGGGCGAGGCGGGCCAGGCGGAGTCGGGGCGGGCGCTCAAATTCCGGCTCCTGCGCACTCTCGCCAAGGTTAACCGTAAGCGCCTATACTTCGACACGGCGTTACGCAACGTCCTGAAAGCGGCGCTGTGGTTCGAGACTGATCGCGGCCGCAGCCTGTCCGATATTGCTGAAGTCCGTATTGAGTGGCGCGACGGGCTGCCGGATGATCCGTTTGAGGAGACCCAGACGGAGGCCATGGGGGTTGAGGCGGGTGTTTCTAGCCGCCGATCGGCAGTGCGCCGTCTGCACAGGCTCACAGGGAAGGAACTTGAGGACGAACTCGCCGAGATAGACACCGATCGCGCTATGGCCGGTCCTCCTGACACCCGGACACCGGCCAGAATCGATTTAGGTAACCTGTTCGGCAGGGGCGAGGAAGAGGTAACCGGCGGGGCGGGTGAGGTGTAGTGTTTGATGCTATGGCGGCCGCCGACGCGCTGATCGAGGTCTACCGACGGGCATATCTCGAGATCTTGAAGCGGATTGCCGAGCGACGAGCGAAGGGGCGATCCACTGCATTCGACGAGGCGCTCATGCGCGACGTGGGCGGGGTCCTGAACGAGCTGGACGCGACTGCCGAGCAGTGGGCATGGGAGGTCATACCCCGGGTCTACGGTGAGGGCGTCCGCGAGGCACTGGCGCCGTTTGCGGCGATACGCGGGAAACAGGCATTCGAGATTGCGCCGGGGATGATCAAAGTGCATCAGCACGCCGTGCAGGTCCTCGTGGACTCGCTGCTGGACGATCTGCACGACGCTCACACGTTCGTCGGTCGACGAATCCGCGACCAGTGGCGCTCGGCTCAGCTCGAGGCGGTGCTGGAGAAAACGACTACCGGCCAGACGATACGCCAGGCGCAGAAGGGGCTGCGGCAGCGGTTGGCCGACGAGGGGCTGACAGCCTTCCGCGACAGCCGGGGCCGCGAGTGGGCCCTCGACAGCTACGCAAACATGGTAGTGCGGTCGGTAACGGCCGAATCGCAGAATGCCGGCCTGCTGATGCAGCTCGACGGCATGGGGCACGACCTAGTGCAGATGACCGAGCATCGGGCGACCTGCCCGATCTGCTCTCAGTACGAGGGGCGGGTTTATTCGCGCACCGGCAAGACGCAGGGCTATCCGGTGTTGACTGACGTGCCGGGGTTCAGCGAGGGATACGAGTCCATCCACCCGAACTGCGTCCATCGACTGACGCCGTATGTGCCCGAGGGCGATGAGGACCCCGGCAAGACCCGGGAGTTCAGCAACCGACCCTTCGAGGACACGCGCAGCGCAGCTGACCGGGAAGCGTATGCCCGGCAGCAGGAGATGGGCCGGCTCCGCCGCGATCGGCGCAAGCTCGAGCAGCAGCTGGTCATTATGCCGGCCGGCGCTGAGCGTGATGCAGTCCGGGAGAAGCTCCGTGAGGTGCGAGGCGAGCAGCAGAGGATGGGTCGACAGGAGAAACAGTCGCGGATCAGGATGGCCGCTGAGAACCGCGCCTACTATGCGGCACGCGACTCGGGGCAGGCCGTGTCGTGGCCGGGGAGACAGTAAAGCGCACGGCATACAAGGTTGAGGGAGGCGAACACGAATGGAAGCCGGCATACCCACTGGGAAGCAGTTGCCCGGAATCTGCATAAACGGCAAATTGATAGGCTATATGCTCGATGGCGTGGCTACGGTCTGCAGGGATACCGAGGAGCCAAGGATTACCGCGTCCGCCCCTCCACCGCGACCCCGGAAAGATGGGGATCTTGATACCTAATCGGCACCCGGCACCGGTAGCCGTCGTGGTAGGCAGGCGCCTGGCTGACGCGCTGGGCACGGTGCTCCCGGGCATAGACGGCTGACGCCGCGGACCCCAGGCGCACCAGCGCCGGCTCGAGGCCGCGCTTGCGCAGCTGCGCGATCTGCCAGTTGATCTCGCAGGTGACGCTCCAGTAGATCTGGCGGTTGAACCCACGGCGGGCCCAAGAAGGCCGGCGGTCGTGGACCCAAGGCATTGAGATCACCCAGGACAAGTTTACCACCCGCAGGGGTGGTTTCTATTACCGGGGCCAGGAGCCCCGTAGGAGGTGTGGCTAGATGCCACCGAGACCGCACCTGTTCTCATACCCGTTCTTCGCCCCTGATGACGGGGGCGGCGATGGCGGAGCCGCCGGAAGCGGAGCGCCTGAGCAGAGCGGCGCGCGCACCTACACTGAGGAGTATGTCAGGGCGCTCCGCGCGGAGAGCGCCGGATACCGCACTAGGGCCAAGGCCCTAGATGAGCAGCTGGCAGGCGTCCGCAAGGCCTTCGGCATCCCGGACGGACAGGATCCGGACTGGACGAAGGTGCTGGCCGACCGCGAAGCCACGCACACGACGGCCCTGGAGGCCGCCAGCAAGAACGCCAAACAGATGCTGCTGCGCGCCGAAGTCAGGGCCCTGGCGGCCGAGCTCGGCGCTGTGGACGCAGATGTTGTTTGGCAGCTTGCAGACCTATCGAAGGCGCAGATCGCCGACGATGGCAAGGTCACGGGCGTAAAAGAGGCCATCGAAGCGCTCCTCAAGGACAAGCCGTTCCTCAAGGGCTCGACTGGAGCCAAGCCCGGAGTGGGCGCGCCTGGTGGCAACCCGGGCCCGAGCGGGGCTCCGGATCCCGTCGAGGCGGCGAAGAAGCTCGCCGAGGAGCGGAACAAGGGCAAGACCGTGCCCGCGGGCGGATATGACCCGTGGGCGACGAAATGAGGTGTAACAACTCATGAACCTGGAACTCAAGACGACCACGCTCGGGAGCAAGATCAGTTTCCTGGACTCCGAGAAGGTCCGATACGTCCGCGGGGGCATCACCCTGGATCACCTGCAGGTGGTGCCTAATCCCCTAACCGGGCTCAAGCGGGTCGCTGCCGGAACGGTAGTAGGGCGACTGGGTAACGGCAAATACGCGCCCTATATCGCAGGCGCGGCGGCCGTCCCCGGCGTCGCGGCTACCGTCACGCTCAAGGCCAGCGGCGCCGGGGCCCGAGACGACATCGTCATCACGGCCAAGCAGACCGGGGTCGCCGGCAACGCGATCAAGGTCCAATTGGTGGATCCCAACGCGGCCAGCGCCAGCCTCAAGGTCGCGGTCGAGACGGACGTCATCCGTGTTTATCTCGCGACGGATGGCACCAAGGCCATCACCAGCACGATTGCCCAGGTCATCGCGGCGATCAACGCGGCGCTCTTCGTGAAGGATATCGTAGTTGCGTCGCTGGCCGAGGGCAGCGAGGGCACGGACGCAGCCATTGCCGTCGCCGCTACTGCTCTCGCAGGGGGCGTAGACGACACCCCGGCGGGAGCGCCGAACGTGACGCCCCGATTCCTGGTAGCAGACGACGTGGTATTCACCACGTTCACAGCGACCGGCGGAGCGGTCCACAGCGACCAGCTGGTCACTGCCATCGACCAGGCCCGGGTGATCGAGGCCAGGTTGCCCGCGGCGATTGACGCCTTCACGAAGGCGAGCATGCCCGGGATCACCTGGGTCTAGGGTGGAGGTGTAACGAATGAGCGAACTGCTGAAGGAATTCTCTCGCAAGGCGACCCTGGCCTATGCCCGGGCTCGTCAGCCGCGTGAATACGTGGGCCTGACGCTGTTCCCGGCGCGCGCCACCAACGAACTCACGTTCGAGTACTGGCGGAGTCAAAACCTGCTGCCGGTCATGGCCAGCGTGCAGGCGTTCGGGGCCGAGGCTCAGATCGCGAGCCGCGACGGTGCCGTGAAGGTTAGCGGCGAGATCCCGCCCATCAAGCGGAAGATCAACCTCGGCGAACGAGAGCTGATCGCCCTGAAGCGCGAGGGCGCCGGTGATGTGGCGATGGTCCGCGACCAGCTCTACAACGATCTGGACAACATGATCGACTCGGTGCTGGCCCGTATTGAGGCCATGCGTATGAGTGCTTTGGCCACAGGCCAGATCGTACTCAATGAGAACGGGCTGATCATGACAGTCGACTACGGCGTGCCGGTCGGCAACCGGGCGACTCTGCCGGCGCAGAACGTGGCTGGCGGGCAGTGGAACCAGACCAACGCGGAGCCCATCACGATGATCCAAACATGGGTCAACGCGGTGATCGCCGCCTGCGGCGTGAGGCCGACTCGGGCCCTGACCTCCAACACGGTCGTGGCAAACCTGATTCGCAACGCGCAGGTCAGGACCATGATCTACGGCGATCAGGGCGGCTCCAGGGCCGTGAGCGTCACACAGCTAAATGAGCTGCTGCAGACTCTCAACCTGCCGCGTATCGCTACGTACGACTTGCAGGTGCGGACGCAGGCTGAGGACGGCACGATTACCGCGGGCCGATTCTTCCCGGCAAACAGGTTCGTGCTGCTGCCGCCTGATGCCCTGGGCGAGACCCTCATGGGGCCCACGGCCGAGGCCCTGCTCGACAAGGAGGTAGACGCGGCAAGCGCTGCTGGCGTCTATGCGGTGGTTACTCAGGAGGCCGAGCCTCCGGCGATCTGGACTAAGGCGGCCGCCTGCGCGATCCCGACATTCCCGCAGGCCGACGCCGTATTCCAGGCCCAGGTGCTGGCCTAGTAGCCAAACGGACGAATGCGGGCCTGGCGGTCACTCGGCTGCCGGGTCTTGCTTTCACGGAAGGCGGTGAGCCAAGTGGATGTGATGACCGCCGATGCGTACTTCGAGACTCGGCTGCACTCCGAAGCCTGGGAACAGGCGTCGCCGAGCGACAAAGCGAAGGCCCTGGCCACCGCGGAGAGGCAGATCGGGACGCTGCAGCTGCACGAACTCACGCCTGGCTCGGCGCGGAACGAGGCCATCTGCGAGCAGGCGGTGTGGCTCTTGGCTGCATCGGACTACCAGCGCAAGCTCGAGGCTGATCTGGCTAGGGGGCTCGTCAGCCGGTCCGTGGGCAGCGCGAGCGAACAATTCACTCCACGCGCTGCGGGGCGGATACCTTTGGCGCCCATGGCACTGGCGCTGCTCGACGGCTGGATACAGCAGTATCGGATCGGTGAGCTGCGATGATCGAGTCGGTGTGCACCGAGACGTGTACCTACTGGCCAGGGACGCCGGACGGCTATGGCGGACGAGATTACGGCCCGCCACAACAGCTGCGCTGCCGATGGGAGCAGAAACAACGGCTGATCCGCACCAAGACCGGAGAGGAGCGCGTCAGCCAGGCGCGGGTATTCCTGACGCAGTCCGTGGATCTCGAGGGCCGGCTCTACCGGGGCGCGACCGCTGAGACAGACCCGCGAGTCCTGGATTCCCATGAACTCCAGGCCGGTGAGGAGCTGCAGGAGATGGACGGGACCGTAGTCGGGTGGGTGGTGTGGCTGTGAGGGTGCAGGTGAAGATCGAAGGGTTGCAGCAGGTGCAGGCGCGCCTGAACCGCGAGCTCGCCAAGATCAAGGTCGGCGTCCGCGATGGGTTGCTTGACGTCGGGCTGGATTGCCTGGGCAAGTCGGTGCCGGATGCGCCGGTGGACAAGGGCGACCTGCGGGGCAGCGGCTATCTGGACTACGGTGGGACACTGATCGCAAGAGGGCAGAAGGATGGGTCAACTGTACGAAAAGGCCGTCCTCATGCCAACTGCCCGGACGTAGCGGAAATCGGCTTCGGCACGCCCTACGCAGTGCGGCAGCATGAGGAGCTCCAATGGCGGCACCCGAAGGGCGGCAAGGCCAAATACCTGGAGGACGTGGTCAAGAACAACACCGACCGCTGGGTGCGGATGATCTACGACAAGGCGAAGGCGGGAAGGTGAGGGGATGAACTCGCCGGCAATCGACGTCAAGAGCATACTGGTCGCCGCATGGGCGCGGCGGGGCAGCTCCGCCCAGGGGTGGGAGTTTCACGCCACGCTGGAACCTGCCCGGCCGCACACAACGGTGACGGTCTACGACACGGGAGGCTGGGGCCCGCCGGTGAACATGCCGCTCTACAATCCCACTGTCGAAATCCGCGTGCGCGGCAATCCTGAGAGCTATCAGGATACGTACGCCATGGCCGAGTGGGTGCGCAGCGCGCTGCACTCCTACGGGCCCGTGACGGTCGGCGGCATGCGCTATCTGGCTATTCAGCAGATGGGCGAGATCACGCCGCTGGGTTATGACGAAAGCAAACGGCCGGCATTCTCGCTGAACTTCCAGGCGCACCGCGAGCCGGTCGGGGGGTGAATGCGATGAGCACGACTGACGCAATGAGATACCTGATACTCAGCATCCGGGCCGCCTGTGAGGCGGCTCTGAGCTTGATGGACGAGGAGTCCGGGGAGCAGAAACTGCCGGAGCTGACCGCGTCGCCCGACCCGGCCCTGTGCGAGCATCCGCATGACCAGCGCGTGCACCTGGGCACCATGGGCTCCGCGGGCGAGTGGATATGCGGCGTCTGCGGCTTCAACGGCTCCGAGGGGGTGAATGGCAACAGTGGGTAAGCACATCTTGAAGAACTGCCGTTGCTGGCTCAACGGCTACGATATGAGCGGCGACCTGAGCCAGATGGCGTTGACGTCCACGCCGAAGAACCCGGAGCTCAATCTGTTCGGCCCGTCAAGCTCCGTCCGGCGCATGGCAGGCCTGTGGAACACGGTGGCTGACCACCAGGGCCTGTGGGACACTGCCGAGACGGGCGGGCTGGACAAGACGCTTTATGACGAAATCGGCGTGTCCGAGGGGGTCATGTCG
>Ga0209506_1003652_pt1 | contig 12187 bp, 10 predicted proteins | sample AD_JPNHG2_MetaG_FD_184409 | JGI IMG/M metagenome (GOLD analysis project Ga0209506, IMG submission 184409) | Active sludge microbial communities of municipal wastewater-treating anaerobic digesters from Japan - AD_JPNHG2_MetaG (SPAdes) (version 2) | ecosystem: Engineered > Bioreactor > Anaerobic...
CCTTGCAACCCGGCAGCGCCGCCGCCACGGCTTGCGCAAGGTCGGGCCGGTTCAGATGAAATCGTTTCGGCATGACTGTTCTTGCCATGCCTCTCAATACAATGCAACTACTAACAGGAAATGGTATTACGCCTTTGGCCTGTTTGGTCATTCCTAAACGTGAATGCAGTCCTCCGGGCGTGGCGGACGGGTTTCGTCGGAGTCTGCTGCTCTGAAATCTTGTTTGTGCCTTCGTCGAGCGAATCGGCGTCCACTTGGCTGGGGGCCTGGTTCTTCGTGAGGTCGAGCTTTTCCTCAATTTCGCTCTGGCGGCGGCACAACTCCTGGTAGCGCTCCTCATGCTCAAAGGGAGCGCCGACTTTGGTTTCGAGTTCCTTGCCCCGCTTGTGGGCATCGGCAATATCCGTTTCCAGCTTGCCAGCGCGCTCCTCGAAACCTTGAACGGTCGCTTCCAATGAGCGGATTGTGCCCAGCGCAGTGTCCGTGACCCGGGCGCCGTAGCTGTTGTGCCCGCGCAACACCACCTCGACCGCGTTGTTGAAGCCGGGCCGCAGGAACAAATCGAACCCAGCAAAACGACCGATGCGCACATCGTCACCGAAACGGTTTTTTACTTTTTCCGCCCGGCGGACAATCAATTCACCCGCGATGCCCCGGTTGTCGAGGGTCTGGCCGTCGAGTTCGATGGTGAATTTTTCGCCAAAAGTATCCTGACGCACGGCGATGTCCTGGCGGAGATTGGCAAGCCGCGCGGTGAAGGTTTCGGCGTCCTCGTGAGCACGGCGCAGATTCGACCGGATGCGGTATTGCTCCTCGGCGTGGGCGGAGCGCAGCCGTGTGAGCCGCATCAACTCCGCATCTACCTGAGCTTTCTCGATCACCAGTGGATTGCCGGAAGCGATGGCTTTCACCTCGGCGTAGGTAAGTGCCGCCGATTCCAAGTCTTCCACACGGCGAATGGTCATGTCGCCGCTCATCACTTGGGCGATGAACTTGGCTTTGGTCTCCAGCGTCTGCCACATGTAGGCGTCGAACGAGCCTTCGGTGACGTAGCGAAAAACCGAGACGACCGCGTTCTTGTTGCCCTGCCGCAGAATCCGCCCCTCACGCTGCTCTACGTCGGCGGGTCGCCAGGGCGCGTCAAGGTGATGCAAAGCGATCAAACGCTCCTGCACGTTCGTCCCTGACCCCATCTTCTGCGTGCTGCCGAACAGAATGCGGACCTTGCCTGACCGCACGTCCCGAAACAGCGCCAGCTTCGACGCGTCGGAATCGTAGTCCTGAATGAACGCGATCTCCCGCGTCGGCACGCCGAGACGTTCCAGTTTATCGGCCATATCGCGGTAAACCGAGAAGCCTTTGTCCTTCGGCGTCGAGAGGTCGCAGAACACAAGCTGCGCGCAACGTTCCGCTGCGGTGGCCTGCCAGATGCGATGGATGTTTTCGACGGCCAGATTGACCTTGCCTTGCGGTTCGTCGGGCGTCGCGGGTTTCATCAGGCGGAGATCCAGCGCCGCCTTTCGTCCCTCAGACGTGATCTTCAGCATGTTGTCTTCGCTGGGATCAGCCCGGCCGGTTTTCAACCGGTCAGCCCGGGCAGCAAGTTCCTGGACAAATGCCTTCAACTCCGGCGTCGCGGGCGCGTTGCGAATGGCAGGCTTCTCACCTTCAAGCAGCGGGCGAGGCAGATTGAGCATCGCTGCCGTCTGCACGTCGGCACTCTGGCGAAACATCTGCATCAACTCCGGCACGTTTATGAACCGGGCGAACCGGGTGTTGAGCCGGTAGCCCGCGCCATCAGGCGAAAGCTCCATTGCCGTCACCGGCTCGCCAAACGTCGCTGCCCACGAGTCGAAATGATGCAGGTTATGTTTCTTGAGTTGGTCGGCTTGGAGATACCGCTGCATGGTGAACATCTCCGCCATGCTGTTGGCGATGGGCGTGCCCGTGGCGAACACGACCCCACCCCCACCATTGAGCGACTGGACATGGCGCACTTTCAGATACATATCGAAAGCGCGTTCGCTGGCGGTCTGCGGCAGGCCGGCGATCCGCGTCATCTTGGTGACGTAAAACAGATTCTTGAAATAGTGCGCCTCGTCCACAAATAGCCGGTCCACGCCAAGTTCCTCAAAGGTCAGCGTGTTGTCCTTTTTGTGCTCGGCGGCAAGAGCCTGCAGCCGGGCTTCCAACCGTTTCTTCGCCCGTTCAATCTCCTTCACCAGACGGCGGTTGGATGAATCGGCGTGTTGGCGCTTGATCATCTCCAACTCGTGGAGCTGTTCCTGAAAGAACCGCTCCTGTGTTTCGCGGGCCAGCGGGATGCGCTCGAAACCGGAGTGCGTGACGATGACGGCGTCCCAGTTTCCCGTCGCAATCCGGCTAAAAAGCTTCTTCCGGTTCTGGGACTCGAAATCTTCCTTGCCCGCAACCAGGATGTTCGCGCCGGGATACAGCGTCAGCAGCTCCGTCGAGAACTGGCCAAGCATGTGGTTGGGGACGGTGAACATTGGTTTGCGGGCAAGGCCGAGCCGTTTGAGTTCCATCGCGGCAGCGACCATGGTGTAGGTCTTTCCCGCGCCGACGACGTGTGCCAGGAGCGTGTTGGGCGTTTGGAGAATGCGCCACACGCCCGCTTTCTGGTGTCTGTGGAGTTGGATTACCCCGCTTGCGCCTGGGAGCGTCAGGTGGTCACCGTTGAATGTGCGGACGCGCGTGTGGTTGAACATGTCGTTGTAAAGCCGACAGAGCCGTTCCCGCCGCGAATCGTCCGCCCACACCCATTCTTTGAAGCGTTCCTTGATGCGCTCCTGCTTCTCGCGGGCAGCCTCGGTGGCCTCGGCGTTGACGACAGGTTTCTTGTCCTCATTGAGGTCGTAGACCGTAGGCGTTTTGAGGTTCAGGGCATCTTCAATGAGTTCAAGCGCCGTGTAACGGTTCGTGCCCCAATCGGTCGTGTTGGCGGTCGCTCCCCTGGCTTCCCAATTCCCCGTGAGATGCCAAGTGCCGAGTGCATGGATATGGCCGATCTCCACGCCGGAGGGGATGTTGAGCAACTCTTGGGTGAACTGCTTCACGTCCTCGGGTGGCAACCAGGAAGCGCCCAACCGCACGTCAATCTCCGTGGCATTCAAATCAGCCGGCTGCACCGACTTCAAAGCCTCGACGTTTTCGAGGAAGCGCGAGTCCGTCACCGCGGCAGCGTCCGCACGACCAGTTTCTCGCGGACATTGCCGGAGAGGTAGTGGTCGTCGGTTTCCCACTGGTTCGTTTGCGGATTCAGGAAGATCATGCCTTTCAAGTCGGGCAGGAATTCCTCCGTCGGCTTGTTGAGCAGCGCCGCCATGTGGTCGAGGTCCACGCGGCCACGCTCGTTCAAGGACACGAGCAACGCCTCCTTGGGGGAACTGACGGCTTCAATTGGCTGCCGGTGATGGATCGTTCGCTCGGTGAAGATGGTGGCTTTGGTCGCTCGCTTGGTCTCATCGTTGTAGTGCTCGAGTGAAAGCAGCAAGGGCAGGTCGGGGTCGCCGTCGAAGGCGCGCTGATTGGCGCGGAGATTGATCGGGCGAAAACGTGACCAAAACAAGCCTTGTTTCCACCTACGATCTGGCGTAAAACTCCGAAAGTTCTTTCTCAAAGCCGGAAGCGGTCGTTTGCTTCTGGCTTAGAGTCTTTGCGTTGCGAGGACTCGAATCTCGTTCTAAACACAGCGACAAATTTGGAAACCAAGAGCAGCAATTCACACCTCGACGCGCGCGAGTCGCGCGTCCCGGTGCGTTTGCTGCTGGGCCGCGTCGCTGTGGCCTTGAACGGGAGCGTGCTGGGCGCGCATTCCGTTTCCTGGCGAGGAAGGAGGTTCGAGTCCGGGCAAAAAAGACCCGGAGGAAACCAAACCAGAAACAGAAACTGAAGAACATGAAAGCGATCAAACACATCATCGGCAGGCTGCTCACGGGTTGTATGGTCGTGTTCGGTCTGGTTATCAATCTTGGCGCACAGAACAAACCGATCGACAAGCCACCCATTCCGGGCACGTACTACTTGGCAAAGGACTTCGGTTTTGGACCGCCTTACCCATTCAACCCACATCCAGAACTGGAAACGGTCGAAGTCGAGCCGGGGGTTTTCGTCATAGACGACACGCTGATTCCCGACACGCCGGAGCAAGCGGCAGCAAGAGCAGCGCACCAAGCAGCCGTTGAACAAGCGAAAGCAATTGCCTCCGATCCGATCCTTGCTGAAGCTGCAAGGCAAGCCGCGGAGGAGGCGGTGCGGAAGCGAGAGCAGGCGTGGCAGGAGAGATTGCAGGCGGTTCAGCCGTTTTTGCGCTCCTGGGGTTGGCCCGGTGACGCCGAAACACACCAGAGACGCGAAGAGGCAAAGGCAGAGTTGGCAGAGTTGAAACGTAAGGCGGAGGCGGCACGGGCAAACGCACCACAGGATGAAGCTGCGCTTGATGAGATTGCGTCCCGCCTGAATGTCGAGCGCGTTCGCGTACGCACTGACGGCGGCAAAGAAGCCTTGGCGGCGCAGTCGGCGACCAGCCTGTTTATTATTCGAGCCAGAACTTATTTGCTGGTGCAAGCATCAGCGCCGACGAGTTGTGGCCGACCAACACCGCCCCTTGGGCGCATGCCTCGACAGGACGGAATTTGACCGGTACGAACGTCACCTTGGGTTTGTGGGAGATTGACGGCGGTGTTCTCACGAATCATGCAGAATTTGACGCTCGCGTGCGCCAGGTGGACAATACGGCGACGAATCCTGTTTCCAGTGATGCTCACGCAACGGGCGTTGCTGGGACAATGGGCGCGGGCGGAATTCTCCAGTTTACGCTTAATGGCCAGCCTGCCCGTCTGCTGCGGGGCGTGGCTTTTGAGTCAAAGCTCAACGCTTACACTTTTGCGAACTTCAAACAAGAACGGCTCGAGGCGGCTGCCGGTTCTGTGACGGGCCAGCCGCTGCGACTTTCAAACCACTCTTACGGTGCTTCTGACGGTTGGATATACACAACGATATTGGTTCACCAGGGTAATCAAACGAACCTCGTCACGACTTGGCTTTGGCGCGGTGACCCGTCGCTGACGGAAGAATGGAAATTTGGCTTCTACACTCCGGGTGCACCCGATATTCCAGATGGCTCAGGCTGTGTGGACACGGATGCTTTTCTTGCAACCAACGCGACCCGTCACTTGATGGTTTACGCTGCAGGGAATGACCGTCTGACCGGGCCGGGCGGGCCGACGAATTACTATTATTTCTCCGGGCCAGGGCCGTATGACTACACGCAGGTCACCAATCCTTCCGCGAATTCACGCGATTGGCGTAATGGCGATGGTGATACCGGCGGGTATGATACCGTGCTTTTCCCCGGCACGGCAAAGAATGTTCTGACTGTCGGGGCGGTTCGAGATGTGTATACTTTTTCTGGCACGAATCTCATCATGGGTTTCGCGACCAACGCTTCCATCGTGCTTGCGCCGTTCAGCGGATGCGGACCAACCGATGATGGCCGGATCAAGCCTGAGGTGGTGGCCGTAGGCCAAAGCAACTCCCTGCTTCGAACTTTCGGAATCGCGACACCCGCTAACAACGCCACGAACGGATATTTTATCGCGATTGCAGGCACAAGCTTCGCCGCCCCCGCAGTGGCTGCCGGGCTTGGTCTGGCCGCGCAGCGCCGTTTGCAGCTTTTCCCAAACCTCGACCCGGACTTGGACGCATGGCGCGGTTCGCCTTGGCGTGCATTGGCGATTCACACTGCGGATGACGTGGACGGTGCTGGGCCTGATTTTCAAATGGGCTATGGATTGTTCAACGTGGCCTCATGCGTAGCACAGGTGGAACGCGACCAACAGCACGGACGCGGAACGCATATAAAGGAGTTCGAAATCGGCGTGAGCAACACTGTGAGTTGGGAAGTGGACGTCGATAGTGTACCATTCAAGGCGACTGCTGCTTGGAGCGACCCGGCTGGCCCGGCGACTAACATTGTCATTGTTGACCTCACAAAGCCGATGCTGGTCAACAACATTGATCTCCGCGTGGAAAAGGTCGGCGCGACCAATGTGTACTATCCGTGGATTCTGAATCCCGATCTCACGAACAAAACGGAATCGGCCCGCGCCGCAGCCGCCACGACTGGCGTGGACAACCGCAACAACGTTGAACAAGTCTATATCGCCAACCCGACTCCGGGAAAGTATCGCATAGTCGTGACGCATTCCGGTGGTCTGCTGGGTGGTCCAGTTCCGTCGGCACAGTGGGTTTCAGTGCTCACGACCGGCGAAACGCCTGTCTCACCTGTTTTCACTTCGATTGAGGCGAGTCCGTCCGGGACAAACGTGCTCCTGACTTTCACGGCAGATCCCGGCGCTTATTTTCACCTGCTCAGTTCAACCGACTTGGTGGCGTGGCAGACCAACGCGACGGTCAGGGCGGAAGGCGTGACGAATTCGGTCTTGGTAAGCTCAACACAGCCGTACGAGTTTTTCCGTCTCCGGCGGCAGCAGTAATCGAACATGTCGCGGCGATTCCTAAATATCGTGGTGATTGCGGCAGCTTGGCTGGGCAGCCCCCAGCCAAGCTGCGCACAGGGAACAGTCGTCTTCAATGAACCTGCTACACCAATTCCTCTCTTTACGACAGGCTTCGCTCAATACTACTCGTTTGATTTGGACGGAGATTCAGCAACCGATTTCACATTCACTTACAGCTTCCAGTTTCTCGGCGTCCAACCGGAAGGCACTGGCAGAATTCTTACCTGGCTTGACCCACCGCCAAACGTTGGAGGCAGCGTCGCTCCGCTGCCACTAGGTTTCGTGATTGGCGCAGGTAGCGAAACAGGCAACTTGGCGTGGTATGGACATGCACTCGACTACAACACCCTCGCGATTTGTTTCGATGTCGGCTGTGCGGGGGCATTTGTCGGCCAGCACGCATACATGGGCGTGGAATTCCAACATGCCGGAGCTACGCATTACGGCTGGGTTTTGTTGAACGTCGCACAGGCCTACCCGTCTGGCGTTATCGAATCTTGGGCGTGGGACACGCGCCCAAGCGCGTCCATCTTTGCAGGCGCAGTGCCTGAGCCGTCAACTTGGACTTTGTTTGGCATTGGCGCATTGGCGATTGCGCTGCTTCGTCGACGGTGCTGAAAACGCGGGGACTTCTTCCCGCCGAAACGCGCGGTGACGTGAGGCGTGGGCACGGGGTCGCTCAGGCGGCGACGGCCTCACCTCTGGTTTGCTACTGGCCCTGCGAACGCGCAACCGCGCGCCGCGTCGAGCGGGCGATTTGGGCGATGACGCTTTCCTTCTGGTCGTCCGGCAGGTCTTTCACCAGCGTATCATAGGCGTTTTTAAGCGCGGGGTTGGTGTTGATGCGTTTCATCAAGCCTTCGCGCATCCGCTGCTGGCGATCCAATTTGCGCACCTCGTTCAGGACGACGGTGCGCTCCAGCCGCTCGCGGGGCATCGCTTGGACGTAGTTCCAATACTTGGGGTTGTCTTTGATGTAGGCATCAATCTTCGCATCCACTTCCGGGTTGGTCCGGAACGTGGGCTGATCGGTGGGGGCGGCATTGCCGCCGGCGCTCGATGGCGCTGAGGATTTCGGTTTGCTCATAACGATTCGTCTTTCTGGTTCTTATTGCGCGGCATTTGCCGTGTTCGCCGAATCAAAGCGGTGTAACCGCTTCGCTCCGGCAAAGTATTTTCATGGTTTCGGAAAGTCGGGTGATTCAGGCGCGAACGCGGGAACGTCGTTCGTGGCGGGCGGCGGCGAGGCAGACAGCCGTTCAAGTTCCCGGCCAAACTCCACCACCCGTTGCTCGTTGGTCGCCAGGCGCACGTTCAAGAGAGCGTTGTTTAGGGCCACAGTCCTCATCTCCGTGAACAACGCCTGCAACTCACCGTAGGACTGCGCGAGCTTGTTTGCTTCGATCATGACACGCGCAGTCGTTTCCCTTTGACGATTCATCTCAGCGATTAGCAAATCGTTGGTCGGCGGCGGAGCGAACGCAGCGTCCGGCGGCGGATTCAACAGATTGGCCGTGTTCTGCGGACCAGGATGAAGATTCCAGCGTGCGGAAACCTCGACGCGATAGACCGGGTGCTGCTCGTGCATCGTCTCCGGGTGGTTCGGATCAATGTAGCGCCCGACGTGGTACGCGCGCACAACCTCGCCATAGCGAACGGACTCAATTGGCTCGACTGCCTGCGACGGCAAGGGGCGAACGACAACCTGCGGCGGGCGCGAGGCGCACGAAGCGACGAGCACGAGTGGAATGAGTGCGAGATATTTCATATCAAAACATCGGGGTTGATTGTGGTGCTACCGCAGTCGGGACTGGTGTATGACCGACACCAAATGCGGCGGTGGGCTGAAAGGCCGGGGTGTTGGTTTTATCCTCGCCGGCGAACGGCTTCAGCGTACCGCCGATGACGGCGTCGCTGCGGTCAATCGTTTGGAGGACGTACAGGTAAAACTGTTTTCCGCTAGGCACGCGGACGTAGAAGCCATCCCGTTGGATCGCCTCGTAAATCCGCTGGGCATAAACAGAGAGAACCTTCTGCGCGCCCTCAAACGGCGCGTTGTTCAGTGAGCGGCTGTTTACCGTGCCGAAAATGGTTTGTTCCTTTTCGGTGAGCGCGTCCGCTGCGCCGGAGAGGAACGTGGCGGCGAAGAGTTTGATCTCGGCCAGGTCGTCGGACTTGATGATGCGCCCGCGCAGTCCGGCGCTGCCATCGGTGATGCCCCAGCCTTCCTGGTCGCCAGAGAATTCGCGGTCGAGTGCGATGGCCTTCAGCCGCAGTTCCTCGCCCCCCTGCCAGACCAGTGTCCAACTGCCGCCGCTGGCAATGCGTTCGCGATGCCGGTCGGTTTGCGCTGTGCCGTGAACCTCCGTGCCGGCAGGAATGACCAGTCTGCCCGCGTGATAAATGTTCTCCGTGATGAGGCCGACAATGGGCGTCTGGATTGAGGCCGAGTCCACCGTGATGACGGTCTCGCACGGAATCAGCCGCCCAAAAGGCGCGTAGATTTCGCCAAGCGTCTTCGGCTCGGGAACACCGGCACTCGCGTCGGCGAACAAGCTGATCGTCGGGAGCTGCTGCGGCGGCTCAGGCATCGGCTTCTCGACCACGACCTTTGGCGGTTCGCTGGCCTTCTGAGGCAACGGCGGTGGCGTATTGGTTTTCGGTGGCGGTGGACGAAACGGCTGCATCTGCCGCTCGATGCTCTGCACGACTTGGGGGCGGTCGGTCGCGTTCGTCGTCAGGCCGGTGACACGAATCTCGTCCGGGCCGGACTTGTCACGCAGCGCACTAAAGACCAACAGCCCGCCGCCAAACACGACGCCGAACAGCACGAGCTTGCCGCTACGGGATTTGAAGAAGTTCAGAAAGTCACGCGGTTTCATGGGCGAGTTTGTTTAGCGCTGGGCGCATTTGTGTTTTCCAACTCCTCAATCGCCTGCCGGAGAGTCTGGCGTACAAGAGCCTCTTGCTCTGGAGTCATTTCGGTGGGTTGTTGGGGCGGTTTTGCTTGCGGCGGTAATGCAGGTGGCGTTGTGACAACACTCGGTGGCAGAGAAGGCAACCGACTCACCAGCACGCTGAACTCGTTCCTGAGCGAGAGTTCGTTTCGCCCGCCGTCGGGTGTGCCCGTGATGGCGAAATAGACCGTGCTCGCCGCACGAGGTGGCAGCAGACCGGGCGCATCGCTGATGGACTGGTAGTAGAGCCGATTACCGACGCGCACACAGAAGCTCTCTGGCAGATAGCGAATCGGGTGTTCCGATTTGTTTCGCAACGTGACGTGGAAAACGAGCGTGTCCTCCGGGTTGAACCGGAACACCTCCTCGATGCGGATTTCGTAATCGTCGAAATCCGTGACCAGCGGCTGGTCGCCAAACGTCTTGGCTTCCGCTCCAGCCACAGCGTCGGGTTGCTGCTGCTTCAGGATCGGGAACGCCTTTGCCTTGTCCAACAAGGCCAGCAACCGCGTGGGCGTGAGCTGCGGCGCGGGTTGAACCGTTTCCACCGCTGCACGCTCTTCCAGGTTGAGCGCGAGAATAGGCGTGTCGCTCTCAACCAACTCGAAGACGTAGGTGCGCTTGTTCCAGCGGATGTTAAGATTTGTCGCCGCTTTGCGCGAGAGCGCGCGAACGGACACGAATGAAGAGCCCTTCGTGTGCGCGAGTTGGAATTGCCCCGGCGTCTTGCCATCAGCGGTCACGCCGACGGCATCAATCGCCGTGATCGGGCCGGGAAAACTGATCGTCGTGACACGGTTGGTCGCGACCGGCACGGCAATCACGACTCGCTCGTCCAGCGTGACGCGCTGAATAGCTTCAGGCGGTGCGCCAAGCGCGACGGGCGCGGTCAGCAGGAGGATGCTAATTGGTGATTTCATATTTGAAGTCGCCGACAGCGGTCGGGAAACGACCGTTGGCAGCCATGTTGGGGTTGCGGATGAAACGGAGACTTAATTTGAAGTTGAACGCCTCGTTAAAGACTTTCTCCTGGAAAATCCCGGTGCGAATCACCTGGCCATAGACCGCAACGAGCACTTCGTTTTCGCGCGTGGCGAGGATGTCGATCTTGGCGATCTCCGGTTTCTGGTGAAGCTGTTTGGCGCGGAACTCGACCGCCTCGCGCGTGCGATGGTCACGGGCTTTCTCCAAAGCCGACTTCAGGAACATCTGCCGCAGCAAGTCCGGGTGATCGAAATCCTTCGGGTTGCGCTGGAGAAACGTGACCGTGGCGAGTTCGGCCTGTTGGGCATGCAGATCTTTCGCCTCTGAGAATTGAAGCAGCGGGCTGACGTAATAGGTCTGCGCCGGGTCAATGATGACGACGCGCTCGCGCTGCTTGAACTGATTGATGATGTGGTAACGGTCGAGTGCCGCCGCGACCGAAACAGCGACGGCGACGAAGAACCAGAACCACGGCAGGCGGTCGCGTTGGGCAAAGAGTTGGGTGGGGTCGAATCGCTTCCGGGCGAGGCGCGCTGGAGTCGCGCCGTTGCCGGTGGGCGTTTCACGATGGCGGAGTTCGGTGGTTTGCATGGTGTCAGTAGTAGTGGCCTTTGGTTCGGGCAATGAGTTCGCGCACGGCCTTGTCGCCGGTGATGTCGTCACCTGGCCTTCCACGCGCGGAGCGCGGCGGCAGACCAGAGCCGGCGATGATGATCGCGCCGGCGCTGCCGTGCCCGGCGGCGCTGGACAGCGTGCTGAGAATCGCAGCCAAGCCGGCCGCACCAGCGGTCACGGCAGGCACGCCAATGGGCGCGGCTACGGCCGCTGCGCCTGCGGTAGTGGCGGCGGCCTGGAAGAAACTGCTGAACGCTCCCGCGATGAGCTGTCCTCCGGCGAGTTCACCAGCGGCGAGGACCTTCTGAATAACCAGCGGGGCGGCAATCGTGCTGAACACAATCCAGAACGCGGCCACGGCCAGCCCGAATGTCGCCTGCAACGAATAGAGCTGCGCGGTCGGGTCGAAAAAGCGGATGGACTGGTCGGTCATAAAATCCAGAATGCCCTGGGTGACAAGCGCGGCGACGGCCCAGCCGAGCGGCCAAAGCAACACACCGACGATGTGCAACAGGTAACGCGAGCCGATGGAACGGAGCGGCCGGATCGCCATGAAGCCGATGAGCAGCGGCGAAAGAGCGTAGGCAGAGAACAGGATGAATTTCTGAATGATGTAGGCCCAGAACAGCAGCAGTGCCGCGAAGTAGCCAACCAGCCAAAGAATGCCAGAAATCAGCAACTCGACCGTGAACGCATTCAAGTCTCCGATGATGTCCCACCACGAGCGGTCATTGCCGGTGTCGCGGCGCACTTCGAGCAGGTGGCTGTATTGCTCCTGCACCTGCGATGGGTCAACGCCGAGACCGTCGAGGATGGACGTTTGGACGATGCGCTGCGCTTCATTGCCCCACTGCGGCAGCATCACGAGCAGGGCCGTCAGCACGAACAACCGCACCATGTGCAGGATGAGCGTCTTGCCAGTGAAGCCGTGAAGGACCAAGAGAATCGTCCCGACGATGAAAAACATGAACGCGACGATCCGAAGCAGCTCGTGCAGTTCGGCGCACTTCTGAAGGAACGTCGGGAACAATTGTTCGAAGGTTGCCATACGTCGGGACGATTTGAGGATGGCGTTACGGAGTCGGGAAC
>Ga0209506_1003660_pt1 | contig 12171 bp, 9 predicted proteins | sample AD_JPNHG2_MetaG_FD_184409 | JGI IMG/M metagenome (GOLD analysis project Ga0209506, IMG submission 184409) | Active sludge microbial communities of municipal wastewater-treating anaerobic digesters from Japan - AD_JPNHG2_MetaG (SPAdes) (version 2) | ecosystem: Engineered > Bioreactor > Anaerobic >...
CCGTAATTCGTTTCCACTCGCTTACACAATGAGTGAAATATAAGTTTATTCTGTTACATCTGTGCCAGAATCGAGGAGGTATTATCTCCCCACAGTTTCCCTTATAAATTACCTCATCAGCTATCTTTTTCATTAAGCTGAGAGCAATCTCATTCCTCTCTTTATCTTGGCTAGATTTCCTAATACTAGCCTCTAAATTATCATAAGCGGCTTCTAATTCATTAAGAGGTTTTCCCGCTATAAAAACCTCTTTTACTTTTTCCTTTGTAAGATATGGTAAATCTACTCCTAATATCTCACAACCCCTGTTATAATTCCTGAGATATGTTTTAGGGTTACTAAACTCAGGAAAAAACTTTGTATTAGCCGACATAATATTCTCTCCTTTATGTGTTAGGACTGTGTTACTTTCTTTACTACCATATATACTAGTAGCGATGTAATACTTTATCAAAGAAATACTCTAGTATTTTTTACATTTTTGTAATACCTAATTCTGTAATAATTCGTATTGCTTTTCGCTACTAGTATATTGACAGCTTACTAATAAGACTTATCCAAACAGATGGAATAGTTCCTATTTCAGAAGGAATAGCCCTATTAGTTTTATAGTAAGGGGGAAGACAGTATTATCTTACCCTTACTATATTTTCTTTCTTATACCTTATATCTAGTATTAATAATATATATAATATATATAATATATATAATACTAGATATTTGAGGTAATCACTCTTCTATAAAACATAATAATAACAAATAGAAAATACTTTGGGCTATTCGCCCATAGTATTTTCGATATGCTCGAGACAAGAGACAATTTTCTCTAAGTCTTTACCGTACCCTTCTGGTAGTGAAATGCTACCGTCTTGCAACGCACTTAACATCGCTATCCAGCCTTCTAGCTGGACAGCAATAGCGTTGTCTAACGCCGCTTTGGCTTGTTCTAACAACGATGCCCTCCGTCCGTTAAAGGCATCGTATCTAGGTTGGCTATTGCGAGGACTACAAGCAATAGCGATGACCCGTTCGTTAAGTCTGCGAAGAATAGGATATATCCTTAAATCTTCGCAGAAGACACGAATGTCCCCTGTGACTTCAAAGACACGTCTGTGACTTTCGTGTAAAATTGCTATTAATTCGCCAGGTTTACGGCTGGCGAATGAAGCGTTCACTGTCCACTGAAGGATTTCTCTAATGGAGCACATACTTTCCATATAAATCTCCTTTTGTTTAAAATTTTTGGTTGGTTAGGAAGTATCAAAAGAACAAAAAAAAAGAATTACTTTCCATAAGAAAATTGCTATTGCAATTCCCCGAACGAAGTGAGGTGGGGTGTGATGGTTAGTCACGCTACAAAATAGCATAGTTTTTGAAAGTTTTCTGGATATATAATCTAGGTTTAATGTGAAAAAACTGCGATTAGATGAAGGAAAATGGCGAAAATGGGGGAAAAACCTCTATGAATGCAAAAAATTAGTGATTATTTATAGTTATTTTGCGTTAATTAGGGTATTGATTACCAATTGAGAGCCAAATTTTCTCGATAGTAAATGAAAAGTAATGGGTTTTAAAATCGTTTAGAGCGTTCAAAATTGGTATATGTGGATAATTTTACCAATTAACAAAGAAAATCGCTCCTAGTTAATTCCAGCCCGATTACTTTTTATTCTTTTGATTAGTTTGGTAGTCAATTTGGCACTTGACTAGTTGTAGATGGTGATAGGAGGGTATTAGACATACACTCGGCAAGGGTGTGGGATACAATGTATGACAGGTATCGTAGGATTGGCAAGATACCGATGGATGACGCATTTATTCACGAAGATTTCAATCCTTGCTGTTCCTGTCAGCCCAGTATTGAGCATACAGGTTCAATGCTTACCATAATTCACAGGCAAGTAATTCCTTTATCGGATATAAGTGAAGAGTTAATTATCACAATGTCAAAAAGCGTGTGATAAAATAACTGAATAACACAGAGAAAAGAACTAATTAGGGTAAGATAAGTCCAACTTATTCTTGCAGGTAAGACTAAGTTACAATAAGGTTATTGTAACAAGTGTCATTAGTAGATATATTATTTTCGTTATTTGTTATTAAGGGAAAGAATGCGATTAGAAAAGTACAAAGATAAATATTATCAATTATATACGGTGGAAGAAGCCCATAATTCTGGTATAGCGTACAAGAAAGATTGGCGTAACGCTGAAGAGGGTAATTATGTATTGACAGATGACAATATGGTAGTGCCTGTCTTAAAGATAAAGCGTATAGGTAAAGACAGGGCAATACAGACTCCCACTGGGTTATTTAACATAGATAGAGCAAACACGAAGTTGGACACTAAGCATAGGGCTAACAAAACATCTTTTACCAGCAAGCCTCCTTCTCAAGTAATTAGGGATAGGAAAAATGCTAACAATAGAGAGATAATGTTTGTAAAGTATTTTATTGAGACTGGAGATAGGGTAGAAGCATACTTACGTGCATTTAAGACACAAAACATAGAGATAGCAAAGATTCAAGGTGCTAACTTATTAAAACAAAAGAGGATAGTGAATATGATAATTGACGAAGTCAAATTGGCTTGTAAAAATTTGGGTGTTAATTATGAGTATGTTATTAAGGGCTTCAAAGAGATTTACGAGGATACAGGACAGAAGGGTGCTGATAGGTTAAGAGCCTTAGAGAACTTAGGCAATATCATTAACGCTACTGATAAGGCAAATGTTTTGAGTGGTAATGAGGGATATACAGGTGGAAGACTATCAGGTGGAGAAGAAAGGAAGGGAATACCAAATATGGCAGAGATTCCTGCTGAAGAGATTGAGAATATTCTGGATGATGTTCCAGAAGAAGAAATAATAGAAAGTGGATTATAAAAAAAGGAGAAACTTTATGTCACAAAAACCAGACAAATTGCCCAATATTGTCACAGGTATTAGTGAGGTTCAAGAACTAACTAACATTCTAAAGGGCATTGGAGTTGATTACACTAGTAGGCTTAATACCCTACTATCGTCCTTGAATACTATTGCCATTTTGGCTAATAGTGAAGAGGCTCGTAGAAAACTCAACGTCCCGATAGAAGCCGTAGATAGGTTAGTTGAGGACACGTTGAATCGGGCGACGGTATGCTATTACATAGTTTCGCTAGTAACAAGCATACTACAATCTCCAGATACTTTGGAGAAATCATTAACTACCCTTAAGAGTGCTGTGAGAGCGGGATATTTTATTGATGCTAAAGAAGAGTTGCGAAAAGAACCTGACGAACAGGTTGAGAATCTAGGTTGTCAACCCGAAGCCGATGAAGAGCAACCTGAAGTTGATGCAAATCAGCCTGGTGATATTGATGCAAATCAACCCGAAGTCGTAGGGCAAGCAACTGATAAAAAACAATAAGTAAAAGGAGAAAAAGATGTTTGGTAAAAAGAAAAGACGTTTAAGAGAAGAGACTGTGAATTTTATTCTAGACTCCATTCTTAAATTGTCTGAATCGGTTTTGGAATTAACCTTGCTTATAAGGCGTAACAGAGAAATTGCGCAGAATGAAAGCAGTAGGATGTGGGATGTGATTGAGGATATTAAAAAGACCATTGCAGAAAAGGAGGTTTCTGAAAATGAACAACTTTTTAATTCCAGTCCGAGAAAACCTCGTACGCCAGCAAATAAGAAATGTGCTGGTGCTGGTGCGTGTAGTGAACCAACTCCGAGAAAGTCCAACCTAAAGGTGGGTAGGAATACTAACCAACTTATGGGTGGCGGAATAAAGGCATAACAAGAATGGGCGGATATAGGTTTCCAAAAGATAAAGAAGAATTTTTATTGCGAGAGGCATATAATAATCTTATTGTCTTTGGTAAACTATTTCTGCCAGGTGACTTTCTAAAAAGTGAGACACCAGCATTTCACTATGTTGTAGCTAAAGGCTTATTGGAAAAATCTACAAAACCACTTGCTATTATTATTCCAAGAGGTCACGGCAAAACAACGCTGGTACGTGCCAAGATACTGCACGATATATGTTATTGTAAGAAAGCAAAGGAATGGGGGTTGTCTGACGATGACGACCCCCTCTTTTATGGGTGGGTTTCATCTACTCAAAGAAAGTCTATGAATAATATCAAATACATTAGGTTGCACGCTGAAAGCAATCTGATTATGAGATATTATTTTGGTGATTTATCGGGTAGGGATAAGAGAGGATTTGTATGGGGAAGAGAGGATTTAGAGTTTTCAAATCGGTGTAGTTTAGTATCCCGTTCTAACTTATCAAGCTTGCGTGGTGAGAATGCCGCAGACGTAAGTGCTGGGGCTATTCGTTATTCGGGAGTTTTCCTTGATGATACCGAGAACGAAGCCAACACTCGGACGGCTTCGGCTCGTGAGAACCTTGCCCTAACAATAATGGATGGAATCTTCCCATCAGTTGACGTTCACAAAGGACGTGTTTATTTTGTAGGAACTCCCGTACACTACGCATCCTTCTGCCAGAAGATACTGGATTCGTATTATAAGCACAAAGAAGAAGGCACGCTTGATAAATTTATGTGGGAGGTTATTACCTTTAAAGCCACGCAACCCAAAGCACCTGGCGGTGTTTTGTGGAATAGTTATATCCCACGTAGCGTATTGGATAGAATCAAACTTACTTATGCACAATCACCACGAGGTATAGCAGGTTACTATCAGGAATATGAATTAGAGATTCAGAATGCTGAATTTGCGCTTTGGAATCGTAATCACTTACGTTACTGGGATGGATACTTTACTATCGAGGATGGGGTAAAGTATATTGTAAAGGATGGAGAGCATATCCTTGTTAATACCTTTATAGGTTGTGACCCTGCTACTGACATAAAGTCAAAGGCATCCAATTATTCTGTTATTATGGCAATTGCTATTGACAAAGATAACAACGGGTATGTCTTAGAATATGTTAGGAAGCGGTATATTCCTTCATTGGCTATCAGAAATGCTAATGGTGAAATAGAATCTGGTGCTACTTGGGGAGTAGTGGATTACATCTTTGATATGGCAGTAAGATATGATGTTAATTCAGTAGTTGTTGAAGATGTAGCAATGAATAGAACTATTCTAAACGATTATTTATATGAATGTAAGCGTCGTAATACTTTTAAATACGGACTAATAGGAGTAAAGCCTGGCGGTACAAATAAAGTTAATCGTATCTATTCGGTGATGAATAATAGATTTGCTTCTGGGTCTGTGTATTTGAAAGATGGAATGTATGAACTTGAGAATGAAATACTTACTCTAGGAGATAAAATGGCGTATGATGACCTTGTAGATGCGTTGACGTATGCTTTTATGAAAAGCTATCCGCCTAGTAATTATGTCTATAATAAGAACAAAGTATTAGTAAAGAAAAAACCTGTTGCTAAGAATTGGATGGCGGCGTAGAGATGGACGGAAAAGAGATAAAAATATTATACGATTTGGCTAATAACAAGTTACGAACCAAGTGGTTAGCCGTTGGACAGCGTAATATGGATTATTTCTTGAATATCCAATTAACACCACAGGTTATTGCAAGGCTTAAAAAGGCTGGGATGCCTACCTTTGTAATTAACAAGATTACTCCTGCGGTTGAGCTGATGAAATACTTTGTTACTGCTGGAACACCACGTTGGCAAGTTGTGGGATTGGAAGAAAGTGATACAGATGTAGCTCATATTCCTACCGTCGTAGCAGAGTATTGTTTAAATCTTTCTAGTTGGCGAGTAGTATTTAGTAGAGTGGTATCCGATGCTATTATAAGGGGGGCAGGATATTTCTGGGTTATGGTTGACCCAGACTTAGATGATGGGATGGGAGAGGTATTAATTAAAGATTTACACCCTAGAGATGTCTTCTGGGATATACGTTCTCGGGATTTCTTTAGACGGGATGCAATGTATTGTGGCATAAGAAAAATCTTTTCTAAAGCCCAATTAATGCAAATGTATCCCGAGCATAAGGAACTAATAAAGCAAGCCAATACGATTGATAGCGAAGATAGTTTAATATCTAGTATTGGTGCTACCACTACTGCGCCCGATGGCACTGAAGAAGTAGAAGAGGTTAATCCTGGCGATATTGATAATGGCGATATTGATAATATTGATACTGGTTATTCCTATGATAATATTGATACTGGTTATTCCTATGATGTTCAGGATACTGATATATTACGATATAGTGTAGGAGATTCTGATTGGGATACTTTAATAGAGTATTTTCATATCTATCTAAAAGAGAAGAAACCCATTCATAGGATTACATATTACGTTGTTAAATCAGAAGAAGAAATTAAAGCCATTACTCAGCAATATACTCAAGAGTTCAATAAAATTGCTGAAGAGGGTAAGGTAAATATTGGTGACCAACTAGCCCAGCTAAAACAGGCTTTAGAGGCTGGTGAAATTACTCAAGAACGTTTTCAGTTTGAATCTAAGAGAATACAAGAAGAGTATGCTCAGAAGCTACAAGAGGTTCAAGATGAATTAAAACAGAAAATAGCCGAGTATTCAGTAGAGATTAAAACTGAGAAGTTTACAGAGAAAGAATATAATCAGTTAAAGAAATCGCCTGAATTTGTATCTACTATTATTGATGAAATAAAATACTACGCTACTGTTATTAAAGAAGTTACAGCAATAGGAGATAAGATATTAACTCAACGTTATCTTGATGACCGTATTACTGAATATCCGATAGTACAGTTACCGTATATAGATACAGGATGCCCATTCCCAATGGCGTATGTTACTATGTTAGTAGGTAAACAGGATGAGATTAATAAAGGTCATCAAATTACTATTCATAATGCTAACTTAGGGTCGGGATTGCGTTGGATGTATGATGAAGGTTCTATTGACCCAGATGTTTGGGAAATGTATTCGTCTTCGGTAGGTGCTTTGTTGCCTGTTCATACTGGAATGCAACATCCTATTCCTATAATGCCAGTTCCTATTTCTAATGGTTTTATCCAATTAGTCCAAGAGAGTAAGTATGATTTTGAAGACCAGTCTGGTATGTTTAGAACTATGGCTGGTGGTCAAGATAGTAATACTCAGACATATCGAGGATTATTAGCATTAGACGAATTTGGTACAAGACGGATAAAACAGTGGGTTATTAATGTTGTAGAACCTGTATTAACCTATTTAGGAAAAGTATTCCATTCAGTAGCGCAGTCCACTTACTCAGCATACAAGGTAATGCGTATTGTTCAACCAAATAATCAGTCTAAAACAGTAGAAATTAATATTCCTATCTACAATGATTATGGCGAGGCAGTAGAAAAGTCTATGAATTATAGTGAAATGAAGTTTGATATAGCCTTCGTAGCTGGTTCTACTCAACCTATTAACAGGTGGGCATTATTAGACGAATACTTTAAGTGGTTTCAGGCTGGTATTATTGATGATATTGCCTTCTTGGGTGAGACTGATATACGCAATAAGGAAAAGATTATTCAACGCAAATCCACATACAGTCAACTAATAGCTAATATTGATGAACTGAACAAGATGGTAAAAGATTTACAGAGTAGGAATAAAGCACTAGAAAATCAATTAGTTAATTATTCGATAAAAGATAAAGCTTCTACGGTAGGAGATAGATTGAACAAGCAATATATGGAAACTGCTTATCAACAGAAACTCTTACGTGGATTAATGAAAGGTAATGCCCGTGTAAAGAATCAAGAAATTCAGAATACAGTTAATTCTATTCTTCAGAACTTTAGTGGGCAGATGCAAGTAGAAGCTGAGAAACAAAAAATACAGATGCAGAATAGCGGTAATGCCGCAACTGCACAAAATAGAAGTCAGGAGACTAACCCTCCCCCGACTGAAGAAAATAACAACCCCCTAACAGAGGAGACAAACAATGAGTGATGAGTTTTTGGATGGTAACACATCCGATTTAGGTGGTAACACACCTTTTGGTGATAACACACCAGGTCTTGGTGATGATTTTGGAGATGATTCCGACGACGTGTTCGGCGATGATTTTTCAGATTTATCACAAACAGGACAAAATGATGATGACGATTTAGAAGATTCTGATTTCCAAGATGATGATGATGCGGCAAATATGGGGGGGAATCAGAAGAAGTCTAAACCAGTCAACTGGAAAAAGCGGTATCTGGATTCTTCTCGTGAAGCCAAACGTTTGTATGGCGAACTACAAGGAATCAAGCAAGCAATGCCGTTGATAAGTGCCGTACAGGCTAATCCCCAATTTGCTGAATATGTTCAACAATTTTTTAACAAAGGGAATCAGGGTCAGGATACGCTGGATTTGCCTGATGATTTTCAATTTGATGCCGATGAGGCATTTAAAAATCCGCAATCTCCATCTGGACAGGTTCTAAATAAGATAATTGAATCTCGTGCCAATCAAATCATTGAGAAACGCTTAGAAGCTGAAAAAGCAAAAACACAAGCGCAAAGAGTGGAACAAGACTTGGTAAACAAGTTTAAAATAACACCACAACAACTGGCAGAGATAAAACAATGGGCTTCTAAAAGAACTATTACTCCTGATGATATATACTTTTTGTATTTAAAGGAGAAAGGTTTATTGCAGAAGAACATTCATAATTCAATAATCCAAGACCAACGAAGACAATCTTCTAATGTACAAAGAGCTCCCCGTAGTGCCGCTACGCTGGAGAGTATGAACTCTGACGATATAGATAGAGATACGGCGGCATTTAATACAATTTTAAAATCAACAGGACAAAGTATGCGTAAACTTCTCGACGTCTGATTCTCTAATTAGACAGGAGAGAATGTTATGGCTACAAATTTAACGTTCGAGGGTGTACAAAACGCCCCACAATATATTGGCAATGTGCCTAATATCAATTTAGGCGACCAATATAAACCCTATGAGTTTGGTAAGAAATTATCGCAACTTAATATTGCTTCAGACCCGTTTTTTCGATTCGTCTCAAAACTCAGAAAAGAACCAGTAGCGGCTACTGAATATGTTTACACGGAAGAGCGTCCCAGTTTTTGCCGTAGGTATGCTTATGCTGTTGGTTGGAAACACGGTGGAGATACGAGTTTTGTTGTTACTAGCAAAACTTTTGGTAGTTATATCGTAGAGGGTAGTGCTATTAGTCTTAAATTGGCTGGTGACTATAAGACTGTTGGTAATATTACTAACGTATATGGTCAGGCTACCAATAAGATTAGTATTGGTGCTGATGGAACTACTCCACGTTGGGTTATTCCCAATATTCTACTGCGAGTTCCTCTAAAACCCGAAGCAAAAGATTTACCAACTGACCCTTATAGCGCAACAGTTGCCACTGACTATATGACTGTATTAGTGCAAAGTGTTGGTGGTACTGCGCCTTATGTAGAGGTTACTGGTATTGTTGTTAGAGTTCCTAAAAATGGGACTTATGTATTAACTACACTATTAACCCCAACCGTAGTTGGTGAAGTTACCACTCAAAATGTAATTTCTGAAACGTATGGGATACATCCCGCTATGCTAGAGGCACTGAGAACAACTGTTCAAGGTACTGCGTTTGGTGCTGGTACGGGAGTGCCAGAGACTTGGGCGGATACTCCATACATTAATGGATATGCGATGACTCAAATTCTAAAGACCTTTTGCGCTATGGATAATTCTAGTAGGGCGAATGAAATGAGGTTCTTTAAGAATGAGTATGCCCGTATTTGGGGTAATAAACTAATCGAGCATAAATGGGATTTGGAACAAATTGGACTTTTTAGTTCACTTGGTAGAGATGCCAATGGCAATAGGCATACTGAAGGTGCGCTTAATTACATTATGAAAAACTCCAATGTTTTTTCGTTGAATTATGCTACTACTTATGCCGATGATTTATTTGAGCATCTTTCAATTATGCTTGACCCACGTTATAATAGTGTTGTCCCGACTTTATTCTTTGTTTCAACCCTGACTTACAACTGGATGAATAGGTTGGCTGGGCTGTATAAGAATAATATTACCATTGCAGGGAATAATATTGTTACACCAGATTTTGCTCTAACAAATAGAACTCAAATTCTTGGTGTGCCAACTGATGTTTTTGCAACTCCTAAAGGGCGTATTAAAGTTATTATTAATCCGCACCTTGACGGAACACCTGTTAAGATGTTGGGTATTAACTTGAACGGTGTGAAATATCGTCCGTTGGTTGGCAATGGTATTAATCGTGATACCAAAGTCTATCCTGGAGTTAAGTCTTTGGAAAAAGACGGCACTGATATTCAAGGCGATTTGATTCTTACGGAAGCCAGCTTTGAATGGAGCTTGCGTGAGACGCACGCCGTTTGGATATAAATCTTTAGGCTACCGACACTTGGGAGTAAGGGGGGAAGTTCTCTTCCCCCCATTTCGCCAACCTGAAATGGAGAGGAAATAATATGACAATAGGTGAAATATATTCAATAGTTAAGCAAAGCATTCCTAATATTGCGTTAGCCTCAGTGGTTGAAAAGATAAATGCCGCCCTGATAGAAATGTCTCCTAACCTGAAAAGAAAAGTCTTTGTTACTTACAATATTACTGCTAATTGTACTACTTATGAATTACCCAAGAACTGTATTTCTGTTCTTTCTGTTGATATATATGTAAACAATGCGTATAAAAAAATATCGAGATTTTATGATGACGGGATTATTCCTGTTGGAGATAGTGTTACACCGCTTGAAAATGTTACTGAATGGGAAAGTGTAAAAAATACTAACTATGCGTATTGTATATTAAATGATTCTGTTCAGTTATTTCAGATTAGTGGTGGAAAGTTAATAGCTCCTACCGAATCTTACGCTGGTGCATTGAAAGTAAAATATACTGCTAGACCAAATATGTTGGATATTGTTAGTATTACCAATGATACTGAACCAGATGTACCCCAAATATTACATACGGCTATTATTGATTATGTATTGTTTGAATGCTATATGGAGCTAGTATCCACTGTTAATGGAGAAAAGGAAATTTATACTCGTAGTCAATATCTTAATACTGCTAATGTGTATTATTCTAAATACGTGAATAAAATGAGACTGTTCAATGGCGGACAAATATCCCCCGAGGCACGTATCGCAAAATCTCCATCACCAATTACATCGTTGAGGTAACTATGAAAGATATACTTGCTAGTATTGCAACTTACGTCGGAGGTGAACAGGATGAGGAACTGAATATTGTTTATAACAATTTTAAGTTCAGTAAAGGAATGGCAGAACAATGGTTGCAAGATGGAGTTCGGATAATAATAAATGAGGTGCATCCTTCGGTATTATTGTCTTTATCTAAGAGTAAAGATATAATTACTAATCCAACTGATTTATCCACGTTATTGGGTAACATTGACTACAAGATAGTCTCGGTATTAAGATATTGTGGTAATTATAAGTATGTTTGTAGAGAGATATTACCCTCTCAAATAGCAGACATAACAAATAAGTATTCGTTATCTTATGCTACCGCATTAGACCCAGCATTCTGTACCAGAGAAAATGTATTAACTATCTATCCCGAAGCTAATGGATTAGCAGGGCAAGTGATTGGTGAGTTGCATTATATCCAAGTTCCTACTGTTAATTTGGCAGAAAGTAATTCTATTTTTAGTGCTGACTTTGAAGCGTTAAATAGGCTATTGGTGATTTATGGAGCGGCTAGGCTGTATAGAGAATGTAGCGTTGGATTATTAAACGAGATAAAGAATAGTGCTAGTGAAATCATTATCGAAGAATTTGACCCATTATTGAAATTATACGAAAAGGTGGGAAACGATAATGTAAAGAGATATTCTGTTCGTAAAGAAAATTTAGATAGAATATTTGGTGAAAATTATACAGCACTTAGTCTTGTTGAAGATGTTGATGGGATTTTATTTCCTGGCGAAGGAACAGAAAAAGAATCAATAGATAGTATTTGGGAAACGATACAAACCGCTAGTTCGCTATTTAATAAAACTAATGAAACTGGTATATCAGGAAAGGTATCTGCATTTGATACTGAAAATGGTATCTTGAAAACTGATTTAGCAGTGCCATCTGTAACAGCACCTTACTCATCTAACGTAATCTTTTCCCCTTCTGTTAGTGCTCCTTCAGATATTACTGTAAGTCAAGATGAGGTTTTTGGAGAAGGTGTACAGGG
>Ga0209506_1003661_pt1 | contig 12170 bp, 20 predicted proteins | sample AD_JPNHG2_MetaG_FD_184409 | JGI IMG/M metagenome (GOLD analysis project Ga0209506, IMG submission 184409) | Active sludge microbial communities of municipal wastewater-treating anaerobic digesters from Japan - AD_JPNHG2_MetaG (SPAdes) (version 2) | ecosystem: Engineered > Bioreactor > Anaerobic...
CCCTCAGGTATCTGTCCATGCTCTCAGACGCAGTCACGCGCCGGATGCCGGTGGACTGGAACTCGATCACCCGCGACGTCTCGGCGGCGGCGGAGGCGGCCAAAGCCAGCGCCCAGAAGCGGTCCGCATGGCTACCGCCCTCCCGCTCGGCCACGAGTCGCGGGATCCCCGTGGGGCCCGTTTCCCGCTTCACGGCGTGGAGATCCGCCCGGAGCTCGGGCCGGATGGGGATGCGGATCGTCCGGTCCTCGAAGCGCTCCTTGAGCCTGCCGGCCATGTCGAGCTTCGCCGCCGGCGTAAACAGCACCCCGCAGACCCGGTGCGCGCCGTGTCTTTTCTGCAACACCTCCACGGGCATCTCGCCCATGCCGGTCTGGTCCACGGCGAGGCGCAGGACCCGGTACTCGGCCAGAATCCTGTCCGCCTCGGCGATCTGCGACGCGAAGGTCGCCCGCCGCAGTTCCACCATCTCCCGCACCCACAGGACGTCGCCCACCTGCTCCAGGCAGGCGATGACGGTGAGGTCGCCCCGGGCCGCGATATCCATGCCGGCGTAGCACCAGCCGCCGGCGTAGGCGTCGGGGACCCCGGCGGCCTCGTCCTCGCAGCGGTGGATCAGATCGTAGTCCAGCCAGGCCGACGCCTCGTCCAGCCATTCCAGCTCGAACTCCTGTGCCCAGGCATCCGGGTCGGCAATGGCCTGTTTCATCTCCACGATGTTCCTCGGCAGGCCGTCCGCCACGGCCTGGTAAATGTCGATCCGATGACGGCTCCAGACTTCAGCCAGGGACGGATCGGTCATGAGTTCGTAGAATTTGTTGCCCTTTCCATTGGGCGTGGAGACCACGACGATGCGCTTGCCGGCCGAGATGACGGGAAAGAGAGATTGCCAAATCTTACGGGAATCCTTGTGAAAGGCGAATTCGTCGAGGAAGACGTTGGCCGAGAAGCCGCGGGCCGTGTCCGGGTTGGCCGGCAGGGCCGTGATCCGGCTGCCGCCTGGTAGCCGCACCTCCAGGGCCTTCACCTCGGGCTCCCAGTCGTACTCCATCGCCTCGAAGGCGGCCTGGAAGGCCGAAAGATGTTTTTTTATGCCCTCCTCCATCGCCTCCCGGGCCTGTCGCTCCCCGCGGGAAAGGATCACCCAGCGGGAGGACCTGTCCGCGGCCTCCTGCTCCAGGCAGTCCAGAACGATCTCGAGGGTGCTGGTGAAGGTCTTGCCAGTCTGGCGGGCCATCATGCCGATCTTGAAGCGGCTCTTGTCGGCCACCCAGCGCTGCTGGTAGGGATAAAGGGTCAATGCCGGCATCAGACGATTCCGTAAATTTCCTCCCGGACGACGCGCAACGCCTCCGGGTCCAGTTTCTGGGACTTCAACTTTTCTTCAATGTTTTCCACGGCCTTCTCGGCCTTCTTCTTGACCTCCGCCATCCACTTTTTCTGATCGACGCTGGCCTTGCTCAGCTTGGCCACCATGATCCCCATCTTCGGGAATATCTTGGCGAAGGCCACCGGATCTGACGTCTGCAAGTTGACCAGGACATCAAAGGCTTTTTCCTGAACCAGGCTGATCAGGGCGTCGCTCATGACGCCTTCGTTGTCGCCAACCGCCTCAGATACGGCACGCGCCTGTTCCGAGGCGATTTTTATCGCCGCCAGGCGCTCTTCAAAGGCTTGCCCATAACGGTGTACTGCCGCGCGGGAAATCTCAAATCCCTGCTCCCGAAGCCATTCGGACAACGCTCTGTAATCTGAGAAACTTCCAGTAATCAGCCGTTTATCCAGTTCTTTCTTGACGCTATCCGGAAGTTTCGTGATCTTCGATCTCGAAGGCATATCACCACCATTTTTGGGGGCGAGCGATTCCAGGGCGGCAATCGACGGTGTATTCAACGATGTCGATCCCGTGATTGTTGATCTTGGCTCGCCATACAGGGCTGTCCCGATGGGTGACCGTGATCAATTCACGTTCCTCCAGGTAATCGAGTTCCCGGCGAATGTCGTTCAGCGTCACGTCCATGATGACGGGTTCGATGGCATTGCGGATCATGACCTCTGAAGTGCCGCTGGGCTGGGCTGCATGCAGCGTTCTCAAGATCAGCCAGCGCATCTCTTCGCGCCGGGCTTTTTCAATATCGAGAGGGGGGAAATCCTTCATAATACCTTCTCCTTCAGTCTTTCTATGGAGTCATAGAGGCGGTCCAACTTGGCATTGATCACCACTTCAAACCGCACAAAATCCTCTTTCCTGATATAGGAGAGAGGAAGATCTGCTTTCAGTTCAAGGAAGTCACTCTCCACTTTGGAAAGTTTCGACATCCGTTCATCGATTCTCCGGTTGATGTCATCGCAATGGGCCTTGAGCATGGCCCGCAGTACCGCTACGATAAGGGCGCTCCAGGCTGCGATCAACCCGGCCAGAAAGACAAATAATTGCCAGTGCTCACCCAAGATTCCTGTCCCTTCTCTCCTTCTCTTCCTGACAACTGATGCACCGGACGGCGTTAGGAAGGGCCTTCAGGCGCGCCATTCCGATTTTTTCTCCGCAATCGCAGCATGTTTTGTGTTGATACAGGGTCCCGCTCCCGCCGGATGCAAGCCCTGCCTCACTGCTCTTCGCTCTCCTCAAAGTATCCTGTCTGCGGGCATAATGCGCTCTCAGCGCCAATTGCTGGAAAAACTCGTTATTTTGTTGGGCGACATCAATCTCGTCCATCAGATAAGCCCCGCTTCTACGGTTCGCCTGGCCACGAGGCCGGGAAGTATTTTTCCTTTAGCCCGCACCCAGCGCAGCAGTTCCTTTCTCACTTCCGGCCAATTCTGCTGGTTGATCCGGCGGCGCAACGTCGATACCTGGAGACGGCCCGCACCGAGGTTGTAAACGAAATCCGTTATGGCAGCCAAACGGTCTTCGTTCGTCGCCAGGACCGGGCAAAATCGCAAAGCGGCGGCCATCGACCGGCGCAGCTCCCACCGCAGCAGTTCTGTGGCTCTTATCTCGTCGATCGCGGCATCGGCCAGAGAGACCTTCCTGCCGGTCTCATACAGGGTGGAGCCGTACCCGATGGTCGGTACTCCGGCCGGGCACAGATAGGGCTTCGCCCGGAATCCTTCAAATCGCTTCGCAATTTCAGCCGCCGTTTCCAACGCGCCCATCATTTCACCCGATCAAATACCCTGCCGAGGAACCAAAAATTTAGGATGCCAGCGACAAGCGCCTTCTCCGGCTCACCGAACACCATCGGCAATGCCTGCAATACCGGCGTCCCCGATTGCACCAGGACGATGAAGCTGGCCACGATGACCGCCGGGTACAAAAACACCACCCATTGCAGAGTGATCAGCGGTCGCATGAGCTTAGAAAACCCATCGATCCATTTTATCCCGCTCGGGGCCTCCTGCCCCTGAATGGCGGTCTTGAGCGCATCGAGGGCGCCGATATTCCAGTCCTGCTGACCCTGGATGCTTATCTCCTCGATTCGCTGGTCGCCCTTAAGTCTCTGAAACTCCAGCGCTTTGTCCTGCATGGCCAACTCATGCGCCCGTTCATTCTTTGCATCCATGAACTTCAACACTTCAGGGAAAAACCTGAAAATGCCGCCCAAAAGACCACCCAATAATGTCGAGATCATATCCATCTCATCATGCCCGCAAAAGCATGGCCGCCGCATCCCTGGAGATGTCGAGATCGTACTTCTCGGCAATGAAACCGGCGAAACGGTCTATGTCGGCAACCTTGTTTTTGGAATATTCCAACTGTTTCCGGTAGGCTTCCACTTCGGCATGCAGGCGGTAAGGATCGTCGAGGAGATAGAGGATGCTATGGAAGAGGATCAAAAGGCGATATGACTGTTTGACGTGGGTGAGTTCGTGCTGCAAGAGACCTTCATCATTGACATACTCCGGGCGGATCCGGACGATCATGGCATTCGCCACCCCGGCAGACCCCTCCGGGACGCGATTCGTGAAGATCACGACGGCGGGGAGAATTTTATACACGGTTTTTATCTTCATCCTTAGCCCAACTCCAAAACAAAGAAGCCCGGCCCCGGAGATTTTCTCCGGACACCGGGCTTCGTAAGCCTCTAATCCTTTCCCGAGCGCGGCCAGGTCTGCCTCTATCCCCGCAGGAATTCGGGAACGGCAAATATTTGGCGATCGAATCGCTCTAAGTTTTAGACATTCTAACGCAGGTTGCGGTGTAAAGTCAAGCTTTTTTTCGGTTTCCTGAATATTTTTTCTATATAACCGCACTTCGGGCACTTGATCTCTATGGCGCCGTCCCTGATTTCCCCACGAAAGAAGAGGCGACCGCATTTTTTACAACGCTCTTCAGCCATCTATCCTTCCTTTACCTCAATGTGAGATGATGGGGGCCGGGCCATAGCCGCCTTCAAGCTGCCCGAGCGGATCACCGGCGCGCGGTGAAACAGCAGGCGATCACCACGATTCCAACGTTGGCGCCGATAAACGCGCCTACCCATACCGCCCACCATAACGGTGTCATCTTGCCTCCTTATCTGCCTATATTCTTGAGCAGATCCTTCACTCGGCGGCGATTTTCCTCAAGCTGCTCATCCGTGAGGTGAGCGGGTGGGACGTCCTTCAGCTTCGGCACCTGGACCGTCTCTTCCGCTTCTGGATAGCGGCTCCCGGACATTAAGGCGTCCTCCTTCTTCCGCAGATCCCTTTCCGCCTGTATCCCCGATTCGCGCTCTTCCTTCTCGGAGATCCCGATCATGACTTTCTTCAAATAATTGTGATTCTCCAGGCGCCCCGAAAAATTCTTGAGAACGGTGATATTCAGGGCCTCGGCAATCCCGGCATGGCTGATGCGATAGCGTTTCTTGTTGAAGGTGAACGCTTCTGCAAGGAAGACCATCTTCAGGAATTCCAGGATCGACCGGATCTTCGCGGCGTGCCTGCTCATCGGCAGGACGCCGAACAATTCCACGTAGGCCCATGCCAGATTGCTGTATTGTCCAAAGACCGGCTGCATCATGATGATGGCATGAAGGTCGCTGTCTATTTTCAATTCCGTAAAATCAAGCTCCTTACGGCAGTGGGGGCAGTTAAATTTCATAAGATCACCTTATCCGAGATCTCGATTATGATGCGCCATTCCTTCGGGCTTATTTTTGTCTTCATCCCCCAGCGGCGGAACCGCTCCAGGAGATCTTCTATGAATCGCTGCTCCCAGACCGTCAACTCATCCCACTGCGCATCGACGTTCTGCTCCAGGCGCTGGAGCCAGTCGAATTCTTTCTGTGTCATTTTGCGTGCTCCTTCTTCAGATCGTAATTGTACTCCTCCTTCGTCTTCCGCTCCGCGCCGATGAGGAAGAGGCGCTCATCCGGCCACTTCTCGATGGCTTCGCGGTCGAGACTCTTGATGACCTTAATCGCGTCCACAAATCCCAGCTCCTCGCAGATTGCGATCACGGCGTCGTGATTTCTTGGGATGGACACCTTGTCTTTCTTGGTGCGGACGAGGGTCCCGTTGGACAGGTAGACGACGTCCGTGCCATCGAAAAGGGCGTGCCTGCAAGCCTTCATCAGAGCCAGGAGAGCCTTTTCGTCCCCAGCCAGCTCCTCCCGGAAAGGTTTCAGGCGGGTCTCGTATTCCGCCTTCAGGCGGGCGGCGTCCTCCAGATACTCCCGCTCCAGGTCGTCGATGATCTCGCGGACGGCCCGGATGTTCTCCAGGAGGTCGTCCGCGCGGACGGCCGCTTCGCCGAAATCGTTGGACTTATGCCGTTTCGCCATGATTTCCCTCCAGCTCCAGGCGCATCTGGCCCAGCAGCTCCGGCAGGGAGACTCTTTGGATCTTTGCCACCCGCGAGAGGATTTTCAGCGCGCGGACCTTCGACCGGCGCAGATAGTTGACCAGCTCGCTGCTGCCTGCAGGGAGGTAGTACCCGCCGCCGTCCTTGCGGGCCGTGGAGCAGATGGGCACGCCATCCCGGCGCAAATGGGTAATGTATTTCCGCACCTTGCGCGTGTCGTTGATCCGGTGTGTCCAGGGGACGCCGAACACGGACTCGTACAGATCTCCCATGCCCACGGCATTTGGCTCGCCGATGTGCTCGGCCAGCGTCGCGATGATCAGCCCCTTGATCTTGTGATATTCAATCTCTTCTTTTGGCGTCATAACCTTCCTCCTTTATCTTTCCGATTACGGCCAGAAGCCGCTCCAGTTTGTTGACGTTCCGACACCAGATCAGGCTGTCCACACCGCAGATCTTCCTGATCAGACCCGACAGCCGCTCTTGACCATTGGGGATCTCCAGGAACGCCTCCTGAATCCGGCGCTTCAAGGCATTGATCTGAGCGTCGACCGGCTTCGGTTTCCGGGACTTCCCCGGCCTCCATCCGTAATGCATCATGTACTGGACGAGCTTTTCCAACTGCGGGATCGTAAGGTCCTTTGCGCTGGTGACCTTCATCCCGGAGAGCATCGCCTCATATTGATCGTCCGTCAGACCCATATCTTTTTTGGCGATGTGGATCTTCGCCAGGAGCCCTTGACGCTGTTGAGCAAGCGCATCCTTCATTTCATGACCTCGACGCGGAAGCGGTCTGTGTTGACGACCCGGTAAACGGCCTCCCGGCCATAGCTGGCAGATCTGGAACGGTACCCGTCGCGCTTCAGGTAACCGGCCTTGACCAACCGCTGGGTCAATTTGTCGATGTAGTTCCGATCCGTTCCTGTCATGCGCTGGATGTCCGTCACGGCGAAGGCTTCATGAAAACTTAGCAGGCGCATGGCCTTGAAGATCTTCTCCTGAACCTGGCCTCCCCTGGAAATTACGTCCGGCTGTGTGATATAGATATAGCAGCATGAATGTTGTCTCCGCTTTCGTTTGTCGGTCTTCCTGGCGATCTCCCCGCGCCGGAGGAAATCAAACAGGGCGTTCCGCACCTTATCCCGTTCCTTTCCGTGAGGTATATCCAGGCCGTCGCACAATTGCGTCGAGGTGAAGGTACCAGATTGCGCCGCCATCCATTCGCGCATCCGGGATGCCAGGCCGGTCTTAGGTATTTTTGAGCACATTTTGCACCAACTCCTCGGTGATCTCGGCGTCGCTGGCCTTCATGGCGCGCTCGATGGCGATGGCGGCTGTCAGGACCGGCCTCCAGTCCCCGCGCGCGTGCTGCTGGATCAGGATGGATGCCCCCTGGGGCAGTCTTACGCCCAGGGACTGTTTGAAGAAAAAGGCGATGTCCTGCTGCGTGACAGGCGCGAATTCCATCTTCCGGCGGATTCGACTGGCCAGCCTGCGCCTGGAGGCGATCTTTCCCTTCAGATCATCCTCACCGATCAGCAGGATCGGGCAGGAGAACCGTTCATTCAGGTTTCGCAGCATCTCCAGGATGTTTATGGCGAGCAGATCGGCCTCATCAATGATGATTAGCCGTCGGTCTTTGGCCATCTCGTCGCCGATCACAGCCAGGCAGGTATCCGACCTGGTTGGCCGGACCTTCGCCAGTTCAAAGGCGATCTCACGGAGCACCATTGCCGGCGTCCTCGTGTTCAGGGGCGGGATATAAACGGCGTCGGTCTGGGTGGCATGGTGCTTCGCCGCTTCCGTCTTTCCCCGACCGGCCGGTCCGGTGACCATCGCCAGGGACGGCCCGATCAGGCTGGAGTGGTCCGCCAGTTCATAGCATAATTCGTTGAATTTCTTGGTGTTTGCGGTCTCGATGAACTCCTGCTTCATTGATTACCCTCCTCGTGTTTTTACATGGACATGTATTCGCGTTCAAATTGCCACCGTTCCCGCTCCGCTGCCGACATCTGAGCTTCGTATGCCTGCACCCACTCCCGGTCTTCCTTCGTCAACTGGCCGCCAAGCGACTCGTATTTCACGCACCACAGATGGCGGTCGCAGTCGGTCAGGAAGATGGCCGGACGGGGAGGAAGAGGCTTGCTCGTCTTCCGCGGAAGGGTGTTCATGGCCTCCAGCTTGGCCACCTCTGCCTCATATTGTTCGGGAGACATGGGCTTTTCATGGGTAATCCTGGCCTGTTCCTGGCGGCGTTTCTCCTCGCCGATCAGAGCGGCCACCTTTTCCGTCTCCGGGATCTGCGAGTATTCCCGGAAGTCGGGGATATGATTCGTCAAGGCCCGGAAATTTTCCGCGATCTGCTTCCGCTTGGCCCGTTTTTCCATGATCTTCCGGCGGGCCAGTTCGTCATTCTTCATCGATGAATATTCGGCCGGTGAGGCGGCGCACAGGAACCGCCCGCGATGAAAGGCCAGGACCAGATCCGCCTCGATGGGATTGTACCGGATGTCCACCCGCTCACCGTGCAACTCCAGGAGCAGATCGTGCTCGTAAATCTCGTTATCGATGCTGATTCTGCCGCGCTGAACGATCCGGGAGGCTTTCTTCAGGAAGATCAGGTCCGCCGCTTCGTCGGAAATGACCTTCGGACGCCAGCCGTCCTGGTAGCAGGATTTAAGGCAGTCCATCGGCGTGACTGCAGGCGGAACAGGCTTCCACGTCCATTCCTTCCTTACGCCTCGATGGGTCTTTTCCCGGTTGTAATAGTCGATGGCCCGGTAGCAGATCAGGTAAAACTCCGAAGCCAGGAGCAACCGCCCCTCGGCGGCGAGCCTCATGGCCTCCTCGTGGTCAACGTCCTGGGTGTGGATGTCGTCTGTCAGGCGCTTGACGCTTCCGGCGACGCGGAACCTGCTCCGCAGGATGTCCTCGATCACGCTGAAGGTCCCTTCGATCATCTTGGCCTTTGCGTTTTTCACGATGGCTTTCTTGTGCGTGCCCGGCGCGATGATCGGGTTGATCTCCTCGGCGTCCTGGTCCAGGATATCCAGGGGAACGTCTTCGGTCTGCTTCCACTCCATGCCCAGGGCGCGGATCTCGGCCATGATGCCCATCATGTATTTGCTCAGCTCCGGCTTCCCATTGTCTGTGTAAATGGCGTTGCAGCAGCCCCAGACCCGCATGCCGATCCTGAGCGCCAGGCCGCAGAGATGAGCGTCATAATGATGATCGAAGGCCATGCCGTAGATCAGGCGTGTCCGCAGGTCCTGCCACATGAAGCACTCGGGGCGAAACACCTTGCCGGTATCGTCATCAACCACCCAGAAATTGAAGCGGTGCTGATCGCCGACCAGCATCTCAAATGGAGCCAGGTCGGAATAATCCCGGAGGATGGGAGGCATGATGTTGTCCAGGGCGCGCATTCCGCCCTTTTGCAGGGCCAGCATCGTGGGCGTGGCCCGCTTATTGAACCACCAGATAGCGGATTCTATGCAGCCGATCCGCCAGTTTCGGCGCTGGGCCTCGATGACCAAAACGTCTTCGTAAAGGGCTTTTAGATTGATTTTGCTGTGGGCGGGCTTCAGGCATAGGCCGATCCACCAGTCCAGGGCCTCCGGCGTCCAGGCTTTGGGATTGCCCCTGGTGGACTTCCGGTGCTCGATCCCGGCGATGCCGCATTTCGCGTATTTGGCCTGCCACCGGTAGATGGTCTTCCAGCTAATCCTGTGCTTGGCGGCGACATGCTCGATCCACTTGCGCTTTCCGAGTGCCCAATCTTTCGGCACCGCTTCCGCCTCTCGGAGGATCCCGAGGATCTCTCTCACACGAGGGTCTTTTAGGGTGTCGAGAGAAATAGCGCGATCCGATGTCCAGGTATTCTCCCTCCCTTTATTATGTAAGGATGGAAGGTCATTATTTATGCCCTTGCGGCGCTCGACCCGTCCTGGGACCGGGGAGCATACATCCGAGAATTCGGGAACGGGGACCGTCTGCACCTGGTCAATGACGGTGAGGGCGGCTTCGGGTGAAAGGGCCGGTAACATCTCCTGGGACACGCCCTTCTTTTCCACGATTACCCTCTGAATGTCGGATGGAAGGGACGAAAGCAGATATTTGATGTGATTGCCGCCCTTGCCGTTCCCGTTGTGGTATGGCCAGTTTTCATTCCTGGCACGCTTAATGATGGCCTGCTTCGACTTGCCGGTAATCTCTGATAGTTCCTTAGCTGTGAATACTGTTTTCATCATATCAGTCCACCTCAAACTGGTATTTGAAAACGAAAGTAGAGATAGCCGAGGAACCACCCTATAATAATAAGGAGGATGTCCCGAGTCATCCGCTCAAACCGGGCGCTGAAAAATACCCGCTCAAACCAGTCCAGTGTTCTGTCTGCAAAAGACTCCATCTTTTCTGGCGTAAAAAGTCGGTTCATGATTGAGCCTCCATTTCTTTTAGGAAAATCAATCGTTTCTTCTTTTCCTGCTGTTTTTTATCGATCTCCTCCTCCAGGCGGCGTATCTCGGCTCGCAGTGCTTCCGGGCCAGGCAGCACAAACACCCCGACAAGATGTCCCAGGATCTTCAAAGGCTCGCTGCTGCCGACTGCCAGCGTGACGAAGGGCAGTTTTTTAGCCGGAAAGCGGTGATGCTCTTTCGACTCCGCTGTCCAGCTATCCAACATTGCCTTTGTAATCTCTTGTCCGGTCAGCTCCGACATCCGGGCAGCTACCTGCCAGCGTGACGAAGGGCAGTTTTTTAGGGCTTCGCTGATCGCCGCTCTAAATTGTCGGTCAATATCCATACTGCCCGATTCTTTTTTGACGATTTCTTGCTTGAAATATTGTATCGCCTCAAAGAGGGACAACTGATTCGTGTCTAAACTTTTTTTCATATTAGCCATTGCATCACCCAATTAAATAGCTTAATATTAAGCTGGGATTCGCCGGTTGTACTGCGAACCTTTCCTCCCGCGCTGTCCCGGTTTGTTTGTCAGATAGTACGATCTCCAGATCATCTCCACCGGGACATCAATTGCTTTGGCTATTGCCCTGCGAACGCGGTCGGAAACGACCTTGTTGTCAATGACCCGGCAGACGAGCTCGCGGCTGCATCCTGCGGAGCGGGCAATCGCCGCCTGGGTGGTACCGGAGCGGAGAATGGCAATGCGGATGTCAAGGGGCGTCATGTCTGAGCAATTGTTTTTCATAGGATCTCCTGGTTGATGAGATTCAGTTTTCTTGGGAGTTTTTGGGATGGCCTTGACCCTTTTCGATTCATAGTAGCTCCTTTTTTTTGGTTCGGGTTGCTGGCTTGATTTGTTAACGTTATAAACTGAAAAAAAAGCTTTGTCAAGAAAAAAAACGGTTGACAGTTAAATTTTATAGAATTTCGGGCAAAAACTGTATAAGATATTGTAATTATTGATTATATAGACGAACTGACAACCGTAAACCATTTGGTTGTCAGTTAAGGTTCTAACCGACAACCAAATTGGAGGGTAAAATCAGAAAGAATCGCCTGGGCAATTTCGATTATCCCCGCAGACAAGGATCTCGACAAGGGAATCACAGACGTCGTCCTGGCGAAGATTTTGGGAACAAATAAAAATACACTTGCAAGTTACAGAAAACAGAAGGGTCTCTTGAAGGGGGAAGTAATAGATAATCTTGTAAAGCATTATAAATTCAATCCAATGTGGTTTTTCCTCGGCCAGGGCGAACCATTTCCCGGCGCACGCGCGAAATACCCGGATGTCTGCGGACCGGAGGTAGCTCATTTGAACTCTACACCGCCAAATGTTGATGCCCCGAGTTCCGCTTCTGGGATCAGTCAGAACCAAATCGAGTTTCGGATCTCCGATGCCCTGGCAATGGCGGCCCGTGTTCTGGAGTCGCGCACTTCATACGCCACCGCCCTTTACCTGATCATCGTCCAATTTAATAAGGCAGTCGAGTCCGAGGCCACCCTATCAAGGTGCAAGGACGACCTCCGCACGCAGGGCGAATTGATATCTCGGATGCAAGACAGGCTGAACGATCTGGAGCGAAAAAACGAAAAACTGTCCAAAGAAATAAAAAAATTAAGGGATTTATCTGGCAACTCTCCGCCTATCGCCCTGGATCTGAGATCAGACGCCCCTACTGGTACAGACGATAAGCTAACTTGATTAAAATCATTTTTTAATTCAAATTTTGTCGCCGATTTCATTTTTTTATCAACAGGTTTTTCAAAAAGATTGTCGCATGCACGCTTTCGATGACGGCGCGGCACAAAATTTTCTATCTATGCATATTCATTCGCTTTACTTGTTCCATAAGTCTCGTTTAGTCCCGTATAGTCCCAGTTATTTTTTGTCTCATAATATGTTACTTCTCACAAAGAAG
>Ga0209506_1003664_pt1 | contig 12163 bp, 4 predicted proteins | sample AD_JPNHG2_MetaG_FD_184409 | JGI IMG/M metagenome (GOLD analysis project Ga0209506, IMG submission 184409) | Active sludge microbial communities of municipal wastewater-treating anaerobic digesters from Japan - AD_JPNHG2_MetaG (SPAdes) (version 2) | ecosystem: Engineered > Bioreactor > Anaerobic >...
GCTGGGCGACGGCCGCCCGGTCGAGCGGGCGGATCACATTCCCCTGAGCGTCCACCCGCTCCGGGACCTCGAACCGGAGCTCGCGGGGCACGATCGGCTGCACCCGCTCGAAAAAGAGATCGTACAGAGCCGGTCGGTTCTGGCGGCCGATCTCAAGCACGTCGCGGAACCCGGCCGTGGTGACGAGCGCCGTTTTCCCAAGCTTCCCCTCGAGGAGGGCGTTCGTCGCCACCGTCGAGCCGTGGGCGATCCTGGTCACGGAGCCCGGCCGGATCTCCCCCCGCGCGATGAGCTCCTCAAGGGCGGCGAGGACACCGCGGGCCGGGTCGTCCGAGGTGGAGGGGAACTTGTAGAGGCGTGGCCCGCCCTCCCCCAGGACAACGATGTCCGTGAACGTCCCCCCGATATCCACCCCCATCGCCACAGCCACAACACGGGAGTATAGGCTAGCTCAACTCTTTCAGCAAAGGCAGGCCCCGAGGTCAGCGAGGCGGTCGAGTTCAAGGTAGGGCATCTTCGGTCCTGATCACGAACAGGTTGGGGCCGACCGCAACGATGCCCACCCTCTTCACGATGAGCCCCTGCAGTTCATGAAACGATGGGCGCCCCCCTCGGAACGGCCGATTGGAGGCCCCCGGCGGCCCAGCTACAATCCGTTAGCTTCGCGGGAGGAACCGGATGCTCAGCTCCACGGTGGAACTGAGATGATGCGCCTCGAAGACCTACGGCCGGGGACCGTGGTCCGGGGCCTCGTTCTCGATTCTGCCGCCACCGTGATCCAGGTCCAGTGGCTGGGATCGGAGGCCCTGGAGATCACGTTCAAGGAGCCAGCGGGCCGCGTAGGATCCCAGCTCCTCTTCCGGAGCGACGAGGAACGCCTGGACATCGTGGAACAAGGCCGGCCGTGGAGCTTCGACGGTGACGGTGCTCTGTTCCGGCTCGTCGCTGAGGCGCACAGAATTCGACTCGCTCACCTGTTCGATCCTCTGTTGGCGGTGCACACATCGCTTGTGGAGCCGCTACCGCATCAGATCACCGCGGTCTACGAAACCATGCTCCCTCGCCAGCCGCTGCGGTTCCTCCTGGCCGACGATCCGGGGGCCGGGAAGACGATCATGGCCGGCCTCCTCATCAAGGAGCTCATCGTCCGCGGTGATGTCGAGCGATGCCTCATCGTGTGTCCGGGTGGCCTCGTCGAGCAGTGGCAGGACGAGCTCTACCACCGCTTCCATCTCCCGTTCAAGATCATGACCAACGACAAGCTGGAGGCAGCCCGGACGGGGAACTGGTTCGCCGAGACCCCTCTCGTCATCGCGCGGCTTGACAAGTCGGCTCGTGACGAGTCTGTACAAGCGAAGCTCGCCGCTCCGGAGTGCCGGTGGGACCTCGTGGTGGTGGACGAGGCGCACAAGATGTCGGCGACCTTCTTTAGCGGGGAGATCAAGTACACCAAACGCTACCAGCTTGGGCAGCTCCTCTCCGGCCTCACCCGCCACTTCCTCCTCCTCACCGCGACACCACACAACGGGAAGGAAGAAGAGTTCCAGCTGTTCATGGCCCTACTCGATGGCGACCGCTTCGAGGGGAAGTTCCGCGACGGAGCGCACCAGGTGGACGTCTCCGATTTGATGCGGCGGATGGTGAAGGAGAAGCTCGTCCGGTTCGACGGCACGCCCCTGTTCCCTGAGCGGATCGCGTACACGGTCCCGTACCGCCTGTCGGATCTGGAGGCCCAGCTCTACAAGGAAGTCACCGAGTACGTCCGGGAGGAGTTCAACCGCGCCGAGGCCCTGGCGGACAACAAGCGTGCGGGGACGGTGGGGTTCGCGCTGACCATCCTCCAGCGCCGGTTGGCCTCCTCTCCCGAGGCGATCTACCAGTCCCTTCGCAGGCGACGAGAGAGGCTGGAGCGCCGGCGCCGCGAGCTCCAGGTGCTCCACCGGGACGCTGCCGTGCCCGCTCTGGCCACCCCAGCCCTCGACGAAGAAACCCTCGACGACCTGGAGGATGCGCCCGACACAGAGGTAGCGGCTATCGAGCAGGAGATCCTCGACCAAGCCACCGCGGCGCGGACGCTCGACGAGCTTCAGGCCGAGATCGAGACCCTGAACCGCCTCGCGGACCTCGCCCTCCGGGTGCGGCAAAGTGGGGAAGACCGCAAGTGGCGCGAGCTCGCGAGCCTGCTCGGGGAGATCTTCACCCCCGCGGCCCTCGCTCCCCAGGTGAGCGAGCCCACCGCGCCCTACAGCGCGCGCGATGTGCCCAAACCCGTCCCCTCCCCCCACCAGAAGCTCATCGTCTTCACCGAGCACCGCGATACCCTGGCCTACCTGGAACAGCGGATCGCCACGCTCCTTGGGCGCGGCGATGCCGTGGTGACGATCCACGGCGGGATGGGCCGCGAAGAGCGCCGGAAGGCTCAGGAAGCCTTTCTGTACGATCCAAATGTTCACGTGCTGGTCGCCACCGATGCGGCCGGGGAAGGGATCAACCTCCAGCGTGCCCACCTGATGGTCAACTACGACCTCCCGTGGAACCCGAACCGGATCGAGCAGCGATTCGGGCGGATCCACCGTATCGGCCAGACCGAGGTCTGCCACCTGTGGAACCTCGTGGCCGTGGATACCCGCGAGGGCGACGTGTACCACACCCTGCTCGACAAAATCGAGCAAGCCCGGCAGCGCCTCGGGGGCCAGGTGTTCGACGTTTTGGGGAAGGTCCAGTTCGAGGGCCGCCCGCTTCGGGATCTCCTCATCGAAGCCATCCGCTACGGCGAGCGGCCGGAGGTCCGCCGGCGGCTGACCCAGGTCATCGCCGATGCGTTCGACCCTGCCCATGTCCAGGACCTCGTCGAGAACAAGGCGCTGGTCGAGGAGGTGATGGACCCAGTGCGCCTCGGGCGGATCCGCGAGGAAATGGAGCGGGCCGAGGCACGGAGGCTTCAGCCGCACTACATCGAGGGGTTCTTCTTGGAGGCGTTCCGACGGTTGGGCGGCTCCGCCCGCCAGCGCGAGCCCAGGCGGTACGAGATCACCCACGTCCCATCTCCGGTCCGACGCCGGGACCGGCAGACTGGGATCGGCGATCCCATCCTTTCGCGCTATGAGCGGATCACGTTCGAGAAGGATCTCATCTCCCCGCCCGGGCAGCCGCTGGCGGCGTTCGTCTGTCCCGGGCACCCGCTCCTCGACGCGGTGGTGGATCTCACCCTCGACGCCCATCGGGACCTCCTGCAACGGGGGACCGTGCTCGTGGACGAGGCTGACCTCGGCGAGAACCCGCGAGCCCTCTTCTTCGTCGAGCACGCAATCCAGGACGCGGGGGTTCTCCCGACGGGCGAGAGCCGCGTGATCTCCCGTCGGGTCCTGTACGTGGAGACCGACGCCGAGGGGCGGGCCCGCCACCTCTACCACGCCCCCTACCTCGACTACCGCCCACTCCGCGCCGACGAGCCCGAGATCGAGGCCATCCTCGCCCGGCCGGAGTGCCGCTGGGTGAACGAGGCGCTCGCGGGGCGGGTGCTCGAACACGCGGTGTCCACCGTGGTGCCTAAGCACGTGCGCGAGGTGCGGGAGCGGCGCCTCCGGTGGATCGAGAAAACGCGCGCCGCCGTGAAGGATCGGCTGACCAAGGAGATCTACCATTGGGACAGCCGGGCGACCGAGCTCAAGCTCGCGGAGGAGGCGGGCAAGGTCGGGGCGAGACTGAACTGGCAGGAAGCGCGCCGGCGGGCCGACGACCTCCAGGCCCGGTTGAAGCGGCGCCTGGCCGAGCTCGACCGGGAGGCACAGATCACCGCCCTGCCGCCGGTGGTGCGGGGGGGCGTGCTCGTGGTCCCGCTGGGACTCCTGGCGAAGATGAGCGGGAGGCCGCTTTCTGAAGCAGAGCGCCGGGTCGTGGACAAACAGAAGGTCGCAGCGGCAGCGCGGGCGATCGTCATGGACGTGGAGCGCCGGCTTGGCTACGCGCCCGTGGACAGGGAAGAAGAGAAGCTGGGGTACGACATCGAGAGCCGGGACCCCCGGACGGGGAAGCTCCGGTTCATCGAGGTGAAGGGCCGGGAGGCAGGCGCGGACACGATTACCGTGACCAAGAACGAGATCCTGACCTCGTTCAACAAGCCCGACGCCTACATCCTCGCCATCGTCGAGCTCGCGGGGGATGGGACCCACACCGTGCACTACGTCCGCCGGCCGTTCGAGCGGAGCGGCGTGACCGTTGACTTCAACGGGGCGAGCGTGAACTTCTACTTCGCCGATCTCCTGACGCGGGCCGAGGTGCCAGCATGAGGAGGCTCGCTGCCCCAACCTTCCAAGACGCTTCGCCCGCGGCGGACGAGGCGACATGGCCATTGCCATCCATCCCATGAATGATTATCATTCACGACGTGAATACTCTCCCGCGCCTGGCCGAGCCCGCGCTGGCTGAGCGGCTCCACGTGATGCCCGCGGTCGTGGTGACTGGCGCTCGGCAGACAGGCAAGAGCACGCTCGTGGCCGAGCGCATCGGGCGGGGGCGGCGCTATGCCTCGCTCGACGACCTCGACGTCCGCGACGCCGCGCGCCGCGACCCGGAGATCCTCCTCGGCGGGCCCGGACCCGTGACCCTCGACGAGGTCCAGCGCGAGCCCTCCCTGCTCCAGGCCGTCAAGCGGGCCATTGACCGCGACCGCACGCCGGGGCGTTTCCTCCTCACTGGCTCGGCGAACCTGCTCCTCATGCGGCGGGTCTCCGAGTCGCTCGCCGGCCGGGCGAGCTACGTGACGCTTTGGCCGATGACCCGGCGCGAACAGCGCGGGGAGGGCCGTTCCGGCCGCTGGGAGGACCTGCTCGCCGCGCCCGACGAGGAGTGGCCCGAAGTGCTGGAGGCAGGGAAGGCGGAGCCCGATGACTGGCGCGCACTCGCGCGCCGCGGCGGATTCCCCACGCCCGCGCTCGAGCTCGCCCACGCCAAGGAGCGCGCCATCTGGTTCGATGGCTACGCGCGCACCTACCTCGAGCGCGACCTCCAGGACCTGGCCGCAATCAGCGCGCTCCCCGACTTCCGGCGGCTCATGCGCGCCGCCTGCCTGCGCCTGGGTCAGCTCGTCAACCAGACGGAGCTCGGCCGCGACGTATCGCTGCCCCAGGCGACCGTGCACCGCTGGCTCAACTTGCTCGAGACCTCCTGCCTGCTCGTTCGCCTGCCGGCCTACGCCGTCAACCGCACCAAGCGGCTCATCAAGTCGCCCAAGCTCTATTGGGCCGACACCGGCCTCGCCCTCCATTTGGCCGAGGCAGACGAGCCCACCGGCGCGCACCTTGAGAACTTGGTGCTGGGCGATCTCTTGGCCTGGCGCGATGCTCGGCTCGAACGCGCCGAGGTCACCTACTGGCGCACGGCAAGCGGGGAGGAGGTGGACTTCGTGGTCGAGGCCGGGGGCAGTCTGCTCCCGATCGAGGTGAAGGCGGGTAGCCGGCCACGCCTGGGAGACACGGCGCATCTGCGGTCCTTCCGCCGCGAGTACGGCCGGAAGGCGCGAGCGGGCCTCGTGCTCCACACCGGCAGCGCCATCGAGTGGCTGGCGCCGGATGTGCTCGCCGCACCGTGGTGGAGGGTGCTATGAAGAAGAAGCTGATCGAGGTCGCGTTGCCGCTTGAAGCGATCAACGCCGCGAGCGCGCGGGAGAAGTCCATCCGCCACGGGCACCCCTCGACGCTCCACCTGTGGTGGGCGCGGCGGCCGCTCGCCGCGGCGCGGGCGGTGATCTTCGCCCAGATGGTGGACGATCCATCCGCCAACCCCGACCTCTTCCCCACCGAGGCCGCCCAGGAGAAGGAGCGCCAGCGCCTGTTCCGGATCATCGAGGACTTGGTGCAATGGGAGAACACCACGAACGAGGAGGTCCTCCAGCGAGCGCGGGATGAGATCTGGAAGAGTTGGCGCCGGACGTGCGCCGAGAACGCCGATCACCCGCGGGCCAAGGAGCTCTTCAACTCCGAGAAGCTTCCCGCGTTCCACGACCCGTTCGCCGGCGGCGGGTCCCTCCCCTTGGAGGCGCAGCGGCTGGGACTCGAGGCCTACGCGAGCGACCTAAACCCGGTGGCGGTGCTCATCTGCAAGGCGATGATCGAGATCCCGCCCAAGTTCGCCGGACGCCCGCCGGTGAACCCCCGTTATCGTTCCCTCTCCTCCGCGAGGAGAGGGGAGGGTGAGGAGGAGGTTTCAGGACAGCGCGAGCTCGGCACCCGCCCGTGGAAGGGGGCGCAGGGGCTCGCCGAGGACGTCCGCTACTACGGCCAGTGGATGCGCGACGAGGCGGAAAAGCGGATCGGTCACCTCTACCCCAAGATCGAGATCACGCCGGAGATGGCGCAGGAGCGTCCGGACCTTGCGCCCTACGTGGGCCGCAGGCTTACCGTCATCGCCTGGCTGTGGGCGCGGACGGTGAAGAGCCCCAACCCGGCGTTTGCCGACGTGGACGTGCCGCTGGCCTCCACCTTCATGCTGTCGACCAAGGCGGGCAAGGAGGCCTACGTCGAGCCGGTCGTTTTTCCCCCTCTCCCGCCGGGAGAGGGCCGGGGTGAGGGGCCGGGCTACCGCTTCACGGTGAAGACGGGTAAGCCCAAAGATGTGGAAGGCGCGAAGAACGGCACCACCGCCGGCAAGCGGGCGGCCTTCAAATGCCTGATGTCCGGGATACCCATCACCTACGACTACATCCGCGAAGAGGGCAAGGCCGGGCGTATGGGCGCGCGGTTGATGGCCATCGTGGCCGAAGGAGACAGGGGACGGGTGTACCTGGCGCCGACTCCGGAGCACGAGGCGGTGGCGCGGGAGGCGAAGCCGGGGTGGAAGCCGGAGATGCCACTGCCGGACAACCCACGCGACTTCAAGACGCCCAACTACGGCCTGACGACGTTCGGCGACCTGTTCACGCCGCGCCAGCTCGTGGCGCTGACCACCTTTTCCGATCTGGTGGGTGCGGCCATCGCGCGCGTCGAGCGGGATGCGATCGCCGCCGGCCTGCCCGACGACGGCGTGCCGCTCGCCCAAGGCGGCGCTGGCGCGAAGGCGTATGCCGAGGCGGTGGGGGTGTATTTGGGATTCCTGGTGAGTCAGGTCGCGAATCACTCATCGTCGGTATGCGGCTGGAACAACGCGAACACGCAAATGCGAAGCGTCTTTGCGCGGCAGGCAATACCCATGGTGTGGGACTATGCGGAAAGCAATCCGTTTTGCGATTCTTCCGGTAGCTTTGCGAATCTATTTGAAAGACAGGTGAAAGGGTTCGAGGCGCTCGCGACGGCAGTCTCTGGAGAAGCTCAGCAAGCAGATGTGAACCAGCAGTCAATTTCACGTGACAGGATCGTCTCCACTGACCCGCCCTACTACGACAACATCGGCTACGCCGACCTGTCCGACTTCTTCTACGTTTGGCTGCGCCGCGCGCTGCGGCCGGTGTTCCCCGAGCTGTTCACCACGCTGGCGGTGCCCAAGGCGGAGGAACTGGTGGCCACGCCCTACCGCCACGGTGGCAAGGAAAAGGCCGAAAAGTTTTTTTTGAGCGGCATGACACAGGCCATGCGCTGCCTGGCCGAGCAGGCGCATCCGGCTTTTCCGGTGACCATCTACTACGCCTTCAAGCAGTCCGAAAGCGACAGTGCGGACGGCACCACCAACACCGGCTGGGACACCTTTCTGGCCGCGGTGATCGAGGCCGGTTTCGCCGTATGGGGCACGTGGCCGATCCGAACGGAGAAACAGGGACGAGTCATAGGTAATGACACCAACGCGCTCGCCTCCAGCATCGTGCTGGTGTGCCGGCGGCGTCCCGCCGATGCGCCCGTCGCCACGCGCCGCGAGTTTCTGACGGCGCTCAAGGCCGAGCTGCCGGCGGCGCTCGCGCGCCTGCAGGCTGGCAACATCGCGCCGGTGGATCTGGCGCAGGCCGCCATCGGCCCCGGCATGGCGGTCTACACGCGCTTTGCCCGGGTGCTGGATGCCGATGGCCAGCCGCTGCCGGTGCGCCAGGCGCTCGCGCTCATCAACCAGGTGCTCGACGAGACGCTGGCCGAGCAGGAAGGCGACTTCGACGCCGACACCCGCTGGGCGCTCGCCTGGTTCGAGCAGCACGGCTTCGCCGAAGGCGAGTTCGGGGTGGCCGAGACGCTTTCCAAGGCCAAGAACACGAGCGTCCAGGGGATGGTCGAGGCGGGATTCCTCCGCTCCAAGGCGGGCAAGGTGCGGCTGCTCAAGCCCGCGGAGCTGCCGGAAGACTGGGATCCAGCGGTGGACACGCGGCTCACAGTCTGGGAGACCGTGCACCAGCTCATTCGCGCCCTGGAGGCGGGGGGCGAGGGCGCGGCGGCGGACCTCGTGCGGGTGCTGGGGGCGAAGGCCGAGACCGCCCGCGAGCTCGCCTACCGGCTGTACACGATCTGCGAGCGGAAGAAGCGCGCCCCCGAGGCCCTGGCCTACAACGCCCTCGTCCAGAGCTGGCCCGAGATCCTTCGCTTGGCACGAAGCCGCGGTCCGGAGTACAAAGAGGAGCGGTTGCTTGAGGATGAGAGACGCCCGCGGATCTGACCCGCTACTTCCGCGAGGAAGTGCCGCGCGAAGCGGAGGTGCCGTACCTCGTGGCATCACCGCCCGCAGATCGCCGCCGTACGGCTCAGAGGGAGGACCAGACCCATGGCGACCACGAACCACGAGCGAGTAGGAAAAGCGCTGGAGCTCCTGAGGAGCGGACTCGGGCCATTCATCGAGCGCGAGGTGAAGACGCTCTCCGACGACGAGGCGCACAGGCTCGTCGAGCGGCTGTCAGCCGACGAGCGCCTCGCATCGGGGAAGCCCCTCTCCCAGTGGGACGCCGCGGCTCTCCTCAAGTTGATGTGGGATGGGTGGCAGCCGGTGTTCCGCCGCACACTCGGTCCAGTGGAGCGGAGCCTCGTCTCAGAGCTGCGCGAGATCCGGAACCGCTGGGCGCACCAGGAGGCGTTTTCGAGCGACGACGCGTACCGTGCCCTTGACTCCGTGGAACGCTTGCTCACCGCGGTGTCGGCCCCGGAGGCGACGGAGGTGGCAAGGATGAAGCACCAGCTCCTCCGCCAGCAGTTCGACGAGGAGGTGCGCGGCGAGAAGCGGCGCGTGGGGGGCTCGCTCGTCGAGGCCGCGGCCACGGGCGCGCTCAGGCCATGGCGCGAGGTGATCTCCCCCCACCCCGACGTAGCGAGCGGCCGCTATCAGGAGGCGGAGTTCGCAGCCGACCTGTGGCAGGTGTACCTCGGCGAGGGGAGCGACGAGTACAAAAACCCGGTGGACTTCTTCCGCCGCACCTACCTCACCGAAAGCCTTAGGCGGCTCCTCGTGCGGGCCACAGAACGCCTCGCCGGCACGGGGGGAGATCCCGTGGTCGACCTCCAGACGAACTTCGGCGGCGGGAAGACCCACTCGCTCCTTGCCCTGTACCACCTGTTCTCCGGCGTGGCCCCGAGCGAACTCCCCGGAGTAGAGGAGCTCCTCGCCGAGGCAGGGGTGGACTCGCTTCCCCAGGTGAACCGGGTGGTCCTGGTGGGGAACCGCCTCTCGCCGGGGAACCCGACGAAGAAGCCGGATGGGACGCTCGTACGCACGCTGTGGGGAGAGCTCGCCTGGCAGCTTGGCTACGCCGCAGGCGGAGCGAAGGAGGCGCGGAACGCGTTCGACCGGATCCGGGCCGACGACGAGCGGGCGACGAACCCCGGCGACCGGCTGCGGGAGCTCCTGTGCGACTACAGCCCGTGCCTCATCCTGATTGACGAGTGGGTAGCCTATGCCCGCCAGCTTCACGACGGCGCCGACCTCCCCGGGGGAAGCTTCGAGACCCAGTTTACGTTCGCCCAAGCCCTCACCGAGTCGGCGAAGGCGGCCCCGCGATGCCTGGTAGTGGTGAGCTTGCCGGCGTCGGAGGGCGGGGTCTCTCCCCACGCCCAGGTCGAGGATGCCGAGGTGGGGGGGCTGCGCGGACGCGAGGCCCTGGATCGGCTGCGGAACGTGATCGGCCGGGTGGAGTCATCGTGGCGGCCGGCCAGCGCCGAGGAGAGCTTCGAGATCGTCCGCCGGCGCCTGTTCCAACCCCTGGCTGGCCCAGCAGAGTTCAAAGCCCGCGATGTGACCGCGCGGGCGTTCGCCGACTTCTACCGCCAGCACCGCGACGAATTCCCCCCCGAATGCCGCGAGGCGGACTACGAGGCGCGGATCAAGGCCGCGTACCCCATCCACCCCGAAATCTTCGACCGCCTGTACAGCGACTGGTCCACGCTCCTCAAGTTCCAGCGGACGCGGGGCGTGTTGCGGCTGATGGCGGCGGTCATTCATTGCCTGTGGGAGCGGGGCGACAAGAACCCGCTCATCCTCCCGTCCACGATCCCCCTGGACGATCCACGGGTCCAGTTCGAGCTCACACGGTACCTCCCGGACAACTGGGCCCCCGTGATTGAGAAGGACATAGACGGGCCGAACTCGCTTCCCGTACAGCAGGATGGTGAGACGCCGAACCTCGGCAAGTACGCGGCATCACGACGCGTGGCACGCACGATCTTCCTTGGATCGGCCCCGATCCAGACGGCGGCCCACCAGGGAATCGAGGACCGGCGCGTGCACTTGGGGTGCGTGATGCCGGGCGAGCCGGTGGCCGTGTTCGGGGATGCCCTCCGCCGGCTGGCCGCGAGGGCGACGTACCTTTACCAGGATGGCCGCCGGTACTGGTACGCAACCCAGCCTACCGTGGCCAAGCTCGCCGAGGACCGGGCCGAGCAGCTGGTGCGCGAACCGGACAAGGTCGCGAAGGAGATCGAGGCCCGCGTGCGCAAGGAGGTGCGGGAGCGCGGGGACTTCGCAGGGGTGCACCCGTTCCCGCAGTCGAGCGCGGACGTGCCCGACGATCGCGATACCCGGCTCGTGGTGCTGGGGATCTCCACCCCGCACGGCAAGGGGGAGGAGAGCCCAGCCCTGGCGACAGCCCAGGAGATCCTGGAGTCACGGGGCAATGCGCCCCGGCTGTACCGGAACGCACTCGTGTTCCTCGCCCCCGACCGGTCCCACCTCCCGGATCTGGAGGCGGCCCTGCGGCGGTACCTCGCCTGGGATTCGATCCTCCGGGACAAGGACACCCTCAACCTCTCACCATTTCAGGTGCGCAGCGCCGAGGAACGGCTGCGCGGGGAGGACGCTACGGTTGCGGCCAAGCTCCCCGAGGTCTACCAGTGGCTCCTCGTCCCTGTTCAGCCAAGCCCCCAGGAGCCGGTCCGGTGGGAGGAGTTCCGCCTCCAGGGGAGCGATCCGCTCGCCGTGCGGGCGGGGAAGAGGCTGCGGAACCAAGAGCTCCTCGTGACGAGCTTGGGTGGAACGCGGCTGCGGCTGGAGCTCGACCGGGTGCCGTTGTGGCGCGGAGACCACGTGGAAGTGCGCCAGCTGGTGGACGACTTCGCGCGGTACGTGTACCTGCCGCGCCTGAAGAGCTCGGCCGTGCTCGCCGCGGCCGTGAGCGATGGCGTCGGACAGCTCACATGGCAGAAGGATGGGTTCGCCTACGCGGAAGACTACGACGTGGCCACAGGGCGCTACCGCGGGTTGAGGGCAGGGGTCCAGGTGCGGGTGACGGAGGACGACCCGGGTCTCGTGGTGAAACCCGACGTGGCGCAGCGCCAGCTCGAGGCGGAGGTGCCGGCCGCCCAAACCTTAGCGGACAAGCGCGGCGCGGCCGAGGGTGCGAAGCCGGGACAGAAGCCCGAGATGGAAGAGAAGAAGCCCCGCCGGCCGAAGCGATTCCATGGGACCGTGGTACTCGACTCCGCCCGCGCAGGGCGGGACGCGAGCCGGGTGGCCGAAGAGGTCGTGGCGCACTTGGTGGGGTTGCCGGGAGCAGAGGTGACCGTGACCCTCGAGATCGAGGCCCTGATCCCCGACGGGGCGCCGGAGAACGTGGTGCGGACCGTGACCGAGAACGCTGTCACGCTGAAGTTCACCACCGCCGGCTTCGAGGAGAAGTAGCGTCAGAAGAGCACAGCCTCGGTTCCTCGTCGGGGCGTCCGCGACCGAGTATCGTTCGGGCGATGAAGGCGTGCATCCTGACCTGGGGCTGCCAACAGAACGAGCACCATAGCGAGGAGATCGCGGGCGTGCTGCGGGAGGCTGGCTACGT
>Ga0209506_1003665_pt1 | contig 12160 bp, 7 predicted proteins | sample AD_JPNHG2_MetaG_FD_184409 | JGI IMG/M metagenome (GOLD analysis project Ga0209506, IMG submission 184409) | Active sludge microbial communities of municipal wastewater-treating anaerobic digesters from Japan - AD_JPNHG2_MetaG (SPAdes) (version 2) | ecosystem: Engineered > Bioreactor > Anaerobic >...
TGGACGATCACTTCCCTCCTCGCACCCATCGAAAGCCTCACCCGTCCTTCCCCCTTCCTCCAGGGTCATGCCCCTTGAAGGAAGATGCTATACCCTTCGGCTAGATTCTTAGGTGAGGCAACGTATCGCTTTCGTCTAGATTTTAGGTGAGGCAACTCGCGGGGTTGACTCGGTATCGGGCGATGCCTATAATGAGTTGCGCTGGCCGGGCTGGCGGAATGGGTAGACGCACGGGACTTAAAATCCTGTGGACGAGAGTCCGTGCGGGTTCGATTCCCGCGCCCGGCACCAAGAAAGGAAAGGTTATCGCGGGGTGGAGCAGCCAGGTAGCTCGTCGGGCTCATAACCCGAAGGTCGCAGGTTCAAATCCTGCCCCCGCAACCAACTTCAGGCGGTGTAGCTCAGTTGGCTAGAGCATGCGGTTCATACCCGCAGTGTCGGTGGTTCGATTCCACTCACCGCCACCACTCGGAGATCTTAAGGCCCCTGGCTTGAGCCGGGGGCAATTTTGTACCTGGCCGCGAACTCTTCGGAATCTCCCGACCCCGACCCGGGTGCAGGCCCGTGGGTTCCCAGTACCGGCCGTCTCAATGATAATAGGTTATTATAAGTTACTGGGCTTATCCCCGGACCCGGAAGTTGTTTATTTTTCCCAGACCGGGTTCGTCCAAAGAGGTGATCGTCGTCATGTTGGAAGGTCAGGATGAAAGAGGCGGAAGTTTCATCGAGCAGATAATTCGGGAAGACCTCGAATCGGGAAGGGTAAACAAGGTTATAACCCGCTTCCCCCCGGAACCCAATGGTTACCTTCATATCGGCCACGCCAAATCCATTTGTCTTAATTTCGGCATCGCCGAACAGTTCGGCGGCGAGTGCAACTTGAGGTTTGACGATACGAACCCGAGCAAGGAAGAGACGGAATACGTGGAGTCCATAATGAAAGATGTGAGCTGGCTCGGTTTCCATTGGGCGAAACTATGTTTCGCCTCGGATTACTTCGACCAGTTTCACGAGTGGGCCCTTGAACTCGTCGAAGCAGGTAAGGCTTACGTCGATCACCAGACGGCCGACCAGATCAGGGAGAATCGTGGCACCCTCACCGAGCCGGGGGTTGAATCCCCTTACAGGGACAGGTCCGTCGAGGAAAACCTGGAACTATTTCGCAAAATGAAGGAAGGCCATTTCCCCGAAGGGGAATGCGTTCTCAGGGCAAAGATCGATATGTCCCACCCTAACCTCAACATGAGGGACCCCGTGATGTACCGGATCCTTCACCAGTCCCATCATAGAACAGGGGACAAGTGGTGCATTTACCCCATGTATGACTTCGCTCACGGTTATGAGGACGCCATCGAGGGGGTGACCCACTCGATCTGTACCCTTGAATTCGAGGATCACCGGCCTCTTTACGATTGGTTCATCGATAATGTATCGGTCCCATCCAGGCCCAGGCAGTATGAGTTCGCCAGGCTCAACCTTACCTACACGGTCATGAGCAAGAGGAAACTCCTGGAACTGGTTTCGAATCGTTTAGTTTCCGGGTGGGACGATCCCAGGATGCCCACTATCAGTGGGTTGAGGCGACGGGGTTATACTCCTTCCTCGATCAGGTCTTTCTGTAAAAAGATCGGGGTCTCCAAGGCAAACAGTCTCGTCGATGTGGAACTTCTTCACCACTGTATCAGGGATGAATTGAACGCCGTCGCGCCCAGGGCCATGGCGGTTTTGAGGCCCCTGAAACTGGTCATAGAGAATTACCCCGAGGGATTAAACGAGGAGATTGAGGTGCTGGTGAACCCGGAGGCCGAGATTCCTTCCTATAGGAAGGTACCCTTCGGGAGGGAATTATACATCGAGAGAGAGGATTTCATGGAGGATCCGCCGCCCAAGTTTTTCCGCCTGTCACCGGGATCGGAAGTGAGACTGAAGCATGCCTATATTATAAAATGTAATGGTTTTGATAAAGGGCCCGATGGCCGGGTGACAGCCGTTAGGTGCGAGTATTACCCCGAATCCAGGGGGGGAGAAGCCCCCGATGGGCGCCGCATCAAGGGTACTCTTCACTGGGTGAGCGCCGTCCATGCCGTGAAAGCCGAGGTACGGCTGTATGATCATCTTTTCACGCTGGAAGCGATGGATGATATGGAAGAAGGTACCGATTACAAGGATTACCTTAACCCCGCTTCGTTGGAAGTGATCCGGGATTGCATGGTGGAACCCCTTCTTGCCGATGCCGCTCCCATGGATCGGTTCCAGTTTTTCAGGCTGGGCTATTTCGTGGCGGATCAAGAGCACCGGAAGGAACACCCTGTATTCAACCGTACTATCCCGCTGAAGGACAGTTGGGCCAAAACAATGGGCCGGGGCCTAAAATAGTATTTGATCCGGGAGAGGTGGGTTATTGGTTGAAAGGAGGAGAGGTCTCGTGACGAAGGACCATCCCTCCGTGGGAAGATGGAGCCCAGGTACGCGGTCACTATTCCGGCGTTTCGAAACTGCCGGCAGGGACCAGGGCTGGTGGGACCATGACGGACCGATCGTGGCCGCTGTCTCTGGGGGCAGCGATTCCATGGCTCTTTTCTGGCTTCTCCGCTTCAGGTGGAAGGGAAGAGTGATCGCGGCCCACCTCGAACACGGTTTCCGACAGGAGACCTCCCTGAGAGACGCGGCGTTTGTGGAGCGCATCAGCCGTGAATGGAATACCGAGTGCCACGTAGAGCGCCTCGACATTCCTTCGATGAAACGTAGGGGAGAAACCCTCGAGGAAGCAGGAAGAAGAGAAAGGTACGCTTTCCTCCGGCGGGTAGCTTCCTTGACGGGGGCCCCCTTTATCGCCACAGGGCATACTTCCGACGACCTGGTTGAAACGGTTTTTTTGAACCTGCTCCGCGGGACCGGGGTCAGGGGTTTGAGGGGTATTCCCTGGGCCAGGGGAAAGGTTGTCCGCCCGATCATGGGCATTTCCAGGGATGAGCTTCGAGGGTTCCTACTGGAAGTTTCCGTTCCCTGGATGGAAGATGAGACTAATCTTGAAACAAAATATTTTAGGAACAAGATCAGGCATGTTTTCCTTCCCCTGCTCTGCAATGAGGGAAACAGCCGTTTTAAGGACCATCTGCTGGATCTTTCCTTGGAAGCCGGTGAACTGGAAGCAGCGAGGGAAAAGAAGTCCCGCAGCATGGCCGCCTGGTGCCGGAGATGGCAGCCTTTCGCCTTGAGGTCCTGGGACCTGGACCTTCTTCGAAGGATGGATGACCAGGCCGTCCAGTCGATCATCGCCTTCGAGGGAAGGGACCTGGGTCTATCCACCCTTTCAAGGGGGAAGACCTCGGTACTTCTAGGGCTGATAAGGAAGGGAGAGGGGCGGTGGCGATTCCAATGGGAAGGAGATCTCGAGATCTGCGCTTCCGGGAGAACCGCATCCCTCGTGGAAAGAAAAATATTCTCCGCCGGGGGGCCTGGCCGTGAAACCTTCGCTCTCCACGGGGAAAAGGGGTCCATCCAATGGGGGCGGTGGCGTTTTGATTGGAGGTTCAACGACAATCTCCCTCCAGCCCTCGGGGTTGGAAGTTGCCGGGTCCCCGCCGATGACACGGGTCCTGTAGAGATCCTATCGGCCTGCACGGCGGAGAAGGGGGACCTGCCTGAGGGGGCTTTTCCCTGGTGGGCGGGTAAGATTTGGCCCTTGGTCAAGTTTTCCGGGACTTCCTGGATTCCCTTTACCGTCCCGCCAGGTTCGACAGTGGTGAGGAGTGACGTAAAGCCCGGCCCCTCCCTACAGATTCGGGCAAAGGTCATTGACGAGGTGAGGAAAGGAGAGACCGAAGATGGAGTGTGATCTCGGAGAGGTCCTGATCAGGAGAAAAACCATCCAGGACAGGGTCAGGGAGCTCGCTTTCGACATCGGTTCCGCTTACGGTGACAGGGATCTCGTGTTCATCGGCGTTTTGAAGGGGGCTGTAGTCTTCCTTTCCGACCTGATACGGGAACTGCCGGTATCAATGACGACCGAGCTGGATTTCCTCGCCGTGGCATCCTACGGGACTTCAACCGAATCCAGCGGGGTGGTGCGGATAATCAAGGACCTGGATGTCGACATCAGCGGCAGGAATGTCATAATCGTCGAGGACATAGTGGACACAGGGCTCACCCTATCCTACCTTGTAAGTATCCTGAGGGAGAGGGAGCCCGCCGTGCTGGAGATCTGTTCGCTGCTCGACAAATCGGCTCGAAGAAAGGTCGATGTCGATATTACTTTCAGGGGTTTCGAAATACCCGACGAGTTTGTGGTAGGCTATGGCCTGGATTTTTCAGGGAAGTGGAGAAACCTTCCCGAGATATACACTCTGAGTAAAAGGGGCTAAACCCTTTTTCTTAGGAGCGGTTTGTGCTGTTAAACGAGAGGTGAGACCGTATTGGGGAAAATGGCAAAGAACCTCGGGCTTTACCTGGTGATGATCGTGCTGGTTGTAAGCCTGGTGAACATGTTTCTCTCACCGGCTCAAAGCCCCGAGGAGAGTGAACTGATCAGTTACAGCACCTTCCTTAACTATTTCCAGGAGGGGAAGCTGGAACGAGTCTCCATCGAGGGCGAACTGATCAAGGGTACCCTTGAGGGAGGCGTCCGGTTCCGTACAATAGCGGTCGGGGTCGGTGACCTGGCGCCCCGGCTGGCGGAAAAGGGCGTCCAGGTTGAGGTTCTTCCACCGGCGAAATCACCCTGGTGGGTGACGATGATGTCCTCCCTTTTCCCCACCCTGCTCCTGATCGGGGCCTGGGTTTTCATCCTCTATCACATGCAGGGCGGGAGCAACAAGGTGATGAGTTTTGCCAAGAGCAAGGCGAAACTTTTCCTTGACAACAGGCCCAAGGTCACCTTCGCCGATGTTGCCGGGTGTGACGAATCAAAGGAAGAACTGAAGGAAGTAGTGGATTACCTTAGGGATCCCGCCAGGTTTTCCAGGCTTGGGGCCAAGGTCCCTAAGGGCGTGCTTCTCCTGGGGCCCCCCGGCGCGGGGAAAACCCTCCTGGCCAGGGCCTGTTCAGGCGAGGCCGATGTCCCCTTTTTCAGCATCAGCGGTTCCGATTTCGTTGAAATGTTCGTAGGCGTGGGCGCTGCCAGGGTGCGGGACATGTTCGAACAGGCCAGGAAGAACCAGCCCTGCATCGTGTTCATCGACGAGATCGATGCCGTGGGGAGGCAGCGTGGGGCCGGCCTTGGCGGCGGACACGATGAGAGGGAGCAGACGCTCAACCAGCTCCTGGTAGAAATGGACGGCTTCAACGTGTCATCGGGGATCATCCTGATTGCGGCGACCAACCGGCCCGACATCTTGGACCCGGCCCTTCTCAGGCCTGGCCGGTTCGACCGCCATATCGTGGTCGACCGCCCGGACAGGAATGGTCGGGAGGCCATCCTCAAGGTCCACCTGAGGGATATGAAGACCGATGACGACGTGGACCTCGAGGTCCTGGCGAAGAGAACGCCTGGTTTTGTCGGGGCCGACCTGGCCAACCTCGTGAACGAGGCCGCTCTCCTGGCAGCGAGGAGGGACAGGAAGAGCATATCCATGGCTGAATTCGAGGAAGCCATCGACAGGGTTTTGGCGGGGCCCGAGCGGAGATCCAGGCTGATCAGTGATCACGAAAAGGAGATCATCGCGTTTCACGAAGTGGGACATGCCCTCGTCGCCAAGATGGTTCCCGGCTGTGACCCCGTCCACAAAATATCGATCATCCCCCGGGGTCACAAGGCGTTGGGTTACACTCTGCAACTGCCGGAAGAGGATCGATTCCTCATGTCCAAAAAGGAACTCATCAATAGGATATGCGTGCTCCTGGGAGGAAGGGTGGCCGAGGAGATCCATTTTTCGGACATTACCACCGGTGCCCAGAACGACCTCGAAAGAGCCACCCAGATAGCCAGGCAGATGGTGACGGAGTTCGGAATGAGCGATTCCCTTGGGCCGGTCACCCTTGGAAGAAAGCAGCACGAGGTCTTCCTGGGGAGGGATATCGTGGAAGACCGGAATTACAGCGACGAGGTGGCTTACGCGATCGACCAGGAAGTGCGGCGCATTGTCGAAGGGTGTTACGAAAGGGTCCGCGCCATCCTCAAGGAAAACCAGGACGTCCACGTGAGGATCGCGAAAACCCTTCTGGCCGAAGAGGTCATCGAAGGCGACCGGCTCGATGCCCTGCTCGAAGAGAGCCTCGCGATGCCGACGGGAGGGGACGACGATGGTTGTGCCGATGAACCGTCGAGGGAGCGGGAAGGAGGAGGGTCCGTCGCCTGAGAGAAGAGGCCCAAGCCGGAAGGGCGGCCTTTTCGCCCGATGAAAGCCTCGAGCGTTCGGCCGGATCCTTTGAGGTCGAGCGCTCTTTTCGCTTTGAGTATGTCCGAGGGAGGTCGTTTTGAACGATAATTTGAAAGCCTTTGATCTACACTCCGATTGGCCGCCGGCGGGGGATCAGCCGGAAGCCATCGATCGCCTTGTCGAGGGTTTCAGGAAAGGCGAGCGTTTCCAGTGCCTTTTAGGTGTCACCGGCAGCGGCAAGACTTTTGCGATGGCCAACGTGATAGAAAGATTGCAGAGGCCCGCCCTTGTCCTGGCGCACAACAAGACGCTGGCAGCACAGCTATACAGTGAATTCAAAGAATTCTTCCCGGGGAACGCGGTCCACTACTTCGTCAGTTACTACGACTATTACCAACCGGAGGCCTATGTACCGGTCTCCGATGTCTATATTGAAAAGGACGCCTCAATAAACGAGAGGATCGAAAAACTCAGGCTTGCCACGACGAAATCGCTCCTTGAAAGGAGAGATGTTATCGTAGTGGCGAGCGTTTCATGCATCTACGGCCTGGGAAAGAGAAAGGCCTACGAGGAAGCCGTCTTTCGGTTCGCCCTGGGGGATAGTTTTGAGCGCAGGGATTTCCTCGCGCGGCTGGTTACCAACCATTACGACAGGAACGACGTGGACCTCCATCCAGGCACTTTCCGGGCGAGGGGTGGATCTATCGAGGTCTTTCCGGCCTACAGTGACACGGCCTTGAGGGTTTACCTGGAAGAGGATGTCATCGCAAGGATCGATGAGATCGACCCACTGACGGGTAAAAGCATCCTTTCGAAACCCAATGCCGCGGTTTTCCCTGCCCAGCATTACATCACGAGCCCCGACGCCATTGCCGACGCCCTTCCCCGGATCGAGGAAGAACTGGAGGAAAGACTGGAGTACTTCAGGTCCAGGGGGAAACTTCTCGAAGCGCAACGCCTGGAGATGAGGACGAAGTACGATATGGAAATGCTTTCCGAAGTAGGGTACTGTTCGGGAATCGAAAACTACTCCCGCATCCTCGATGGGAGAGAACCCGGTGAAACACCGGGGACCTTGCTTGATTTCTTCCCCGAGGATTGCCTTTTCTTCATCGATGAATCCCATATAACGATCCCCCAGGTCCAGGGGATGTACAACGGGGACAGGGCCAGGAAACAGACCTTGGTGGATCACGGTTTCAGGCTGCCCTCATGCCTCGACAACCGCCCCCTCAAGTGGGAAGAGTTCTGTTCCTTTTTGAAACAGGCCTGTTTCGTTTCGGCCACGCCGGGGGACTGGGAATTGAGTGTTTCCTCGACGGTGGCCGAATTGATCGTCCGCCCAACCGGCGTCGTCGACCCCGAAGTGATCGTCATCCCCGCGACAGGGCAGGTAGACGACCTGACCGAAAGGCTCAGAAAGATCGCCGACAGGGGAGGGAGGGCACTTGTCACGACCCTAACGAAACGTTCCTCGGAGGATCTTGCCGATCACCTTTCCGAAATAGGCTTCGGGGTTAAATATATCCATTCCGAGCTCGACGCCTTCGAAAGGACGGAACTGATCAGGGACCTCCGCAAGGGAGAAATATCAGTCCTGGTGGGCGTTAATCTCCTCAGGGAGGGACTCGACCTCCCCGAGGTCTCCTTCGTGGGGATCCTCGACGCTGACAGGGAGGGGTTCCTGCGCTCCCGGAGGTCCCTTATCCAGATGATCGGCCGGGCCGCGAGGAACACGGCGGGCCAAGTGATCCTCTACGCGGACCAGGAGACGGGTAGCATAAAGACCGCCCTTGAGGAAACCGTGAGAAGGAGAGAAAAGCAGTTGAGTTTCAACAGGTCCCATAATATTACCCCCCGTAGCGTGCAAAAGAAGGTCATGTCCCTGCTCCCCGAGGAACAGGCCGCGGGCGTCCCCTTGGAATTGTCGGTGAGGTCGGGGGGAGAGGGTTTTACCAGCCAGGAACTGGAGAGGATGATGTGGAAAGCCGTCGAGGATCTCGATTTTGAGAGGGCGGCTGTCCTGAGGGATATTCTCCAGAAGAACCAGGGAGGCGGATTCAGACGTGCCGCAATGGATAGAGGTAAGAGGCGCAAGACAGCACAACCTGAAAAACATCGACGTAGACATTCCTAAAAACAAGCTGGTCGTCATCACCGGGCCGTCGGGGTCGGGGAAGTCTTCCCTGGCCTTCGACACGATCTATGCCGAGGGTCAACGGCGCTACGTTGAATCACTCTCCTCCTACGCCAGGCAGTTCCTGGGTGTTCAGGATAAGCCCGATGTGGACGATATTTCCGGGCTCTCGCCGGCTATTTCCATAGAGCAAAAGGGAGTTTCCCGCAACCCAAGGTCAACCGTCGGAACCGTAACTGAAGTATACGACTACCTCCGGCTTCTTTTCGGAAGGACCGGCACCCCCGTCTGCCCCAAGTGCGGTAAAGCCGTTGAAAGACACACCGTGGATGAGATCCTGGAAATGCTTTTGCAGAAACACGAGGGAGAAAGGGTGGATATCCTGTCCCCGGTGGTGAGGGGTAAAAAGGGCGAATTCCGCAACCTTTTTCTCCAGTACCAGAAGGAGGGATTCCTCAGGGTCAGGGTTGATGGAACTCTTTTCTGGCTTGAGGAGGACATACCCCTGGATAAGAACCGGAAGCATGACATTGAGGTGTTCATCGACCGGGTCACCGTGGAGAGCAGCAGGAGGGACAGGCTTGCCGAGGCCGTCGAGAACTCCCTCTCCCTCAGCGAGGGTTACCTGATGCTGCTTTTTGGTGACCAGGAGGTGATCATCACAGAAAAGTACGCCTGCCCGGACTGCGACATCATCCTCCCGGAGATCGAACCCAGGCTGTTCTCGTTCAACAACCCTTACGGGGCCTGTCCCGCTTGTAACGGCCTAGGAAGCCACCAGTACTTCTCCGAAGAACTGGCCGTGGATCCTTCCGCCGGGGTTTTCGAAGGGGCCATCCTCCCCTGGAAGAACAAGCACTACATGCTTAGGAAGCTGGCGGCCCTCGCCCGCGATCGGGGCTGGTCGCTCGAAGGCCCTTACCGGGACCTGCCGGAAGAGGTGAGAAAGGCCATCCTGTTCGGGAATGAGACCCGGATTCCCATGATCTACCGTGAAGGGAAAAAGGAAAGGTCCTACATGGGAAGGTACGAGGGGTTGATCCCCTGGCTGGAGACAAGATGGAAAGAGTCCGACTCGGAATCGGTCCTGGAGGAACTGGCCGGTTACAGGGCGGAAGATATATGCCAATCCTGCAGGGGTCGAAGGCTAAGGCCGGAGGCTCTCTCGGTCCGGGTGGACGGTTTGACCATCGGTGAAATGGTGGAGATGCCGATCTCCGAACTGCTGACGAGGATCGACGAACCGGGCTTCCAGGGCCTGATGAAAGAACCCGCCCGGAGGATCATCGATGAGATTTCGAAAAGACTTTCCTTCATGGCTGACGTGGGAGTAGGCTACCTTTCGCTGTACAGGAGGGCCGATACACTCAGCTCGGGGGAGAGCCAGAGGATCAGGCTGGCCACCCAGATAGGGTCAAAACTCAGCGGCGTCCTGTACGTCCTGGATGAACCGACCATTGGGTTGCACCCGAGAGATACGTCCAGGCTCCTGGGAACCCTGGAGGCCATAAGGGACCTGGAGAACACCGTCCTGGTGGTCGAGCATGACCGGGATACCATGGTCAGAGCCGACTATATCGTTGAACTCGGTCCTGCCGCGGGTGAACACGGAGGAAGGGTGACGGCCTTCGGCAACCCTTCTGAGATGATCCTGGCCGATTCCCTTTCAGGACCTTTCATTTCGGGGGTGGATTCAGGCGCCGCGCCGCGTTCGGGTCCGCTGCCGGAACCGCCGGGCTGGATCACCATCGTCGGGGCGGAAGAGCACAATCTGAAAAACATCGACGTTCCGATCCCTCTCGGGCGGCTCGTATGCATAAGCGGGGTGTCCGGGTCGGGCAAAAGCACCCTTCTTAACGAGGTGCTTTTCAAGGGCCTAAAAAGGAAACTGGACAGGAACTACAGGTACCGCGCGGGGAGGCACAGGGACATCATCGGGTGGGAAGCGCTCAGGAACGTGGTCATGATCGACCAAACTCCCATAGGGAGAACCCCGCGGTCAAACCCGGCGACCTATACCCAGTTGTTCACCCCTATCAGGGAACTGTTTGCCTCACTTCCCGAGTCCAGGCTGAGGGGTTACAAGGCCGGGCGCTTCAGCTTCAACGTCAGGGGCGGCCGTTGCGAGGCGTGCAAGGGGGACGGCGAGGTCCGCATTTCCATGCTTTTCATGCCCGACGTCTATGTAAAATGCGAAGTATGCCATGGGAAGCGGTATAACAGGGAAACCCTGGATATAAGGTACAAAGGCAAGAACATAGCGGAAGTCCTGGACATGACCGTCGATGAGGCAAGGTCTTTTTTCAGCGATATCCCCAGGATATCGAGACGACTTTCCGTCCTCCAGGAAGCCGGGCTGGGCTACATCCGCCTCGGGCAACCAGCCCCAACCCTCAGCGGGGGGGAGGCGCAGAGGGTCAAGCTCGCTGAAGAGCTGGGCAAGCAGTTCCGTGGGCATACCCTTTATATCCTCGATGAACCGACGACGGGACTCCATTACCTTGACGTCAGGAAACTGATCGTCCTACTCCAGAAGATCGTCGACCAGGGCAATACGGTCCTCCTGATCGAACACAACCTGGATGTCCTCGCGTCGGCGGATCACATCATCGACCTGGGCCCTGAGGGAGGCCTCCAGGGCGGGACCGTGGTGACGGCGGGCTCTCCGGGCGAGATCGCCCGAAAAGCGAAGGGCCATACCGCCCGCCACCTGGGAGAGTTCCTGAGCAACTTGAATGGGAGAGGACTCCAATGACGACCAACCCTGAAGACAGCGGTAAAATAGGCGAGGACCTGGTCTTTGGAAAGAACGCCGTGAAAGCCGCTCTTGAGGCTCTTCCGGAGAGATGCTCCATGATCCTCCTCTCGGACAAGATTCCTGCAAATGAGAGGGATGAACTCATCGGGATCTGTAAAAGGTCCGGTATCCGGTGGCAGTTGGTAAAGGCCGCCGTGATCGAACGACTTTGCCCCGGCGTCCGCCACCAAGGCATAGTAGCCAAGGTGTTTCCGGTAGTGTTGACGGACCTCGAAGACTTTTTTGAAGGTTTGGCGGCTGCCGGCGGCCCTGCCTTGATAATCCTCGCTGACCATGTCCAGGATCCCCAGAACCTTGGCGCCCTCGCCAGATCCTCGGAGGTTTTCGGCGCGGCGGGGGTCGTCATACCCAAAAGGCGCTCTGCTCTTCCCACTTCGACCGTCATGAGGACCAGTGCCGGGGCCATGGCCAGGATCCCCGTCGTGGGGGTCGTGAACGTCGTCCGGACACTTGGGGAGTTCAAGAAAAAGGGGTTCTGGATCATGGGGCTGGATCATCATGCTGAAACAATTCTCTGGGAGTGCGAGATGCCGGAAAAGGCGGTCCTCGTTGTGGGAAGCGAAGATCGTGGGATAACAAGGTTGGCCCGTGAAAACTGCGACTTTCTCGCCAGGATTCCCATGAGGGGGCGCACGGGGTCGCTCAATGCCGCGACGGCGGGCGCGATAGGCATGTATGAGTGGTTCAGATCCCTTTCAAAGGGATGACAGGAACGCATGGAAACACCTGACCTGGAGGCGGCCGCGCTGGGTGCGGTCCCGCCTGTTGCCTCATATAAGAATCTAAGTGAAAGTCCTTCGCTGCCTCACGAAGAAATCTAAGCGACCCTACCGGGATCGGTCTCCTTTCCGGGGAGACCCTTGTTCTTACTCGCAAAGGCCCTGTTGA
>Ga0209506_1003667_pt1 | contig 12156 bp, 10 predicted proteins | sample AD_JPNHG2_MetaG_FD_184409 | JGI IMG/M metagenome (GOLD analysis project Ga0209506, IMG submission 184409) | Active sludge microbial communities of municipal wastewater-treating anaerobic digesters from Japan - AD_JPNHG2_MetaG (SPAdes) (version 2) | ecosystem: Engineered > Bioreactor > Anaerobic...
GGTCCTGAGGATAATTGGATAAATCTATATCACCGCGGTTCATGGTGCCTATTTTCTGGGTCAGGCTGGGGTTTAAATAAAAATACACCCTTACAAAGCCCGTAGTTATGTCATATTGACCAGCAGGATAGCTCCTGGCTAAGATAAGCCATTATGAATACTAAAACTCCCTTTATAGGAATCGATTGCGGTTCTACCACGGTTAAAATAGTTGTTGTAGATGACGATTTTAGGGTTCTTGATTCCCTTTATGCCTATCATCGGGGAAATCCCTATGGGGTAATCCAGCAGTATCTGCAGCAGTGTCCCTATAAGACCTTTCGTCTGGTGGCGGCTACCTCCAGTACCCCCTATTTTGTGCTGGCGGACTACCGGTTTGAAAATAAAATCTGCTTTATCGATGGGGTGAAGCGGGCCTATCCACAGGTACAGAACATACTTCTGGTGGGTTCAGAAAAATTTGCCCGGATTATCTTTAATGAAGATGGGTCCTACCGGAAGATGAAGGCTAACTCTACCTGCGCGGCCGGTACGGGGAGCTTCCTGGATCAGCAGGCGGTGCGGCTGGGTATCGAGTCCGCATCCCGGCTTGCGGAACTGGCCGGGCAGTCGGGGCCCGAAACTCCCCGTATCGCAAGCCGCTGTTCCGTCTTTGCAAAAACTGACCTGATCCATGCCCAGCAGGAAGGCTGGGCCCTATCCGAAATATCCGACGGTCTCTGTGCAGGACTTGCCCGCAATATCGCAGATACCCTGTTCCCGGCGGAGCAGCTTGCAAGTCCTACCGTTATGGTGGGTGGGGTGGCCTTGAACGAACGGGTGGTAAAGCACCTTTTGGATCTTGCGGGGACCCACATTATCCATGATGAACAGGCGGCCCTGTACGGAGCCCTCGGGGCGGTACTGCGGGCTCTAAAGGCAATCAAAGAGGAAGCAGCCGGGGGGCACACCGCTGTTGCGAAAAAGGTTGGTGAGTCCGCTGCTTTTAAGAATAACGGTGGGGCGGCTGTGGTGAACGATGTGGATTCTGGTGAAGGCGCTCTTTTGGCCGACCGGCCCCTGCGGACCGCGGCGGACATCCTGGGAAAACAGGAAGAACGACGCCGCTATGTGCATCAACCTCTGGAAAAGAAAAACCCAAACTATCCGGATTTCAGTGCCTATAAAAGCTATAACCAGGTAACCACGAGGCTTGGAGAGCGGAATCCCGTAGAGATTGATCTCTATACGCCCCTTTCTGGCGGCCCGATTCCTGTTTATCTGGGGATCGATATTGGTTCTACCAGCACAAAAGCCGCAGTGCTGGATGAAAACCGCAGAATGCTGGCAGGGCTCTATACCAGGACTGCCGGAGATCCTATCCGGGCGGTTCAGGGCCTCTTTGAGGCTCTGGAGACGCTGCAAACCCAGGAGGGGGTAAGTCTGGAGATCCGACGCTGTGCCACTACCGGATCGGGCAGGAAGCTCATCGGGGCCATTGTGGGCGCCGATGGGATTATCGATGAAATTACCGCCCATGCCCGGGCAGCGGTTGAGCTTGACCCTAAGGTTGATACGATTATTGAGATAGGCGGTCAGGATTCCAAGTTTACCGTCCTTAAGGATGGGGTTGTAGTCTTCAGTCAGATGAATACGGTCTGCGCTGCCGGGACCGGCAGTTTTATAGAGGAGCAGGCGGTAAAGCTCGGGGTCCCCATCGGGGACTACGCACGACGGGCCCTGGGGCATCCTGCACCGGCCACGAGCGACCGTTGTACCGTATTCATGGAACGGGACCTGAATAATTACCAGAACGAAGGCTATGGGGTCGAAGAACTCCTTGTGGCGACCCTCTTTTCCGTGGCGGATAACTACCTGTCCAAGGTGGCCATGGAAGGATCCATCGGGACCCATGTGGTGTTTCAGGGGGCCACCGCAAAAAATAAGGCCCTGGTAGCGGCCTTTGAAGAACGGCTCAAGCGGCCCATCGCGGTTTCTCCCTACTGCCACCTGACAGGCGCCATGGGGGCGGTCCTCCAGACCCTGGATGACCAGTCGGCGGCCGGTGTGCAGGCTGCGGCCAGTGCAACCGCTGCGGCCGGCCTTCATGCGGCGGTCACAAAGTTCCGGGGGCTTGGTCTGAGCCGGGAAACTATTGCCCAGCGGAACGATGTCTGTCAGGGCTGTACCAACCACTGCAAGCTGCACATTATCACCGTCCAGGGCGAAGAAATTGTGTACGGGTATCTCTGCGGCAGGGGGGCAGGGGACCGGACCTTTGTTTCTAAAAATAAATCAGGCTTTGACCTCCTGCGGGAACGGCGGCATCTTCTGGAACAGGCCGTGCAGACCATTACCCGGCAGGGCCAGCAAAACCAGGGGAAACAGAGCCTGACCGGCTGGCTCTCTGAGGCGGTGGTTAATTTTTCTACCTCTACCATCGATCTATTTAATGATGCGTTGCATCAGGCCACCGATACGGTGCTAAAAAGCCGCTCAGTTGTGGGAAATAAGGCAGAAGTAATTCGTGCTGATACGGCGGCTCAAATGGCGCCTGCCCAGCCAGGGGTAAGCCCCCAGGGGGCCCACAGTTCATCAATCCTTTCATCAATCCGTATTGGTATTCCCCGGGCTTTATACCTGCAGGAAGACAGCCGGCTCTGGCAGTATTTTTTCCAGTCCCTGGGTTTTACCGTGGTGATGGGGGAAGATACAAGCGGTTCTATCGGAGCGGGAAAGCGCATCTCCGGGGCTGATTTTTGCGCCCCCATATCGATGATCCATGGACAGGTGCAGGGTCTTCTGGAAAAATCCGATTATGTGTTCCTGCCTATCTACCTTGAGGCACCCCGGCATGGGGAGCCCGCGGAGCAGCCACAGGGAGAAGAACGGAGATTCTTTTACTGCAACTATTCCCAGTACACGCCGACCCTGGTCAGTGTAGCTACCGAGCAGGGTGGCCGTATATTAAAACCCCTGATTTATTCAATTTTTGGACATGACAGCGAGGCTATCTTTGAACTTCGGGAAATGCTCCGTCCCCTACTCGTGAGCCGGGGGCTAGATGTGCCGGTTCCTTCGGTATTGGAGCGGCTCTACCGGAACATGAAGGCCATAAAGGCGGCCTATAACAATGCACTGGTAGACCTGTACCAGCGTATTCGGCCTGAAACGGATGAGTTCTCCATAATGTTGACCGGGAGGCCCTACACTGCTTTAAGCAAGGGCCTTAACAAGGGTATCCCCGATATGTTTGCAGAGCATGGGCTTAAGGTGTTCTTCCATGACATGTTCCCCACGCCGGAAACCCATCATCATGATGGACTGCTTCAGGCCTACCACTGGTACTATGCGTCCCGGGTAATCGAGACAGCCCTGTACTGCCGCAGCAACCCCACTATATATCCCGTGCTCGTTACTTCCTTTAAGTGCGGCCCCGACTCCTTTGCCATAGAAACCTTTAAGGAAATTCTCGACCGGGCCCACAAGCCCTATCTTATTTTACAGATTGATGAACATGACTCGGCGGTTGGCTACGAAACCCGCATAGAGGCGGCGGTACGGGCCTTCAGGAATCATTTTTCTGCAGCGAGGTCGATGTCTGCTGCTCCCGCTGCTGGTTCATCCATAAACGCAGCTCAACAAAAGCAGCAAAGCCGCGAAAAGGCAGCCTTCCCCCGGAATAAGACGGTGCTGCTTCCCAACTGGGACCCCCTGGTGGTGGAACTTCTCGCGGCAGCCCTCAGGGGCCATGGGGTTAACGCCCATGTGCTGGAAGAAAAAAGCGAATATATACAGCATGCCATGACCCATAACTCTGGTCAGTGTATCCCGGTGAGTGTGATTGCCTATGAGGTGATGAAATATATCGAAAGCCGCACGCTCGATCCTCAGAATACGGTGCTTTGGATGGTAAAAGCCCTGTGGCCCTGCAATATCCCCCTCTATCCTCTGCAGATCGAAACAATCCTGAGGAAGGCCGGTAATGGAATGGAGAAGGTACAGGTCTTTACGGGGGATCTCACCTTTATGGATGTTTCTGCCCGGATGACCCTTGATGCCTATTATGCCTATGCCCTGGGCGGACTTTTACGGAAAATTGGAACCAGAATCCGTCCCTATGAAACCCTTCCAGGGGCTACCGATGCATTTATTGCTTCGGCCCTCCAGAAGTGCGCCACCGCCCTGGAAAAACGGCAGCCCATGGTGCCGGTGATTAAGGATATTGCGGCGGGCCTCAGCTTCATACCCCGTAAAGAAGGAAAACGTCCTAAGGTAGCCCTCTTTGGTGACTTTTATGTGCGGGATAATGATATCTTTAACCAGGATCTAATCCGGTCTATAGAACGGGCAGGCGGGGAAGTGGTTACCACCTCCTATGTGGAATACTTAAAGGCTACGGTGGATGCCTTCTTTGACCGTCTCCTTATGGAACGCCGCTATGGCCCCTGGCTCGGGTATCGGGCGGTCATGATGGCTATAGCTTCGGTAGAAAAGGCTCTGGAACGGCAGACCGGTATCGCCTTGAGTGAAGGAGCCTGGACAAACCGGCGGCGGCAGGATGCGTACCAGTACTTCGGTATTCGGCCGGAAATGTCCGGAGAAAACTATGATAATGCCTTAAAAATTCTTAAGATACTGGACGAGCATCCGGATCTGGCTCTTTTTGTCCAGGCGGCCCCCGCATTCTGCTGTGCATCCCTGGTGACCGAGGGAATGAGCAAGGCTATCGAAAACCTGACCGGCGTTCCAGTCCTGTCCATAACCTATGATGGTACGGGGGCTCAGAAAAATGATGCGGTAGAACCCTATCTTGCCAAATATGGGACCTGAGAGCATTCAGACATCATCTTTATACATATGAGGCTTTTTCAAAACTCAGGGAGTAATGAAAAAGCCTCCGCTTTTCAGGTATTCATTGCAAGTTTCCTGTTTCGCGGTTATACTCTTTTTCATGAATGAACAGGGCGCCCCAGACACCTTCGTGATCAGCAGCATTGAACAGTTTACCAAGCTCTAGAGCCAGACCTATAATCGGGAGGGAAAGCCCGACTGGTCCCATATAATACCCTATTATGATGAAACCATTCACTTTCGGGATTGCATTCAGGAAGTGCAGGGCATTCAGGCCTTTACGGAACTGACCGAACGGCTCACCAGGCGATCCAGCGAGCTTTCCATGACCATAAAACATGCGGTCATGCAGGACCGGCTCATCTATATGGAATGGGAGATGACCATCCTGTACCGGAATACCCGTTCTTCGGTCGTGTACGGTGCCAGCCGGATCATGCTGAATGAACAGGGTAAGATCATAGACCAGCGGGACTACTATGACCTCTGGGGTGACATTTTTGATAATATTCCTGGTTTTAATAGATTGTATAGAAAATTTATGAGACGGGTGTTTGGATAAAATGGAACAATTGACCACCTTCGCACGGATACGCCGGTACTGGCCCCGATACAAGTGGACCAATGTCTGGGAAATGATAAAAAACAATAGTATTCCTCCAAAGGAGTGCTCTGAATCTTACCGCGGAAAGCTTGTGGTGATCACCGGTGCTACTTCTGGTATAGGTTATCATACGGCCCGCCGCTATGCCGCGGCGGGGGCACATATTCTCGCCATCAATAGAAATGCTGAAAAATCTCAGACCCTCTGTGAAGAAATCCAGCGGGAATTCAATGTGCAGTGCAATGCCATTGTGGCCGACCTGTCGGTCCTGGCGGATATCCACCGGGCGGCTCAGGAACTGCGCAGCCTTTCCCAGCCCATCGATGTGCTCATCCATAATGCGGGTCTTTACCTGAAAAAGCGGACCTTGACCGTGGATGGCCTTGAAACATCCTTTGTGGTCCATTATCTTTCAACGTTTATCATCAATTATACGCTGGCCGATAAGCTCCGGCAGGAGGGCCGGGCCCGTATCATCTTTGTAAGCTCCGAGGGGTACCGTTTTGCTGCCTGGGGACTAAATTTGGCTAACCTTCAGTTTGAACGGGGCGGCTATTCGGGGCTTAAAGCCTATGGCTCTGCCAAGGTTGCCCAGATCCTTTCCATGCACCGATTTGCCCAGCTCTTTGAAGGTTCCGGGGTAACAATAAACGCCATGCATCCCGGTATGGTGGCCACCAATACGGGGAACGAAAACCACGCTCTTTACCGCTGGTACAAAAAAAATGTCATTGATCGGTATTCCCAGTCACCCAAGGTGTCCGCAGAGGCCCTCTACTACCTGGGGGTGTCCCCCGAACTGGCCGGTGTAACGGATACCTTTTTTAATCTGACCACCCGGGAAGAGCTTGCACCCCAGGCCCGCGACCTGGAGATGGCAGATATGCTCTGGCCTATCAGTCTAAAATTGATGAACGGTCATTGATTATACCGGCGATGTATACTATAAAACTGGCAACGAATAAGGAGCCGGTGTATGCATGTTTTGGTTGGAATGATAATGGGGTCCCGCTCAGATTGGGAGACCATGAGTCATGGGGCAGTCCTACTTGATGAACTCCAAATTCCCTATGAGGTAGAGGTGGTGTCTGCCCACAGGACGCCGGATAAGCTGTTTTCCTATGCGGAACAGGCAGAGACGCGGGGTATCGAGGTGATTATAGCAGGGGCGGGTGGGGCGGCTCACCTGCCTGGTATGACCGCTGCTAAAACTTCTCTTCCGGTCCTTGGTGTTCCTGTTCAGTCTAAAGCATTAAACGGACTCGATTCTCTCCTTTCTATAGTTCAAATGCCCGCCGGTATCCCCGTGGGAACCCTGGCTATCGGTAAGGCCGGTGCTGTCAACGCGGCTCTGCTTGCGGCCAGCATCCTTGCAAATAAATATCCGGAGATTAAAAGCCGCCTTAAAGCATACCGGGACCAACAGACCGATTCGGTCCTCGCCCATCCGGACCCCCGGGAGGAACTATGAGCGGTTTCAGCGCAGCGGCTCCCGATTCGGCGGAGGCGCCCCGGGCCGCCCAGGATGCCGCTCTGCTCCGCCGTATCGGCATCCTGGGCGGCGGCCAGCTTGCACGCATGCTGGCCCTGGCGGGCCACCCGCTGGGACTTGAGGCAGCCTTCCTGGACCCCGCTCCTGACGCCTGTGCCGCGGTGGTGGCCCGCCAGCTCCGGGGCGCCTACGACGATGGGGCAAAACTGGAGGAGCTTTCCGCCTGGGCCGATGTGATAACCTACGAGTTCGAAAATGTCCCGCCCCAGGCGGTCCACCTTCTGGAACAGCAGGAGAAACGGGTGTATCCCCCCGCTCAGGCCCTGGCGATTTCCCGGGACCGGCTTTCGGAAAAGACCCTGTTTACCGAACTGGGGATCCCCACACCGGCCTTCGCGGCCATAGAAAGTCTGGAAGCACTGCAGGAAGCGGTGCGGATCATTGGTCTTCCGGCGGTGCTCAAGACCCGAACCATGGGCTACGATGGCAAGGGTCAGGTAGTATTGCGTAAAGTTGAGGACTGCACCGCCGCCTGGGAGCAGATCCAGGGGCGAAGTGCGATCCTGGAAGGCTTTGTCTCCTTTACCCGGGAAGTCTCTATTATTGCGGTCCGGAGCAGTACCGGTGAGGAGGCCTTCTACCCTGTCACCGAAAACATCCACCGGGAGGGTATTCTCAGGCTTTCCCGGCCCCGCCGGAATGATCCCCGGCAGGGGGCTGCAGAAACCTATGCAAAAAAAATTCTGGACAGACTTCAGTATGTTGGCGTCCTAACTCTGGAGCTCTTTGATACCCCCCAGGGCCTTGTGGCCAATGAAACCGCCCCTCGGGTGCATAATTCGGGCCACTGGACCATTGAGGGTGCCTGCACCAGCCAGTTTGAGAACCATCTGCGGGCAATCCTGGGCCTGCCTCTGGGCTCTACAGCCCTCCGGGGAGCTGCAGCCATGATCAACTGCATCGGTACCATGCCAGATATACACCCTATTCTGGCCATTCCCGGGGCCCACTATCATAGTTACGGCAAAGAAGCCCGACCGGGCCGGAAGGTAGGGCACTACACAATTACCGCCGACAGCGACGAAGCTCTGGATGCAATCCTGGAACGGTACGGATGTTCATCAATATGAACCATGAACCCAGCCCGCAAAGCCGGTTCTGGCGGCGGCTCATCCGTTTTATGTTCCGGAATAAGAACTTGAGCATTCAGGAAGAACGGGAGCGGTCTGAGCGCATGGCCCGCTTCCATCCACCCTATCCAATGTCGGTACAGGTGCATTATGGTTCGATCTCCCGGGGGCAGTTTGATGAAATGCCTGTGGCCCGCATCGAGCCTGATCGTGCAAGGGCGGGCAAGGTCCTCCTCTATATACACGGCGGGGGCTATGTGACCGGTTCTATCGGTTCATCGCTTATGATCTCACTTCCCTTGGCAGAAGCTCTGGCATTGCCGGTTGTAGTCTTTGTGCCCGGTGATATTATCATGCTGGGCGATTCTGCCAGAGGCGGCCTTGCACTCGCGACGGCTATGGCTCTTAGAGACGAAGGCGAGCCGGGGCCTGCGGCGCTGGTGCTGCTTTCTCCCTGGACGGACCTGACGAATTCGGGGCCTTCCCACAGGACCAATGCGGACCGGGATGCGATGCTTACCACGGCTCAATTAGAACGGTGGGCTCTGGCCTATGCTGGCAAGACTCCCCGGGATGAACCCTACATTTCTCCCCGATTTGGTGCCTTTACAGGGCTTCCTCCCATGCTTATCCAGGTTGATGAAAGCGAAATCCTTTTTGATGACAGCCGCTCCGTTGCTGAGGCTGCCCGGGCTGCCGGGGTAAACCTTTCGTTCCAGGTCTGGCAGGGCCTCTGGCATGTCTGGCCTGCGGTAGGCCCTATGCTGCCAGAAACGGGGGCAGCATATAAGGAGATTGGGTCATTTCTCAGGTCCCTGGGTTTGTTTGGTGAATAAATCAGGGAAAGACTTCGATTGGTATGCTATATGGCTCAAGGGCCCTTGCCAAAGAGGCCCTGCGTTCAATAAGGTAGGTCTCGGCCGCCGGTTCCGTTAAGGGATCCTCCGGGGCGGGCCGAGCCTTTCCGTAAAGCTGCACCCGTTGGGGGCCCTGCTGAGCCTGGCCTCCCTTAAAGTCCGATTGCGGGGCTCTCTCTAAAGCCCGCTCTAAGAGAACCCTCACCCGCTGCTCCCAGGCAGAGACTTCTTCCTGCGGCGGGAGCTTTCCATCAATCTTACAGATCATGGTCTGGATGATGAAGGGAGCCCCCACAGCAAAGGCATTTATTGCTTCGTTCAGGGCCTGAAAGGGTATGGCAGAACGGTTTATTTTTTTATACCAGGCTTCAGTTCCCGCATCAATCTTAAGCCAGATTTCCAGAAGTCCACGTTCAGGTTCGACTCCGGCGGAGCCTTTCATGGCGGATTGCCGAACCATCTTACATTCGTTCCGGGCGGAGCGGGCCAGATAGTCCGTCATGGCTGGATCGAGCAATCCCGAACCATTGGTGATGAGAACCAGCTTTGCCTTTGGGAAAAGCTCCATCCTTAACTGGGCTGCCAGTTCCAGGGCGGGGATGAAATCTGGATGCATCGTCGGCTCCCCATTCCCGGAAAATGAGATGTCCCGTACCGCGCCGATACCGCCGGTCTCGCCGGATTTCAGGCTGACCGCCAGCTGGCGCAGGCCCTGCTCCATGGCCTTAAGGGAAAAGCGCAGGTCCGTTGTAAAGGGAAAGACCTCGCAATAGGGACAGTCGAAACTGCAGAGTTTCTGGTCCGGAAAAAGGTTGATGCCTATCGAAAGTCCCCGGGAGCGGCGGGAAATGACCGGATACACGATGGCCCCCGCCTCCCGGTCAAGCCGGTGTTCCCTAACGGAACGGATGTGAGTGTCCATGATAGGTATTATACTACGCAGTTGGTGTAAAAGAATGTATGTTATTTAACTCAGCCCCTATCTTTGAGCGGGTCTCCCGAACATCTAGTTCATTCTGCAAATTGAGCCAGAATTTATAAGATGTACCGAAGAATTTCGAAAGCCTTAAGGCCATGTCAACTGTTATTTTTCGTTTATTATGTACCAGATCAAGAACGGAACTGGTTGATACATGTATTTCTTTTGATAACCGATAGGGTGTAATACCTAAGGGTTCTAAGAATTCCTCTTTAAGAATGTCGCCTATTTTTGGTGTCAGGTTACACCCTTGCAATCTTCCTGATAAATGTTCAAACCTATTCCCTGGTGGCACTTTAAGATCCTCTTCAGACTCAGCTGCATCAATTAATAACAACCTGAATCCGTATAAAAAATAAGTAATCCACGTCCATCTTTTCAGTGTATAATGAGTTAACAACAACTTATAGTGCACCTAGGAGGTGAACATGGATTACAAGATAGATACTACCACAGAAAGACTTCATAGCACAGGGGGAATTGCCCTAGTGGGGAAAATTCTTGAAAGAATTGGTTTTGGAGAGGAAAAAGGTTGTGACACTCCAATGTATCCTCATATACTAAAATCAATAATCGGATTATTAGCACAAGGACGTACCCGTTTTGAAGAAATATCCCTGTTCCGAAATGATACATTTTTTAGGGATAGTTTAAACCTGGAATATGTCCCTGCAAAAGAGACGGTTCGCCTGTACCTTGAGCGCATGATTCCTAAGCAGAAATCTGTTAATTCAAAAATTGAAGAGGCCAGTGTGAGGCTTTTACAATCATGCAAGTTTACTTCCATTGAGATAGAAGACAGAAACTATCTTCCTGTCGACATTGACACATCACCACTGGATAATTCAAAAAGCAAAAAAGAAGGCGTCAGCCGAACGTACAAACAATACGATGGGTATCATCCCATTTTTAGCTATATCGGTCGGGAAGGATATATGCTGGATTGCGAACTCAGGGAAGGCAAACAGCACTGTCAAAATGGTACACCAGAATTTCTTAAGCATACTATACATATGATTTCACAGTTGCATATAGATGCCCCGCTACTCTTTCGTTTAGATGGTGGTAATGATTCCAAAGCTATTTTAAAGCTATTGGAAGAATGTAAACATTTTTTCATTGTAAAGCGAAATCTTCGTAAAGAACTTCCAGAATACTGGTTATCAGTAGCACATGCACAAGGAACAATAACGTATCAGGACGCTTCAAAAACTGTGTATACCGGGATCCATACAGGAAAGAATCCTGCTGGTGATGAATCATTTCCCGCACTTGATATTATTTTTCAGGTAACTGAGAAACGTATTGCCAGCGATGGGACCCCCCTGCTTTTTCCAGAAATAACTACGGAAACCTTCTGGACGAACATGTATGAAAGCCCTGAGAGGATAATCGATTTATATCACGACCATGGTACTTCCGAGCAATTTCACAGTGAGTTAAAGACGGATATGAATGTCGAACGCCTTCCTTCCGGAAAATTCGCAGTTAATGCGATGCTTCTGAAGTTAGCTATGGTGGCTTTTAATATTTTACGTTTTATCGGTCAAACAGCTATTTCTTTGAAAACGGATCTTCCGTATAAAACCCTGGCTAAAAGAAAACGTTTGAGAAAAGTGATAGATGACCTCATCCGGGTGGCAGTTAAAGTGATTCAACATGCCCGAAAATCGATTATAAAGGTATGGGATAAAGATCCATGGCTATCTTGTTTTAGAAAAGTATATATTGCCTGCTGCAATATCTAAGATTAATGGGGGAATAAGATTTTACAGGATAGCTATGCTCATTTCTTTTTACCATTGAAGAAATCTTACCAATAAGAACGTACATCTGTTATTTCTTATTGCCTTAAGTTTTTTCTGCTTCTAAAATAGAATTCCTTGTTAAAAAAAAAAGACGTTTTTCCCAGACTTCCAAAATTTTTAGCTTAAGCTATACGGATTCAGGTTAATATATAAAAAACCATTCTTTTATCCCTTATAAGACCTGATCTGCCCTAATCCCAACACATTAAATCAATCGGAACTACCAATAGCATCTGGTTACAATACTAGGCTTGGACTTGTTATTGGTTAGTACTCTGCTGTTCATGGCCGCATGCCATGTGCATTCGCAACTACTGTAAGGAACACACAATTGTATACTACCATGAGCCCCGAACTCTGGGGCTGGAAAGGTGTCTTTCATGGACTCTGGCAATCCGCCTGTCTGGAAGACCACAGAAATTATATCCCCGGCCGAATTATCGGAAGAGAGCA
>Ga0209506_1003675_pt1 | contig 12143 bp, 9 predicted proteins | sample AD_JPNHG2_MetaG_FD_184409 | JGI IMG/M metagenome (GOLD analysis project Ga0209506, IMG submission 184409) | Active sludge microbial communities of municipal wastewater-treating anaerobic digesters from Japan - AD_JPNHG2_MetaG (SPAdes) (version 2) | ecosystem: Engineered > Bioreactor > Anaerobic >...
TAAAAAAGGAAAAGTTGACCAAAAATACTTGATTGCCTTTTTTATTCTGTTAGGTTTCGGTTTAGTGATGCAATATAGCGCCAGTTCTTCGCTTGGGGAAGCCCGTTTTGACGATCCGTCTTTTTATGTTCGTGGACAGTTTATTCGGATTGTGTTGGGTATGGTTGTTGGTCTTATTTGTACTTTTATCAATTATCAAATTTTCAAAAAATGCGCGTTCTGGATTGCTCTGGCTGGGATTATTGCACTGATTGCGACTTTAGTCTATCACAAATTGCACCCCGGTCAAGCGACTGCGCGCTGGTTTCCGATCGGCGGTTTTAATTTTCAACCTTCCGAATTCGCCAAATTGGCATTAATTATTTACCTTTCATCCTTCATCGAGCGCCACGAAAGACATCTGGATGATTTCAAGCGCGGTTTTATACCGCCAGTCACCATTATGTTAATAATGGTGGTATTGATTATCGTCGAGCCGAATTACAGCACAGCTGCTGTTTTTACTGTTTTCGGTCTAATTGTCTTATTTATCGGTGGCACGAAACTGCTCCACTTCCTACCCTTTATCGGTGGATTTGCATTATTATCAGTGGTTACCATTCTACGTTCACCGTATAAACTGCGGCGCATCCTGACTCTTATAGAACCGGAAAAGGATTTACAGGGCGCTGGCTACCAAATTCATCAATCAATGATAACGCTGGGTAATGGTGGTTTTTTCGGTCGTGGTCTGGGTGGCAGTATCGAGAAAAATTTGTTTTTACCCGATATGCATACTGATTTTATTTTCTCAGTGGTCGGCGAAGAGCTCGGTTTTATCGGAGCGGTGGTTTTGCTATCGCTTTACCTTTATCTATTTATCAGGGGAATAAAAATAGCTCTGCGCGCGCCAGACGTTTTCGGCAATTTGCTGGGTATCGGTCTATCGAGTTGTTTGTTTATTTACGTAATTGTTAATGTGGGTGTTACCTGTGGACTTTTACCGGTAACCGGCTTACCTCTCCCCTTTATCAGTTACGGCGGTTCTTCGATGCTATTCAATTTCGCCTGTGTCGGGATCATTCTAAACATTTCACGCTATGCGGTCCCGCAAGAAAAAACAAATTCACTGGTGATGTTCAATGACTAAGAAAGATGAATCTCGACGTTTAAAAGTATTAATCACCGGCGGCGGTACCGGTGGGCATCTTTTTCCGGCGATCGCCCTGGCCGAAGAACTTCAGATGCGTCAATCTCAAATTGATGACCTCGAAATTATTTTTATTGGAACGCGGCGAGGCTTGGAATCCCAGATAGTTCCGAGTCTGGGTTTTGAATTCCATAAAATTTGGATTCGCGGCTGGCAACGCGGCTGGACTCTAAATGATATTTGGATCAATCTGTTATTTCCCGTCAGATTATTCGTCAGTTTGATACAATCATTTTTCATCATTAAAAATTTTAATCCCGATTTAGCCATTGGAACCGGCGGCTATACGGCTGGGCCGCCTCTCCGGATCGCCGCAATGTTGAAAATCCCGATTTTTCTCCACGAGCAGAACGTCATTCCAGGTGCTACGACTAAAATGCTGGCAAGCAAAGCTAAGCGGCTTTACACGTCTTTTGAAGAGTCAAAAACTTACCTGGAAAACGCCATCTGCCTCGGTACTCCTCTCCGGCGTTCTCTGCAAATTGTTCCGCGGGAGCAGGCGATTTACTTTTTTGAATTGGAGCCCGATCGCAAGACCGTTTTTATTTTTGGAGGCAGTCAGGGTTCCCAAGCTATTAATGCTTATTGGATTGAGAATATCCCCACGGTGGTGGAAGCCGTTAAATGTCAATTCATCTGGCAGACCGGACAGCGCGATTTTAAAATGATTGATAACATTTTTAGTGACAATCCCTGGGTTCACGTCACGCCTTTCATTCATGAAATGGGAATTGCCTATTGTGCCGCCGATGTGGTTATTAGTCGGGCGGGCGCTCTATCGCTGGCAGAACTTTGTCTCTATGGCAAACCTTCCATTCTCGTCCCTTTACCAACTGCGGCTGGCAATCATCAGGAAATCAACGCCCGCAATATGGAACAGCGGGGCGCTTCCATTTTGGTACTCCAGAAAGAATTGACTAACGATCGATTAACTCAGGAACTTATTGCTTTACTGAAAGATGAGCCGCGTCTTCAAGCTATGTCTGCCAATGCTAAAGCCTTAGCCAGACCGGATTCGGCAAAATTAATCATTGACGATATTTTAGGTTTTATCGAAGTAAATGCACTCTGAAGTTAAAAAATATCACTTTGTTGGAATCGGCGGCATAGGTATGTGCGGTCTGGCTGAATATTTATTGCACAACGGTCAAATTGTAACCGGCTCCGACCTGGCGCCTTCCGAAAATACAGAACGGTTGGAAAATCTGGGCGCTCAAATCAAATACGGACATCGCCGCGAAAACGTCGGCGATTGTGACTATCTGGTATATTCTTCGGCTGTCAAACTGGACAATCCGGAGAGAATGGCAGCTATCGAACGTCAAATTCCAACTCTGCGGCGGGCGGAATTGCTCGGCCAAATATTTGCTACTAAGTCCCTACGGATTGCAGTCAGCGGTACTCACGGAAAAACGACGACAACGGCGATGATCGGGCAAGTTCTGACCACGGCAGGTATGGACCCACTCATTTTAAGTGGTGGCGTTTTGAAGAGTAGCGGTAGCCCAGTTCAAATCGGCAAGGGTGATATAGTAATCGCCGAAGCCGATGAATTTGATCGCAGTTTCCTGCAATTATCTCCAACGCATGCCATCATCACAAATATTGAGAGTGAACATTTGGATTGCTATGCAAACCTCACCCAAATCAAAAATGCCTTTTATGAATTTACCGCTAAGATACCGGATACTGGCCGAGTCATCGCCTGCTCGGATGAAAAAGAAATACCCGACTTTTTAAAACGTCATACGCAACCATATGTTACCTATGGTCTTTATAGCGGAGAATTTCAAGCTCGTAATATCCAATTAAAAGGTAATTCAAGTAACTGCGAAGTTTATCATAATTCAGATTTAATTGGCTCGCTCCAATTACACGTCCCCGGTCTACATAATATTAAAAACGGACTAGCGGCGATCGCGATGGCTTCTTTACTAAACATACCCTTCCCGGTTATCCAGGAAGGTTTGGCAGACTTTCGAGGCGTAAAAAGGCGATTCGAAATTCTACAAGAAAACGACAATCTTATGCTAGTGGATGACTATGCCCATCATCCCAGTGAAATTGCGGCGACTCTCAACGCCGCCCGCAAAGGCTGGCGAAGACGAATCATTGCGGTTTTTCAGCCCCATTTATTCTCTCGTACTCGGGATTTCTATCCCGAATTTGCATGGGTACTTCGGGTGGCTGATGTTATCGTTCTTCTTGAAATTTATCCAGCGCGAGAAGCACCTTTAGAAGGTGTAAGTTCCCGCTTGATTTATGATGAAATTCGTAAAGACCGGACGCAGGACGTTTACCTTACCAGCACACTCGATGAAGCTCTGGCATTATTGCAAGAAATAAAATTGACCGGCGATATGATCATCACACTGGGCGCCGGTGACGTTAACAAAATTCTACCGAATTTAATGTAATAAAAAATTGAAAATGGGATTGATAATATTAAAAAATAAATCGCAAAGGTGTTTAGGTAGTCAGAATTTATCTTCTTTTTTCAGAGAGTACCGTGACTTAGATAGACTTTGTGATCAAAACCTATGGACAAAAATTTTTCAGGGTTCCCGCAGATGTGGGGGGCAAAACATCAAAACGCCGGCTCTTCAGCGCCGAAAAATTCTCGTAATCGGTTATCCCACGAATAAAGATTTCGATCTGAAGATAAAGCAACGCCAGGTAATTTTGCTATTATTCTCGGGAACCCTGAAAGGTTTTGGATTAACTAATTGATGATTGGTGCAATGACCGTAGAAAAAGCAACTAAAATCAGTCGGAATGACCAGACAAAGCGTCCCAGAAAAAAAGTATTGTTTTTTCTCTGTTTAGCATTGATTGGCGGATTCGGCTACCTCGTATATTTGGCGGTTGACTGGTGTGAATATACTAATTTTTTTAATCTCGATAAGGTCGAAGTCAGCGGAGTATCAATTTTATCTAATGAAGAAATAATAAAAATCGCTGGTCTTAAGAACCACGTTAGCCTGCTTAAATTAGATATTCATCAGATTCAGAACCGGCTTGAGATGGAACCATATATCGAGGCGGCAGTCGTCAGTCGCGAATTTCCGAATCACTTGAAAATAATGATCAAAGAGCGCATCCCAGTTTGTTACTTGAATACGGGCACGCTCTGGCTAATTGACCAACAAGGAATCGTATTACCGCTTCGCAAGGAAAAATTAAAAGCCAATTTGCCGGTTATTACCGGTTTCGAGAAAGATTCCACCCATTGTCAGCCCGGACAGCTAGCACCTAATCCCGAAATGTTCAAAGCCTTGAATTTCATCCAGACTGCGGCCCTGAAGGCTAATACTCTGTATACCGAAATTTCAGAAATCTTTGCCTGGAAAGAGGGCGAATTTATTATTTATACGGTCAATGGTGGAACGCCGATTTATATCGGACGTGGCGATTTAACCAAACAATTATATATTCTGGCGGCTTTTCAAAACTTAATCAAATCCAAGCGCACTTTTGCCGATTATCAATATCTTGATTTGCGCTGGGATAAACAAATCATAGCGAGAGAACGAAAATCATAAATGAAAATGTTAAAGCTAAAAAACCAAATCCTGACCGGTCTCGACGTTGGCTCATCTAAAGTCTGCGCCGTAATTGCCGAAGTTACTCCCGATTCAACCGAACCTATTATTAAAGGGTACGGTATCAGTCCTTCTAAAGGAATTAAGAAAGGCTTGGTTGTTGATATCGAAAATGCGACCCAGTCAATTGTTAATGCCATTAGCGAAGCTGAAAAAATGGCTGGTTTTTCGATTAATTCCTGCCTGGTAGGAGTTTCGGGCGATCATATCCGCAGTTTGAATACACGTGGAATGATGGCAATCTCGCGCGATTCACGTACCGGCTTAGGCGAAGCCCGAGAAATCGAGATCGAAGATATCGAACGTGTAATCGAACACACCAAGGCGGTGCCGCTTCCGTTAGATCGGCAGATTCTACATGTTCTTCCTCAGGAATACATCATTGATGAACAGCCGGGAGTAAAAAATCCGTTGAATCTCAGCGGTCGACGGCTGGATGCCAAGGTACATCTGACCACCTATAATACCACCGTTCTTTCTAATTTGAGTAAATGTATCAAGAATGCCGACCTGGAAATTGACGGCTTTGTATTGAGTTCTTTAGCGGCCTCCTATGCCTGTCTGGAAGAGAGTGAAAAAACGATGGGCAGTGTGCTTCTGGACATCGGCAGTGGAGTTATTGACATAATCGTTTTTTACGATGACGGCGTTCACCATACCGGAGTCGTCAATCTGGGAGCTAGTAGCGTTACCAATGATATTGCTTATATGCTGAGAGTTCCCCTCGAAAAAGCCGAAAGTATTAAACGTGAATATGGTTTTGCCAAAGTCTCTTTGACCGATAGAGAAGCATTTTTCAGACTGGATAGTCTTGGGGGGCGGTCACCTCGAGAAATTTCTATTTTTAATCTGGCTGAATGGATTGAACCTCGTATGGAAGAAATATTGCGCGAATCATATCTCGAAGCCAAAAAAGCCGACATTCCTTTGACTAATACATTATCAGTCGTCCTAACGGGCGGCGGCGCCCGTTTAAAAGGCACCGATGAATTAGCTGAAATGATTTTCAATACCCCAGCAAGAGTGGCAGCTCCCCGTGGTTTCCAGGAATATGTCACGGAATTAAGTGATCCGATTTATTCGGTGGCAATCGGCTTAATTAAATATGCAATTGCCGGACAAATTAGCGGTTCGGCTTTAAATAAAACAATCAGCGGTCCCTTTCACAGAATAAGGGGCTGGATTAAACACGTAACCGAAAATGTAATGTAATTAGGGAGGCTTAAAATGTTATTTGAATTTGAAGAATTAGTCAATCAGCAAGCCCGACTGAAAGTGGTCGGCATCGGTGGCGGCGGCGGAAACGCCATTACCAGAATGATTGAGAATGGACTAATCGGGGTTGATTTCATCGCTTTGAATACTGATGTTCAAGCGCTCGAATGCTGTAAAGCCCCAACTAAATTTCAGATTGGACGAGCACTGACGCGTGGTCTGGGTGCTGGTGCCATTGATGACATTGGAAGAAAAGCGGCTGAAGCCGATCGGCAGACGATAGCTTCAATGATTGAAAATACCGATATGGTTTTCATCACTGCTGGAATGGGAGGTGGAACTGGGACTGGCGCCGCACCAATCGTTGCCCAAATTGCGCGGGAACAAGGTTCATTGACCGTCGGAATAGTCACTAAACCTTTTAATTTCGAAGGGGCGAAACGGATGGCACGCGCCGAAGAGGGTATCAATCAACTCAGGAAATGCGTGGATACTCTAATCGTAATTCCGAACCAAAAGTTATTGGCAATTGTTGACCATAATACCTCCATATTGGATGTTTTTAAAACTGCTGATAGTGTATTATATCAAGCGATTCGTGGCATTTCAGACCTAATTAACAAAAATGGCGTTATCAATTTAGATTTTGCTGATGTCAGAACCATTATGAAAGATATGGGTAAAGCCATTATGGGCACTGGCTTGGCAACCGGTGAGGAACGCGCTGTTCTTGCCGCTCAGCAAGCCATTTCCAGTCCATTACTTGATGAAGTTAATATCAGAGATGCCAAAGGTCTGCTAATTAACATTACTGGACCGGCTAACCTCGACATCCATGAAATTGACGAAGCCTGTTCAATTATAACCGATGAGGTTGGCGCCAACGCTGAAACTATCTTCGGTATGGTAGTGGACGAAAGTTACACCGATGAAATTATGATTACCGTAATCGCGACTGGTTTTGGTGAAGCGCCGACGCCGATTAATCTGTCCCAAAATAAAAAGGATTTCTCCTCCCCAATTAAAGACGAACCACGAAATACTGACGATATTTGGAATAGAATTAATGAACCGGGACAGCCTGTTAGCCTCTTCAATGATGACCAGGTTATTAAAATCCTGAATCCTGATGATATGGGTATGTCTAATAATCCTTCCCATAAAATACACCAGACCAATATTCCAACTTATATACGTCAAAAAATAAAATAGTTCGATTTATTTTCCTCCCCCCTATTAAAATCCAAAAGCCCCTGTTTATTCAGGGGCTTTTAGTTTGAATCCTTAGAGTATTAATATCAGACGGCTCTTTGAATTGTACCGCTCTTGAGACAGGTCAGACAAACTTTTACAGTTTTAATTGAACCACTATTATCCACTACTCTAATTTTACGCAGATTGGGTTCCCATATCCGATGAGTTCTATTATTAGCATGACTAACTTTATTGCCGTGAATCGGCTTTTTTCCGCAAATATCACAAACTTTTGACATTTTCATTACTCCTTAAAAAGCGTGCAAATTTGCCGAAAATAATTGGAAATATCAAATAATTTCTTTATTCCCCGTAGGACAGCCTTTCCAGGCTGTCTGTGATATCCTTCTAGGCTGTCTATGATAAACCTTTCCAGGCTGTCTATGATAACCTTCTAGGCTTGTCTATAATAGCCTTTCCAGGCTTGTCTATAACAGCCTTTCCAGGCTGTCTTTATCCGACAGGCAAGAATGCCTGTTAAGTTAATATATTTCAAGTAAATGAAATTATTATTCAATTACCAGAGTTTATATGAACAAAACTATGGCGATAAATTGATTGCAAATTGAATTTTGAAACGTTAAAATAACTATCAGTTATGAAATTTATTTGCTATAGAATGACAGGTTTGATTAAAGGAATAACTGAGTTCTTAGAGTAAGTTTTTATGAGCGAATTAAAAGCGAATTTATATAACAATTTATTCTGTTGGTTTAATTCTAAGATTTAATGAATATGTTTTATATTGCTCATTCTTCATTTTATTTAATATTTTTATAAGGTAATTAGTTTATCATGGACTTAATACCTGAAGATAATAAGATAATACCTAAAAATGGTAAATATTCGCAAGATATTTTGCCCTGTTCTATTCGAGAAAGAACTAAATATTACCGAACAAAAATAGCAATAGGAACAGAGCGTACCTGTTCCTGTCCTTCTAAAAAATTGAACTGCTTACAACCCAAAGAATGGCTTAAAAGCCAGATTGGAGTTTGGCAATTTTTCTATGAGAGTAGAGATGTTCGGGATAAAAATTTACATCCAGCAACTTTTCCCATTGCATTAGCAAAAAAAGTGATTAGTCTTTTTACTCATGAAGGCGAGCTGGTGCTTGATCCATTTGTAGGTAGTGGAACTACGCTTTTAGCGGCTCAGGATTTAAATCGAAATTCGGTTGGTTTTGATTTACAAAAAAAATACATCGATTTATGTGTTAGCAGATTAACAAAAAGTAATTTATTTAACAATACTCAGCAAGTTGCGATAGAAGATGATGCTTTACATATTCCGGATTATTTAGAACCGAATTCAGTCAGTTTAATATGGACTTCTCCGCCCTATGCTAATTTGCTGAATAGAAAACGAAAAAATAAATCGCGTCGAGATCGAAACAACGAACAGCTCTATAAAATAGAGCAATATTCCCAAGATCCGAGAGATTTAGGAACTATGGCATTGGATGAATACACAAAAGCAATGGGTGACATTTTTGAAAGTTTATTATTGTTACTTCGTCCTAAAGGCCATTGTGTAATTAATGTTCCTGATATGTGGTGGGAAAATAAGCGTATAACAATTCACGTAGCCTTGATTAATGAATTACGTAAACGCGGTTATGAACTTCGTAATACAATTATTTGGGACAGGACAAATATAGTTAATAATATTGGAATTTTCGGCTATCCAAGTAATTATATAACAATGGGTACTACTTTTGAGTATTTACTTGATTTTTGGAAGCCACTAAAGCCTTGAAGATTTATTCAAAAAAATCATTGATTGAAGCTTTAAAAGAGATAAAAAATCGCGGTTGGATTTTAAACGCCCGTCCAGGTAATGCTGGAGGTATTGGCAATACATTAGAAGATTTGCTCGGGATTAAAGAAAATAATTTACCCATTCCCAATGCTACTGAATGGGAATTAAAATGTCAAAGATCAGATACTAGTTCGTTAACTACACTTTTTCATATGGAACCATCTCCCAGAGCCTTAAAATTTGTATCAAATATTCTATTACCAAAATATGGATGGAAGCATAAACTCGCCGGCATAAATTATCCGATAGATGAGATGAGTTTCCGGCAAACAATTCATGGTTTGGGAAGAAGTGATAGGGGGTTTATGGTTGAGATTGACAAAAGTGGCCGAAAGGTTTTAATATCTTTTGATTCTAGCAAAGTTGATCCTCGCCACTTAGATTGGTTAGAAACAGTAGAACAGCGTGTTGGATTAGGCGAACTAAATCCCCAACCGTATTGGGGTTTCGATGATTTAAATTATAAAGCAGGTACAAAACTCTTGAATGCTTTTTATGTTCAGGCTGATGTTATGAAAGTAGGGGATAAAGAATTATTTCATTACAATCAAATAATGATTTTACAAGGTTTCAGTTTAGATAATTTTGTAAAAGCACTTAGTGAAGGCAATATTCTTATAGACTTTGATGCGCGTTCAGGTCATAACCATGGTACTAAATTTAGATTACGTCAAAATTCGCGCCCAAAATTGTATTCAAATATTCAAGAAATAACATAAGCCTAAAACTCATTAAAAAAACGTAAAATTTTAAACTCGTAGGACAGCCTTTCCAGGCTGTCTATATCCGACAGGCAAGAATGCCTGTCCTATAAAAAGAAAAGGCTGTTTGTGACAGCCTTTCCAGGCTGTCTTTATCCGACAGGCAAGAATGCCTGTCAAGTTTTCTGTCGAACTGTCTTATTCTTTTGGTTTGGCGGATGTCTTTATCCGACAGGCAAGAATGCCTGTCCTCTAAAAAGAAAAGGCTGTTTGCGACAGCCTTTTCAGGCTGTCTGTATCCGACAGGCAAGAATGCCTGTCCTCTAAAAAGAAAAGGCTGTTTGCGATAACCTTTTCAGGCTGTGTCTGTATCCGACAGGCAAGAATGCCTGTCCTACAATAAGAGAAAGGCTGTCAAACGACAGCCTTTCTCTTTACAGAACTTCAGGAATTGCCTATTTCATTAATACCATCTTGTGGTTCTTACGGAATTCGCCAGCCTGCATTACACAGATGTAATAGCCGGAACTGACCTGCATTCCATGATTATTCCTCGCATCCCAGATGACTGACTTATAACCGGCTTGCTGTCTCTCATTGACCAGAGTGCGAATTTCCCGTCCCATAATATCATAAATGACCAGTTTGACGTGTACTTCTTCAGGGAGGTCGTATTTTATCGTGGTAATCGGGTTAAACGGATTCGGGTAGTTCTGGTGCAGGGCAAGAACCTTTGGAACCAAATCACCTTTGATTCCTTCCTTAGTAAGATTAATAGTAAAATCAACCGTATCGGAACTGCTGAAAGCCTTCCAGGTATCATAAGCCAGAACATGTGCCTGATAATTACCATTTTCCTTGTAAGTCGGCGCATCAATCATAATAGATGTATCCGGTGTTTCAACCGAGATGACCACCGAGTCTTTATCCGTATTCAAGATAAATAATTTATAAGTCAGTGCCTCATTATCCGGGTCAACGGCTTTCGACCATTTTACCTCAATCAGTGAATCCTGAACAATATCGCTGTTGGTAACTTCGTAGCCTTCAGTAGGCTTTAGCATAGTAAAGGGTAAAGGCGCTGAATTTACGTGCATACCAATAGTCCATCTTGAGAATTTATCAATGCCTGCTAAAGCTATTTGATTATTGGCAGTATCCAATATACCACCTCTTTCACTCCAGAAAGATGCCTCCTCAGAACGACTAAAAAGCGCCAGTTGATCTGTCTCGGACAAATCACCTAATTCTGATTCTTCATATTTAAAAACCAGCGTCGCATTGAGTCCGGTATTATTCTTCGGCAGAATATCATAATAGCGTCTAATACTGGGTGCGCCATTAAGAGAATTAATTGAATGACCACGGGTTACGATAGTTGAATCCATATCTTTCGTAGTGGTTATTACGGCGCCCAAGCCAGCGATATTTTCAGCACTAATATTATTCAAAGTCCGAGTCGTAGTTATAATACCATCACCTTTAACTGGACCGCCGGTTTCTACAAGCATAGCGGATGGTCCAAGCGTAATAGTATCGCCACTAATTTCTAAATAACCACTATTCACAGTCAGTAAACCGTTGACGGTGACATTATGCGATAAGATATCACCACTGGAATTCTCAAAGGTGAGGTTATTGACAACCGCCGATAACAGCTGACCGGTAACTTGTTCGCTTGTACTGTTGAAAATATAATTAGCATACGGAGAAAGCGTAATAACATCGTCTGTCGTTAAACTGCTGTCAAGTCCACCAGGATTACCACAAATTAAAGTCGCCGCAGAATCTAAATTAAAATGTCCCTGTTCGATAACGGTCATGCCCAAGTCCAGAATCGCTCCGGGCTTGACATTAAATATTGGACCACCGTTATTGTAATTGATCGTTCCACCGGTTCTGGCAAAAACGTGCGAACCTTCCAGGAAATTCAGATTTCCGGTTCCACTGCCCTGCCGGCCTAAAAATCCATCAGACATTATCAAATCGCCGGTCAGGTTCCAGTGAGCGACCACTGCTCCGGCACTTTCCAGAAACAGTGATCCACCGGCAATGTTGATATCACCTCCGACATTCACGGTGATTGTGCATTCAACCGCCGATCCGGTACTGGTAAGGATTGAGTTAGGATATATATTTACATCGCCGGCGATATCGACCGTCAATTCCTCGCTTCCAAATCTCAACTGTTTAGCGTTGGTGCTTAACACTGTAAAATTCCCATTAACGGTAGTTAATTTGGCATTGAAGTTGACATTGCCACCTTGCAACGGGCAGTTCCAGATGAAATGATGAAATTCCTGGTCGAGTCCGGTGGGCGCGGAAGAGCCGGTTATGCCGGTTATCAAACAGGTCGCCCCT
>Ga0209506_1003684_pt1 | contig 12126 bp, 19 predicted proteins | sample AD_JPNHG2_MetaG_FD_184409 | JGI IMG/M metagenome (GOLD analysis project Ga0209506, IMG submission 184409) | Active sludge microbial communities of municipal wastewater-treating anaerobic digesters from Japan - AD_JPNHG2_MetaG (SPAdes) (version 2) | ecosystem: Engineered > Bioreactor > Anaerobic...
AAAGAGTTAAAACAGAAATCAAAACTGGCAAGAAGAATCTACTGGGAGGGGGTAAGATGAATACATACACAATAACATCGTCGTCGGTTCTGTGGGAATGTGGTAAAGTCGGAGACTTTTCCATATTCCCACAGAATATAGAAAAGAAAAACTTATTGGATTGTATACAAAAGTGCTCACACAAAATTTTTGGATTTTGTCTAATTAATAAAAAACTTGACATCTATGGCAATCTGGAGCATCATCCTTGCCCCTGCCCTTGTTATTTCCATAAGTGAGTTCATGTGGTTTATCCGTTCCAATTCTTTTTCAATGACATCCTTTGTCTTTTTTGATACACTTTTTTTCATAGGGTATAGTTCTCCTTTCTCCCATTTAGGGTTTTTTTATTCCATTGAGAATTATACCCTTTATTGAATTTACAGAAAAGATTATACAGCATCGAAAATATTTTAGGCAGTCAAAGTATGAAGTAAAAGATTGCAAAAATTATTCTGAAGTAATTATTGTTGAGCCGGTCTTCTTGCAAAACTCCATTTAAATAATTTTCCATGTTGATTTTGAGTGAATTTAATCTCTCCGGGTTAAATCAACGGAATCATAATTTGCTTTATTTCATGCGGTAATCTATGAACATAGGCAAAAGGCCCTATGCTTAACTCGTAGATACTACGTACCATCTCTTTCTTCCTTCATCTCTCGTCAACACCAGTTGCAACAATACTCAACATCTGCATACTACCGGGGGAGGGGTTAAAACCCAAGGGGTATAGATAACAAAGTAAGAAATGTTCGGAATGTATGGAATTCTTACTTTCCATACTTTCCACATTATTTTCTATGGGGGTCTATTTTTTCAGGATATATCGGCAAAAAACTATATTATATTTATTATCCGACGTCTTTTATCATTCTCTCGGCAATATCAAGCAGTCTATCTCTGACCTCAAGCTCTTCTACATAGTAAGATTCAATAGCTTCAATACCATTTAGCGTACCTGAGAATGAACACGCTATAGCAGCTACGGTATCTGAATCTTTACTGTAATTGACAGAATTCAGGAGCGTTTGTTTGAAACCTGTCGGAGTATAGAGAAAACAATACAGAGCAAAAGGTAAACTCTCCAGTATGTATGCGCCACTCCAGAATATGTTATTCACTTCCAGAGGGACAGCATTCTTAGTCAACAATTCAGGGATACTGTTCTTGATCCTGTTGTAGAGGTTATCTTTTCTAATGTTGCGATCTCTTGTCTTGTATTCAGCATCATCTTCAATGCCTTCAATTTGATGAGCTAAATCAGCACAAAATTCAATTCTCGCTTTTATTGGAATCAATTCAGAAGGATCTTTATGTAAAAGTGCCGCTATTGCAGATGCAGTTACAATTGAACTTGCTACAGCCATAGAGTTGTTGTGGGTAATTATAGCCTGTGTTTTAGCAGCATTTTTAAGCTCATCCAGTTTATTTATGTAGAATATTCCAATAGGTGAGGAACGCATCGCTGCACCGTTACCGGCAGAATCGACACCACATTTATTCCAAGGCATTTTTTTAATCTTGTAGTTGTTCAAAGATTGTCTTGTGGCAGACCCTATACCTCTGATAGGTTCTCTCGTAAATCTTTCGGTAATGTCCTCAGGATTGATACCATCGTTGTCTATAAGTGATTCAGCAAGCCACATGGTCATCTGTGTATCGTCAGTAACAGTTCCAATGGGGCCGCTTTTCCATCCATGCCATTTTTGGTATTTATCTGTCCATCTTCTTTTGGGAGGGGGTTCGCCTTCTACAGACCTTCCCAGGGCATCGCCAATAGCTCCACCGATGAGACATCCTTGGATTTTTGAAATCATAGGTTCACTTATCGCGACCGGTTAAAAAATTATAATTTATTTTCACTACTGTCCGATTAACTTTTGTCTATAAACCTTAATATACAACAAATACAGCATTATGCACACGAAAATTCATTTTTCGATTTGAATTTTTCATGCCTGTGCGATAGTCATTCTGAAAAAAACAGCGGGGTGGTTCATGTACACAGGAAGATATGTTTTTTTCCCAAATAATGGATTATTTGCCCATGTATGAATTTCACAAATGCGTTGATCGCTATAACGGCGACTATGTTATTACACAGGTACTTGCCTATTTTGTCATCAGGGCAAAATCAAATATGAAAAGTAGAAGAGTCTATTCACGTTCTGTCGATAAGACAACGGGACTGAAATATGATCAGACGATACTTTTGACCGGAGTAAACACCTCCAGACAGTACCCGGAGAAGCTGAGAAAAATACGGTATGTCGACCACGAGACAAACAAGGATTTTGTTTTTCTTACCAACAACTTCCTCTTGCCTGCCTTAAGCGTAGCAACTCTCTATAAATCCCGCTGGCAGATAGAACTGTTCTTTAAGTGGATAAAACAGCATCTACGAATCAAGTCATTCTATGGAACATCAGAGAATGCCGTAAAGACCCAGATATGGATAGCCATATCGGTTTATGTCCTCATTGCCATAATAAAAAAGCGTCTCAATCTCAACATAAGCCCTTACACAATTTTACAGATTTTAAGTGTGACCCTTTTTGAGAAAACACCTCTTATTCAACTACTTACGGATTTCAATTATAAAAATATGGAGAAAAATACTACTATGAATTATAATCAGCCAACATTATTTGAGATTTAATCGGACAGTAGTGATTGCAAATAATTATTCAAAAAAAGGTAAATTAAATCGCTCTGAACTATTTCGGAGAATCTTTAAATTTTTAATAGTTGGCAGTGTTTTGTTTTACTTTGGGCTTTGGTATGCTGAAAAAAATGAACCTACCCTTATAAAAATTACAGATGAAGAAGCTATTAAAGCAGGATTACCTTTACCAGCACCTAAAGAGGAGGCAAAGCCAGCAGCACAAGCACCAGAGAAAATACCCTTAAATATACTGGAGTTTAGACGAAAATATCCAGAATATAACGATTTATCTGATGATGAATTAAGCATAGTACTTCACAAAAAATATTTTTCTAATATCCCTTATTATGAATTTAAGAAGTCTTTTATTAAAGAAAAAACCAAACCAACAGCAATCCAATCGGTGCCGACTCCAGATACAGCAGCACCTGCCTTAAAGAAAAGCGAGAAGGATTGGATTAACGAAGGGCTCGAATTTGTAAAGATAAGATACAATTACCATGCTGTGGATGCTTTTGCGAAGCCATAAAGTTGAATCCTAACAATTATAATACATACTACTTAAGAGCACGTTCCCTTCGTGCTGACGGCAAACCCGATGAGGCAATAAAAGATATTGAAACGGTAATTCGATTAAAGCCTGACGAAGAAGATGCATTTTTTATGCGTGGCGAGTATTACGAGGGGAAAGGCAGGGGTGATTATTATGACTGGGGAGGTAAAAATAAAAATTTGCCTGAATCGAAGCGCATGAAGTGGAAGGGTGATTATTACAATGAAGGTTGCAATACCCAAAAGGCTATTGATGATTATAAAAAGGCTGCCAGATTGGGGCATAAAATGGCACAACAAACGTTAAAAAAATGAAGGTATTAAATGGTAAAGCAAAGACCAAGCGATAAGGCCGAAAAAGAACGCTTTAACCTGCAAACCATCAACATCTATCCGAAGACATGGAACACACAAGAAGGTATTGACGATACGATGGGAGCACCACGACATACAATCACCGATATTATAAAGTAGTACCGAAAAGCGACAGTTGTCGGATTTCGGCAAAAACTTTCAACCTATCTTTTACAATATATGGCAGAAACTGAAACAAAGATGTGCTAAAATATATCTATGGGAGAGAAACCGATGCAAACAACCTCACAAACCCCGAAGCACAAGCCCTCATTAAACACAAAGACGAGATTCTTGACGGAGCAAGAAAAGGAAGAATTGAGGAAAGAATTGCGAGAAGCGGCGAAGAAATACCTGAACCAGAAATAGATAAGACAAAGCCTTCCGCCTACAAGGATAATATGTGAATAATAGGTACTACATTGTAGGCGGCATCCTATTTCATCTTCGGGCTATACCGCCCCCTTGAGAAATAAGGATGCTTTATCTGTTTACAAAGGCGGGGTTTTTTGTTACGTGTAACTTCCTGATTGATTTTTTGGCAGATATTATCAGATTTTTAACTATAATATCAGGCAGTTCGTATTGACAATTTGTTTTTTTTGTGTAATTTAAATTTTATACAGAAAAATAAATTCCTCTCAATAGCAGAATAGGTAAAAAAATGATCTAGAGGAGGGATAATGTTAAATTCAAAGTATCCATTCTTCAAAAATTTAATAGTTTTTATATTTATAGCCATACTGTTAACCTCTTGTGCAAGAATTCCTATGAAGGTTTCCAGTAGCACTTTGTTGAAGTACGAAAAAATATATGAAGAACAAAAAGCCACTTCTGGCCACCCTCTTTTAGGGATATGGAAGGTCACATTTGCGATAGATGAAAAAGCAGACACTCCAAAAGATGCTTACTATTCTACCGGTGACATTGTTTTTGTGTCTATCAAAAGAGGTGAAAATATTGATTTTGTATGCAGTTCCTATTTTGGGGATTTTGGTGAATTGTCTGACCAAGGGCCTGCTCACACAGTTAATTATAATGGCTCGACCTTTTGGAGTTTTTCAAGCAAAAGCGAATCTGGAGAAAAATATACCGGAAAATTAACAGGCATTATGGGTTCAAAGGGGAAAGCGGAAGCAGTTCTAAAGAGAAGTCAGCTGAGGATATATGAGTACCCTGAACCTATCGAGGAAGATAAATTTGAAACAAAGGAGGTTATGACAACAACACAAATTGTTGGTGGGCCTTTAACTAGAAGTCTTAAAAAAGGAACAGTTGCAACAATCTTTCTTGAAAGGAGACAATAATGGTATATTCTATTAAAGGGTTTTTGATTTTATTAAGTTTTATTCTTTTAGTGGGTTGTGCTCCAAGTGCTATTGCTCCTGTATTTTTTATTCCCCAAAACATTCAGTCAGCAAAAGAACCTTTGACCCCAGAATCTTTGTCTGTCAAGGTGGCGTTGTCTGAAAGCGATGTAGATTCATATATAACTGAGAATAATTTTAAAATAGCCATTGAAGAGTCTATCAGACAGGCAAACTTGTTTGGCGGCGACCTTAATAAGAGCTTCACGTTAATGGCAAATGTCTACAAAGCCTCTTTTCCTTCGGCAGGTTTTACGATGACATCGGAATTATGTGCAAAATATACCTTAAATGACCAATTTTTAAAGGAAGTTTGGTTTAAAGACATCTGTTATAAAGGAGAGGCAACAACAAGTGAAGCGTTTCTTGGGTCAGCACGTGCTATTTTGGCTTTTAATAGAGCAAATCATGGTCACATGACCATGCTAATATCGTCTCTTAGAGATTTTTTAGAAACGAAAACAATTTTAAAAACAGAAGAAAAAAAACAATAAAAAAAGCTTAGGTCAAGAAGGACTCGAACTATTCTTAATTTGTAAGTACGTCTGGCCTTTGGTTCTATTGAGAATATAAACCTCAGAATTATTAAGGTATGCTAACCTTGTAATTGATACTTCTGGAAGTAGAAAAGCGATTTAATTACGCTGGGATTATGTCAAGGTGTCTCATAGTGTTAAGAAACTTATTGAAAAACATGTCGGAGAATAGTGATAACAAACATTGTAAGAAATGTCTGGTTTCCCTGAAAAGCCTTCTTCCCTTGATGAGCTTATGTCTCAGGCAGATACAATAATGTATGAGGAGAAGAGGAACAAGCAGCGGTAAAGTTATTCAAATAGTAGTGCATATTTTATATGGCAATCCTTGCCTTTAAGAAACAACCAAAGGTGTGGATAAGTAAGTGGAAGCAATGTTTTTCTGCTGCCCACAAAAAAAATCAATAAAACCAAAGAAGAGGTAACGGACAAGTTCTTTTATGTTGAAAAAATTGCGAGCGGCGATATAAGGACAGGGGCTATTGCCATTGGGGGCAATGGGGGGGGGTCAGATATATACCAAAGAAAGGCAGGAACTACGAAAAGTGGCAAAATAAATGGGGTGGTATCGTGCGGGGTTTGCGATAAAGGCTTGAAGGTATCCCAATCCATACCCTGCCCTGCACCTCTCACCACTCACCACCCACACACTTTCTCCTACTCAAAGAGCACTCAGTTGCCTTTTAATGAGGTCAAAGTTCATGTTTTTTAGAAAATTGTCCTCGGTTGCAGATAACTTTAAGATGTATACTTGCTCAAGGGATAGCCGATACAGAAGATAAAATGGGGACTTCCAAGGACCCCTATATTTAGTTATTCCTAAGCCACGAAAGAGATATGGAAATGGAAATGGAAAAATTACAAAATTACCTCGAAGCTATTCAGGAAATACGTTCTCAAAAGTCATTACCACGAAAAGAGAAATTAAAAAGGCTCATTCAGCCATTAATCGACCTCTACACAGCAAATAAAGACCTCTACACGGCAAATAGAGATATGAAGCACTACTTCATTGATGAACCCAATATCAGCCTGAATGATGACCTTGACCTGCAATATCTTGCACATACAGCAACAAGCAACGGGTATCGCTCTGATGCTTGGGAGATTCGCTTTCCTTCTGTTATGGAAAGGATATACAAGGAAATAAGCACGATAACCCCTTGTATTTTGGTAGACATGAATGCATTTCTACCACAGGCTAACGTAACCCTTGACCCCAAGAGATTGGTATCTATAAAGAAACTTCATGCCTTGTGGCTCCCCTTTCTAACAGAACAAAGGATTGCCAGTGATGATTTGTTAGACCAGATGCTTGTGTGCTACACGATTAAGAAGGCGCTGAACGGTGATAATAAAGCGAAGGAAGCGTTGTATAAAATATATGAGAATAAAGCAGTAAGCGAAGTAAGCTATCAACGAGTAATGAAGATGGTAACATACGGTCTTTACAAAGGAAAGGAAGGTGAGGCACTACCAATATCTTATGACGACGAGTTTAGGGCCGAGGCAAAATATTGCCTCCGCTATATAATCGGTGGAATGACTGCTGCCGATATCCTCAATGCTATTACGAAAGATACATCCATAAAACTACCATTGAGCATACAGAAAATATACCTTGCATGGTTTTTAGAATATGTACCGGCGATAATAGAAAGTTATTTGGAAGTGATTGATAAATTTCACCAGTGTTGCATTGAGAAAAGCGGTGAACACGTAAAACTGTTCCTGCAAGCTATCGCCAACCTCTTTGATACCATCGGGATGCCGCTTGATACTACAATAACAGACAAACTCAAAACTCTGAATAATCAGGCAGTTGACTTAGAGAGCATCAAAGATTTTTACACTGAGACTATTTTTATTGAGACAATAAAAGCCATAGCACCATGTTTTGATACCATATTGAACCCTTACACCCCAGTTAATGAAAGCGTTTTGTTAGCAGGAAATAAGCGATATGTTAAAATGCTAAGCTTCTGTTACAAACCGGTAAAAATGAGCAAAAGGAAAAACCTTACCACATGGCTTTTTGGCGATAGAAACTATTATCAAAATGGCAAGCTTTACCAGATGCTTAAAGATGATTATGTGCATAGATTCCGAAAAAACGTCAAAACCATTAACTGTGCCCCAGACACCGATAAGTCAACAGATTCAGTTGATATTGAACCATACAACATGTTTGAAGCCTTACAGTCAAATGACATAATAAGAAAATGTGAAGAAGAGCTCTTAGAAAATGGCATTTCACAGCGTGATGTGGATATTTTCTTTAAAATAGCGATAAGGAAATGTAAAAAAACTCACCTTGCAGAAGAGTACAACCTTTCAAGAAAACAGATACACAGAATTTACAATAAAGTTAAACTCTTATCGTCCCACCTTTTAAAATCATAGCTTTTATATTTTTTATTTCTTTCCCATGTCCCACCTTTACGACTGAAAAACCATACATCCCTATAAAAGATAAAGAAGAAGGGGGTAGGAAATGGCGAAGATCAAAGGAAAAATCCCAGTATTTGATATACACACCGCTTCATATCTTGAGCTAAAAAATATCTCACCCGAACTAACCCTGCAAGGAACCCGCGTTGTCTTTGAGTTTGACTCATCAGATGAGGTTTATCGACTTCTCAGGGATTATCAGTGTAACCCCTCCACGCCCATCCTCGATTATGTCAATGTGCTGAGGCGACTACGCTCAAGGATGCTATCTCTGCGGGGTGAAAGATGAGTATTTTCGTAAAGATGTTTAAAACTGTAACGTTTGACGGAAATGGTAATGACTATGGCAAAAAAGAAGATTTCAAATAAACTGCCACCATTTGTTCCTATGCTCTGGGATATGCTGAATTCAAAGGCCTACAAAGATTTGCCTAATTCTTCAAAGGGGCTTTTGCCTTACTTTCTTGGAAAAGTAAAACTTCCCATCAAGAGTTTTGAATATTACGAAACCACTTTCTCATTCTCCTACGCAGAAGCTTTAAAAATCGGCTGTGCGAGGCGTACGTTCTATAACGTTATTCAAGCGCTTATGCGGAACGGCTTCATCGACCCTGTAAAAAAGGGCGGTTTAAAAAGTGACAAGCTGACGATGAGCTATTTCCGACTTTCCAAGAGGTGGAAAGACTATGGATTGGCAACTTTCAAGAAGATGGAATGGAGGGAGTTTGGGCAGGAGCAGATAAGGAGGAGTTGTGGTTCGTAACAGGGGGCATAAAGCGTGGCGATATTATAGAATACAGTTCAATTTCTGCCACTATTTCAGGTGTAAAAATAGCCCTACAAGTTCAATTTCTGCCACCATTTCCTGTTTACATACCCAAAAGCTGGCAAAAAATGAACCTATACAGTGCCAAAAATGAACTTGACGACAAACTTTAAGTAAGGAGATACCATGCAAAAAAACGAACTTCATAAAAACCTAAGTGAGAAAATCAGAATATCCATTGAAGATCATCATGGACACAAGTTTTGCTGTATTCAGGTATATGCCAAGAACAATAAGGGTAAATGGACACCCACGCAGAACAGGATCAACATCAAACCAGATTTGCTCGGTGATGTTATTGAAGAACTGATTGCTGTTAGTGAAAGGCTTGAGGGTCTTAGTTGACCTTTTTTACGTTTGGAATCTTTTGGACTATTTTGGAAGAAATTTGGATAAGAGGTCATAACCTATGAATACAAAAAGACTACCCATGAACACGGAAGAAATTGAACGGGCAAAGACGCTGAAGGCCTCTGGATTGTCAATACATCAGATAGCCCTTACTTTGAAGCGGGATGACAAAACAATAAAGAAATGTTTGGCTACCCCTGAAGCAATAGAACAGGTGAAAGAGATAAAGAAAGACCTTATATCCAAATTTGAAAATTTAGCAGATAAGCTTATTGACAGTATCAAACCAGCGGATATTGAAAAAAGCTCAATGCTTCAGAGGGTGACAGCTTCAGGCATTGCCATTGATAAAAGCCGCCTCTTATCCAATCAGTCCACCAGCAACGAGGCTGTTATCATTTTGCAAGTACCTGACACTAAAGAAGAATATTTGCGCATGAAGGAGGCAAGAAAAAAGATGCTTGAGGGCGAAAACGATGATTGAAGCCTTTTATTTGGCAAAAACTGCGAGCGTGTATATACACACAACCGCCTGTCTCATTGGGGGCATGGGGGGTAGTGTATGCCGAGAACAGGTTAAAAATGGAGGTAAAAACATGAATTACGATGAGAAATGCACAAGTCATTTAAGATGCACGAGCAACATTTGTCCGCTCGATCCTGATATAGGGTTACGCAACTACATTCAAGGTGACGGACTTTGTGTTCATATACTTGACTATCTCGAAGGAAAGGCCACACCATTTGATAATGCGATTAAGCAGAGCAAAAAGGTTTGGAGAAAGAAGGTTCCTGCTTCAGTTTTTCAAAAGAGGCTGAAAAGCAGAAAGCAGGTCAGGGGATACTTCAAAAAAGGCGAAAATAACAGGGTAAGCACAAGGACTATTTTGCATGATGAGGTACAGGGCATATAAAACCATTGATGATCTTTCGACATTTCAACACGGTGTTATCCTGTTTAATGGAAGGAAGTATATGAAGACAACACTTGAACCGGAAGACATTCAGGCTATAATTGAAAAAATGGTGACATGGTATAACCCATGTATGGGCATAAAATGGGCATACACCTTTATAAACGTTCAATTAGCAAGGCTTTATAACGCTACACTGGATAGGCAATCCACAGTGGGCATAATTTAGGCATATAATGAAAGAGACAAAAACCCATATCAAACCGCAGAAAAGACTTTATTCGATAAACGATGCTTCTGTTTATTTGGGGCGGAGTGTTTGGGCTGTCCGGGAAATGATATGGGCAGGTAAAATATCTTACGTAAGGGATGGAAAACGAATTCTTCTGGATATAATAGACATGGATCGCTGGATTGAACAAAACAAAACCAAACACAGTTATTAAAGTAAAACTGCACTGTGGATGTTATATCAAAGGTAAGCAATAGGATGGTATACGTTACGTTGAATTTGTTTATTAGAAACGAAATATGGAGGCATAATATTTCACTTGACAAAGGATAACCAATGGCTATAATAAATATTATGACACCGGAAGAACTAAAATACTGGAGAGATAAAAATGGATTTTCTCAACAAGGCCTGGCTAATACTTTAGGTGTTCATCAAGTATGTGTTGCCCGATGGGAAACAGGTGTCAGAAAAATACCGTCATTCCTGCATCTTGCCCTAAGATGTCTGGAATTGGAAGGAGGTGAGCTATTGGAAGGGGCACAACGAAAAAGAAAACGAAAAGGAGAGTGATTGTAATGGGTAGCATCTTCAAACAGCCGAATGGCAAATCATGGAACATTAAATATTATCGCAACGGCAAACCTTATCGGGAATGTGTTCATTCGGAGAAAAAGAGCGATGCAGAAAGACTCTTAAAAATTCGAGAAGGGGCGATAGCAGCGGGAAATTTTGCAGGGCTAAAGCCTGAAAAGACGACCTTCGAAGAATTGTCAGCGGACTTGATTAATGATTACAAGGTCAATGGAAAAAAGTCCTTATGGAGAATGGAAATAAGCGTAGCACACCTTAAAAATTATTTTGAAGGGTATCGTGCAAACAACATCACAACACAAGCCATTAAGGACTATATCATTAAAAGACAGAACGAAAAGGCGAGCAACGGCATGATTAACCGGGAGCTGTCTGCATTAAAGCGGATGTTTTCTATAGGAGCGGAAAGCACGCCTCCAAAAGTAGCACACGTTCCGAAGATTCCAAAACTAAAGGAAAACAACGTTAGAACTGGATTCTTTGAGGTTGAGGAATATTTAAAACTCAAAGATGCTCTACCTGACTATTTAAAACCTGTCTTGACGATGGGATACCACACAGGCATGAGAAAAGAGGAAATATTATCTCTTAAGTGGAAGCAGGTAAACATATTTGACAGAAAAATTACCCTTGAAGCCGGAACTACAAAGAATAATGAAGAACGGGTTGTTTTTCTCACTGGCGAGTTATACGACACAATCCTTATGCAGAAGAAGATAAGAGATATACACTATCCTGATTGTGAATATGTGTTCTCAAGGAATGGACAGAGATTAGGAAATGACATAAGAACCGCATGGGATAAGGCATGTAATGCCAATGGGCTTGAAGGTAAATTATTTCACGACTTGAGAAGAACAGCCGTTAGGAATATGGTGCGGGCAGGAATACCGGAGTTAGTTGCTATGAAGATTTCGGGTCACAAAACGAGAACGGTTTTTGACCGGTACAACATTGTCAATGAGAATGATTTAGTTGAAGCCTGCCAGAAAGCTGCATCAGTCTATGAAGAAAAAATAAAGGATATAGTCCGCGGGCATAATCCGGGCATATTCAGGCTTGTGAAAAATGAAAAGTAATTTGTCAAATCTCGTAAATCCATTGGTGTTCCTTGATTTGCGAGAGAGGGGAGTTGAACCCCTACGGTTTTACCCGCTGGATCCTAAGTCCAGTGCGTCTGCCAATTCCGCCACTCTCGCCTGCTTGATTTTATTACATTTTAGCATCTTTTGCAAATAGAAACC
>Ga0209506_1003686_pt1 | contig 12114 bp, 12 predicted proteins | sample AD_JPNHG2_MetaG_FD_184409 | JGI IMG/M metagenome (GOLD analysis project Ga0209506, IMG submission 184409) | Active sludge microbial communities of municipal wastewater-treating anaerobic digesters from Japan - AD_JPNHG2_MetaG (SPAdes) (version 2) | ecosystem: Engineered > Bioreactor > Anaerobic...
TGTGTTGTCAGCTACCAGTCGTTTGGTGAATTTACTCGATTCCACCCGCATTGGCATGTTCTTGTTCTGGAAGGTGGGTTCACCACGTACGACCGTTTTGTATATTTGCCCCTTGGAGCAGACAATGGGATGCTCCAAGTCTGGCAAGCGGCGCTCTTGTCTATGTTTCTCAAAAAGGGCTTGATCGACCAGACCCGAGTGAACATGCTCAAAGACTGGAAGCATTCCGGTTTTAGTATCGATAGCAAAACCAGGTTGTTCAGCAAGGCCGATCGAGAAGCCCTCGGGCAGTATGTCGTTCGTGGCGCAACCTGTGCCGAGAAAATCCACTATGATCCAGCTTCCGACACGGTAATCTGGACAGCCTCCCCAAAAGGATTCTACAAAGGCAAGTCCGAGACCTTCAAGGGCTTTGAATTCGTCGACCAGCTTGTGGCCCATGTACCGCCTCGGCGAGTACAGCTGGTTCGTCGTTATGGGGTTTATGCCGGAAAAATCCGCAAGCAGTGGCAAGAACGACCCAGCATTTACCGGTTGGCACCGGAAGGCTGGCAAAAAGAGCATCCCTACAAGGGCCCTCCTGGGGCTACCACATTGCCAGAGGAGGCCTCACGTACCGAGACACCTGATGCCTGGTCCAGGTTACGCAAGCAAAGCTGGGCCAGATTATTGCAGATGGTGTACGAGGTAGATCCGTTTATCTGCCCGAAATGCCAGGGGGTAATGTCAGTTGTGGCGATTATTGAGGATCCCAAGGAGCTTACCAAGATAATTGACTGGGCGAAACAGCAAGAACAGGAACGACAAGTGACCTTTTGCGCCCGTTCACCTCCTGATCTGGCACTGGCATCGGTATAATACCCAAAAACGAAAGTTTATGAGGAACAGGATAACACCTCAAAATCGGTGCTTATAGGGCTTCGTGGGGAAGGTATACCTTGGAACTTTGTCAGATTGGGGCAAATCAGGGCTTGACGGCAGAAATAGACTGGAATTATGCGTCATAGGGTCGGCGTTGCCGAAAAATTCTGATTGGATGTGATGTTCGGGTTGGCAAAATAGTCGGCGATCGGGGCAAAAGTCGAATTTCGACGGAAAACCGCAAAAATCCCGAAATGACAGTTCCTATCAGTCACCCAAATTCGGGTTCTCGCCAGTCTGGTGGGTTTTCTTATTTTTGCGACCCTCCGGGGTACCCTGGGGCAGGTACAGGAAGGCTTCCGGGACCGAAAAGCCCTTGGTGCATTGACGGTGGGAGCCTTTTTTGGTCCCTTTCTGGGCGTAAGCCTTGGTTTAGTGGCGGTACAGCAGGTGGCCACCGGGATTGCCGCTACCTTGATGGGCTTATCTCCCCTGCTTATTATTCCTCCTGCTATGATCATCTATAAAGAAAAGGTTTGGTTCCGGGAAATTATAGGGGTATTGCTTTCCCTTATCGGTTCCATTTTAATTTTTATCCGGTAGGTTACATATGAAAAGGGTACCGTTTATTCCTTACCCCAAAAAATGCGTGATGGGGTTCCGTTCTTTTTATGGGGCCGCTTTTCGGATAAGCGCCGATCCTCCCCTGATCCGTACCATTCGGCTGTTGCGAGAAGAAATAGAACAGGCCTTTGGCGTAGCCGTTCTGATACCGGAAAGTATAGAAACAGAATGGGCCTTCTTTGAGCAGCAGGCCCAGGAGGAAAAACAGTTGTGGGGAGCCAACTTCCGCCGGGAATCGGCTCCTCCCGTTTTGGTACACCTTTCCTGCGTTTCCGATCCTTCCATTCCCGCCTATCAGCTTTTAAGCCGGCCAGGGCGTATCGAGGTGCGGGTGCGGGCTGTAGAGCCTTCGCTCCTCCTGGAGTATGCCGCCGCTGCGGCAGCTACCCTGATGCAGCTCCTCCATTTTAGCTGGGATGGCTGGCGATTTACGATCCCCGAACTTGAACTGTACGACGGTCCATCTATGGAATGGCGGGGCCTTATGAACGATATTGCCCGTCATTTTGTACCTCTGGAAACCCTTAAAAAGATACTCAGCATGGCCTGGCTCTACAAGATCAACCGTTTCCATTGGCACCTTACGGATGATCAGGGGTGGCGGATCGAACTGGTACGTTTCCCTGAACTGACAGAAAAAGGATCGGTCCGTTCAGGGGGAGATCCCTATCGAAATGGATTTTATCGGCAGCATGAAATCCGGGAACTTATCGCCTATGCGGAAGATCGGGGTATTACGGTGGTTCCTGAGATTGATCTACCCGGTCATGCCCAGGCCCTCCTTGCATCCCATTCTGAGCTAGCCTGCCTTCCTGGCCCCTACCAGGTCCGCACTGACTGGGGAATTTCGGAAGATGTGCTCTGTATGGGTAACCCTGAGAGCCTTTCTGTAGCCCGGGCTATCTGGGATGAGGTATGTGAACTTTTCCCGGGGCCCTATGTGCATATCGGGGGAGACGAATGTCCCACTACCCGCTGGGAGCGCTGTTCCCGCTGTGCTGCGGAAAAAAAGGCCCGGGGAATGGATGAATGGATAGACCTACAGGGGATGTTTGTTGCCCAGCTTTCGGAATATTTACAGGAAAGGGGGAAAATAGTATTCGGCTGGGATGAGGTTCTTGACTCAAAACTTCCTAACAATGCCAATGTGGTTCATTGGCGTGCCTGGCTACCCGAACAGAGCCGGCGAGCCCTGGCCAGGGGCCGAAGGGTTGTTCTAAGTCCCTTTTTCCCCTACTACCTTGATTTCGTGCAAACCGATGACCGCCGTCTTTCTCCTGGCCTGGCGTATCGGGTCCAAGAGGCCGCAACCCTCCGGCGGGTATATGAGTTTGATCCCCTTTTACTGTGTATCGGTTCCGCCGATAGTGAGGGGGCCTTAGGGGGGGGATACTCTGCAGGGCAGGGGTACAGAAGGGGCTGTATCCTCCGACGTAAGGGAGGTAACCGTTAGCGATCTCAATACCGATCCGGGCGCTGGCTTTCTTGGTATTCAAGCAAACTGCTGGAGCGAATATATGCAGGATTCCCGTCGCTTTGAGTACATGCTCTATCCCCGGCTCCTTGCGATAGCAGAAACTGCCTGGAATGGGCCGCTGCGGAAACCCTACGAAGACTTTGTGCAGCGTCTGTTGGATGGCCACTGTGGCACTGTTCGGGGTATCTTTGCCCAACGGGGGGGCAATTTTTGCCCCCTCTTTGAAGGAGCCTCCCTGTAAGGTGTTAGCGGGAAGGACGCCTTGATGTGCTCATTAAGGCGCCCTCGGCCTCTTTGAAGGAGCCTCCTTGTAAGGTGTTAGCGGGGGTGCAGGCGAGACCAGGCCGGCTGAGCAAGGCTGTGCCGCCTGAGTTAAGCCAGGCCAGCTGAGCTAGGACCGTACCGGCTCGGTTAGACCTTATCAGCCCCGCTGGTCAGTTTGAACTGCGATACCCCTGCTGAGGTTTATCCCGCTTTCTTATCCCGCAGCCATCGAATCCTTCTGCTGAAGGGGGAGGTAGAGGTAGAATTTGCACCCCCTGCCTTCATCGGTGGAAACCTTGATAGTTCCTCCGGCCTTTTGTATCCGATCCCGAACCAGAGAAAGCCCTACTCCCCGGCCACCATGGAGGTCCGCATCATCCTGGGTGCTAAAGCCAGGAGAAAAAATACACTGTAACAGTTGTTGCCGCTCCTTTTCGGGGGAGAGTGAAATACCGAGGTGCTGGGCCCTTTCACGGATGCGGTCAAAGCAAAGGCCCTTTCCATCATCACCCACTATACAGCACCAATGAGAACCTTGCTGTTCAAGATGCAAGAAGATCGTACCGGCGGGCGGTTTTCCCTTTTGCTGCCGTTCTTCGGGGGATTCTATCCCGTGGACAAGGGCGTTGCGTACTAATTGTACCAGTACTTCCTTGAGAAGCCGGAAATCAAGTTGGCTGAGGGCTACCGAATCAAGCTTTTTTACAGAAAGGTTCGCATGTTTCCCCAGATCCCGGCTTAACCGTTCAATGGTCCGTTCCAGGGTCTGGATGAGCACCTGTTCTTCCTGGAGTTGTCCCGAACTTTTCGAGAAAGATCGAATCCGCTCAAGCAACTCCTGGAAGGTATCCCGTTCCCGATATATTTTTTCAATTTCCAGCGTCAGGTGTAACATATCCTGAAAATCTGGGAGCCTTTTATCCTGTATGCGTTTAATTTCCCCTTCAAGCTGGTGGAGCTTTTCAGAAAAATCTGACAAGCCCAGAATAACCGCATTTGCCTTTATCGCATGAACCGATTGGTAGATGGTAACCAGAATATTCTGATTATCCTGGTTGGTATCCTTGAGGGCTGTATTGATAGTGGTAAACTGAGAGTCCAGCTCCTGAATGAAGTCTTCAAAAATCCGGGGCTCCACATGGACAACCTCGAAGAGGGCCCGCATTTCCTGTTGTCGTTTTCTTTCTTCTTCTTCTATTTGTTTTCGTAGTTCTACCTCCCGGGTTAAATCCCGAAGGGTGCAGAGGAGGAAGACCCTGCCTTCTTCCCGTTGTAAACGGGAACAGGTTGCCGAAAGGGTTTTTTCCTTGCTGACTCCCGGCACAAGGTAGGTGAACTCCTTGAGGGGGTTAATCTCTTCTAGCATGGCAGGATCAAAACGTTGTTCGATTACCATGGTAAAGAAGTCTTTCAGTAAATCCCGTTCTTTGGAGGTAAGGGAACCGGAAAGGAGATCGAGAAAAGCCGTGCCGGTCAGGTTGGTCTTTCCAAGCATGGTTTCCAGGATAGGCGAATATTGATCCTGAATAATCCCCGCTGGATCAAGCAAAAAGAGGGCTTCCTGTAAGTTATCTTTCATGGCAGCGATCTGGTCCCGTTCGGCCCTAAGGCTTGCGGTTAATTGTAAAAGCCGCTTATCCTTGTGCATCTTAGTAACTTCGTATACGACCGTACAGAGGGTAACTAAGAGGTAAACCCCGATGCTTCGAAACGCAAAGGCCCGTTCATAGGTTTGAGGGCTAAAGCCCGGGATCAACACCACCGCCCCAAGAAAAAGGCCAAAGATGGAGGTAAGAATACTACCAAACCGGATGCCCAATAGAAAGATCGAAAGAAGGGGAAAGGCATAGGCCCATAGGACTCCCGAGTTTTGGACGCCCCCGGTATATACCAAAAAACCACAGAGCCCCATAAATGAAATAACCGTCAGCCCCGAAGCCCAGAGAAAGGAAGCGGAGGTCCGCAGTAGCACAAAGCCGACAAGGGTTATGGCTGCCATTGAAAAATCTATAATCCCCTGGAGGTAGACCTGGGCACGAAAACTCTGGATGCCAAAGAGTACGAGGAGGATACAACCTACAAAGATCATAGAATTCAGGAGTACGTAACGGATGGTCATCTCCATTTTTTCTGGATCGTTGTCTTCAAAATTCTTCCCGCTGGTAATGAGGTTTCGAAAAAAGGACGCTAATCCCATGACTATGCTCCTTGTTGGCTCTCCAGGGCTACGGAAAGCCAAAATTCGTTGCCATCCCCGGTAGTAAAGGGAATACAGATGATGCGAGTTTGTTCGAGGGGCCAGGCAATGCGATGCTTGGGGCCTTCCACAATGGTCGGTAGGGATATAACCAGTTTGAAGTCGCTTTCAAGCCCCTTTTTTGCGTTCCCCGCAATGATGTTGATCAGTTCTCCAACCGCATCAACCACATCTTCGTTGATTTCCTGCTGAGCCTTTTCTGTGAGGGCAGTGGTTATAGAAAGGGCTAGATCCTTTTTCATGGAAAGGACCACCGCTCCCCGGGCCTGACCGGTAAGCCCAATAACCCCCGAGATATCCCATTCATGGGGGCTGTTTATTTCGCAAAGGTACGGACGACCCACAGTTACCGAAAGCCCCACCATACTGGAAAAAACACCGACACTTGCATCTACGAACGGTTTAATATACTTTTCCATAAATATTCCTTCCTTATGAGGTATAATAGGCCGGGCCTGCGATGTGCTATTCGCCGTCGATGTCCCGATGCCCTAGGGTTGTAGCTGGATGATTTTCGAGAGCTTTTCATAAAAAACCCGCTCGTTTACCGGTTTTACAATATAATCGGTAGCTCCATGCTTGAGAGCTTCAATTACATTATAGCGGGCTGCCTCACTAGTCACCATAACAATAGGGAGATCCCTGTATTGCGGCATTGCCCGTACCCGTTTTAGAAAGTCGATTCCCGAAAGTTCTGGCATGTTCCAATCAAGGAGTACCAGATCGATAGGGTGTTGCTCCAGCATAGAAAGGGCCTCTTTACCGTTGGGGGCCTCGAAGAAGGTGCAGGGGATATTAAGGGTTGCAAAGGTGTTTTTAACGATGTTGCGCATAATACGGGAATCATCGACCACCAGAATATTTTTTGATTCCATAGCTAACTCCAACATTACTGCATTTTCTGTAATTATACTTTAATTTATTAAAAATAACAGGGGGTAACGCAAGATTTTTCTGAGAATCGAATAGTTGACAGGGAGATGTAAATCTGCTATTTCTGTTTGTACACTGTGTGAACATACATGTGGTCTAAGGGATTGGTAATTCTGAATTGGACCTGAAAAACAGAGAAATTCCTTATAGATTTTTTTGCCCTATATAGGGAGGAGGAGCCTATATGCAATATGGTTATTTTGACGATACAAATCGTGAATATGTGATTACCCGGCCTGATATTCCTGTTTCCTGGACTAATTATTTGGGAACCAAAAATCTCTGCGCCGTTTTGTCCCATAATGCGGGGGGGGTACCTTTTTTATAAAAATGCCCAGTATCACCGGATTACTCGGTTCCGTCCAAACGGTGTCCCCCTGGATCGCCCTGGCCATTATATTTATATCAGAGACGACGATACAGGAGATTATTGGTCCGTTTCATGGCAACCGGTAGGTAAGGATCTTTCCATAGCCCGGTATGAAGTTCGTCATGGCCTTTCCTACTCAATCTTTTTATGTGAATACCAACATATCCGGGCCCGGCAAACCCTGTTCATTCCACTGGATGATGAGGTGGAACTTTGGGATCTAACCCTGGAAAATACCGGGAATAAGCCCCGGAATCTGAGTGTTTTTTCATACTGTGAATTTTCGTTTAATTATATTGATATTGATAATCAGAATTTCCAAATGAGCCTGTATTGCAGTGGTTCGCGATACAACGATGGGGTCATCGAAATCGAGCAACACTACAATCCCGGGGCCTACCACTTTTTTACCAGTACCTTTGTTCCCGATGGATTTGACGCGGTTCGGGATACCTTTATTGGCCCCTATCGGACCGAAACTAACCCGCTGGTTGTAGAACAGGGGGCCTGCATCGGAAGTACCGAATTGGGAGGAAACCACTGTGGGGTTCTACACAAACGGCTTCGGCTTGAGAGTGGCGGGTCTATTCGTCTGATCTACCTTTTGGGTGATGGTGATAGGAATGTCGCCGAATTCTTCCGTTCCAGGTATGAAAATCCTGACGCAGTGGATACTGCATTCCAGAATCTTCATCAGTATTGGGAAGCTAAATGTGCTGCTTTTTTATAGGGCTTCGTGGGGAAGGTATACCTTGGAACTTTGTCAGATTGGGGCAAATCAGGGCTTGACGGCAGAAATAGACTGGAATTATGCTTCATAGGGTCGGCGTTGCCGAAAAATTCTGATTGGATGTGATGTTCGGGTTGGCAAAATAGTCGGCGATCGGGGCAAAAGCCGAATTTCGACGGAAAACCGCAAAAATCCCGAAATGACAGTTCCTATCAGTCCGCAAAAATCCCGAAATGACAGTTCCTATCAGTCCGAAATGACAGTTCCTATCAGTAATTCTGATTGGATGTGATGTTCGGGTTGGCAAAATAGTCGGCGATCGGGGCAAAAGCCGAATTTCGACGGAAAACCGCAAAAATCCCGAAATGACAGTTCCTATCAGTCTGTACAAAGGCAGTATACACCACCGGCTACTCTGGTGCAACGAACTCTTTTTTTATTTGCATTCGCTTCCGAAAAAGCCTAGAATTTAAGCATTCCCTTGGTCTGAAGGAGGATACTATGAAAATAGGATACAAATTGAGTCTCAGTTATAGTGTCATCGCCCTTATCCTGGCAGGGGTTTCCCTTTTGAGCTATAGCACCATGGCATCCCTACTCAGGGATTTTGACGATTATGCCCAGAATATTACAACCTCCATCGACAGCTTAGATCAGGCAGACCGGGATCTCTACCAGTTGATAGAGGCAGAACGAAATCTCTTACTCCTACAACCCCAGGATGGGGCCTTTAAAAAAAGCCTTGAAAGCTGGGAAGAAAATTTTAAACAATCCCTTGATCGTTCCGAAACTTACCATAAACTTGCCAGGACAGCGGCAGAAAAGGAAGGTTTCCAGGCATATCTAGCTGCCCGAAGTCTATGGGAAAAAGAGGCCCGCAGGGTGGTAGAACTAGCGAGCTCAAGGGATCCTCAACTTCGTCTCAGGGCTCGGGAGCTTGCCTTTGGGCGGGCAAAAGAGCTCTTTAATGCCATGCGAAGTGAGATTGATAAATTAGAAGACATGGTAAATGAAAACGCCCACCAGATCGCCGATCATGCGGTACTCACCTTTCGAGGTACTATTACGATGCTCCTTATCATTTTCGGTATCACCCTGGTTTGTATTATTGGCATAACGATTCTAATGAGTCTGCATATTGCCCGGCCAATACGATTTACTACCATGGTGGCATCCAGAATTGCCTTTGGCGATATTGGACTAGAAAAAATAGACCAACAAACATTTAAAAATGTAGCCCGCCGTAAAGATGAACTGGGAGAAACCGGCCGGGCTATGGCAGATATGATTACCTACATTCAAGAGAAGGAACAGATCGCCCTGGGTATCGCCGATGGCATCATGGATCACGAGGTTCGTATCGCAAGCGAAAAGGATCGATTCTCCCGGGCCTTTAATACCATGATCCAGACCCTTAAAAACAAGGCAGAAATCCTTGAACAGCTGGGGATGGGAAATCTCTACCTCGAAATTCCCCTTGCGTCGGACCATGATGTGCTGGGATTGGCTATGAAAAAAATGGTAGAGAACCTTCGTACCACCATTGAAAGCATTCAGGGGGCCTCCTTACAGGTAGCCCAGGGGAGTCAGCAGATCAGCCAGAGCTCCCAGAGTCTTTCCCAGGGTTCAACCGAACAGGCGGCAAATGCAGAAGAGATTTCTTCTGCTATTGAGGAAATTGCGGCAAACATAAAACAAAACGCAGAAAATGCGATGGTAGCAGAAAAAATAGCAATCCAGGCGAGTCAGGATGTTCAAAATGGGGCGAGTGCGGTAAAAGAGACGGTAGAGGCCATGATAGAAATAGTCCAAAAAATAGGTATTATTGAAGAAATAGCCCGTCAAACCAATATGCTCTCATTAAATGCAAGCATCGAAGCAGCCCGGGCAGGCGAACAGGGTAAGGGTTTTGCGGTCGTAGCAAAGGAGGTTGGCAAACTGGCGGACCGTTCAAAGGAAGCTACCAAAGAGATCGGACAGCTTACCTCCCGGAGCGTCAATATCGCAGAAAACGCAGGACTCCTCTTTGATAAGATTGTCCCCGGTATTCAGAAAACCAGCGAACTAGTACAGGAGATTTCGGTAGCAAGCCGTGAACAAAGTACGGGTATCGAGCAAATCAATCAGGCAATCATGCAATTTGATATGGTGATTCAACAAAATGCGGCGGCAAGCGAAGAGCTTGCCAGCACAGCAGAAGAACTAATGGCCCAATCAGAACAACTCCATGAAACCCTCCGGTATTTCCGATTGGAAGAAGGTGATGGGGCCGATCATCTTACAGAAAAAGTATTTAAAGGTCTTCACCAGAAAGGAGTTGGCAAGAACAACGATCCGTTATATATACAGGGGGAAAAAATCCAGAAAGAAAAAAGTACCGCCCCATCAGGAAGCAAACAGGAGGAGCCAGGTGAACCCAGAAAAGGGGAAGGGAAAAAGCCCCATCCCCTCGAACAAAAGAGAACAGGGTCATACTCACCGGAAGAGAAAAAATTGTCCGATGATGACTTTGAAGAGTTTTAGTTCCTGGAGGGGCTGGAAAGCCCCTTCGCTTTTTTATGATATTTCACGCATCTTTCCTTCTGAAATAAAGCGTTTTGTTTCTGGGGCTTCGCAATAAAAAATACCGCTCAAACCTGACAGAACCCAATGAACCTTTTTTCTTGACAGTCGCGCTCTGCCATAATAGCTGTCACCTAGAACAAGATGGAACAGGAGGTGACCTATGGCTCGGTATAGCGCCCAGATACGGAATACAATTCTAAAAAAGCTGCTTCCACCGGAGAATCGAACAGCCGCATCATTGGCACGGGAATACAACATAGCGGTGACCACCATATATGGATGGTTGCGGGAGCAGGGGTTTCATTCACAACACCTTATTGTATGGGAGCAAGAAGTGAAAGACGCCTTAACTAAAAGAGAACAGGAAATCCGGGAAGAACTCAAAGCAGCAAAGAAAAAGATCCGGGAACAGGAACGGGAATTCGCGCGGAAAGACAAGGCCCTTTCAGAAGCGGCGATTATCGAACCTGTAACAAATTTTGTGTAAACGGCTATACTACAAGAAGGAATAGGTATGGCCATTACGAAAGAATTGTTGGATGAACTCTTAAAAGAGTATCGGGGACCGGAGGATATTACCGGTCCGGATGGGTTACTTAAGCAGCTCACCAAAGCACTGATTGAGCGGGCAATGGAAGCGGACCTCACCGAGCATGTGGGATACGAGAAACATGATCAGAGTGAGAAACAGACCAAGAATCGGCGAAATGGAAAAACTAAAAAGACCTTAAGGACCGACCAGGGGCCGCTTGAGATTTCAGTTCCTCGAAACCGGGAAGGAACCTTTGAGCCAACCATCGTTCCCAAACATCAACGAGAGTTTAAAGGGTTTGATGACAAAATCCTGTCCATGTATGCCCGTGGTATGACAACCAGGGAAATAAGCAGTAACCTCAAAGAGATCTACGGCGTTGAGGTCTCCCCGGAGCTGATAAGCCGCGCGACCGATTCGGTGAAAGAGCTCTTAGACAGCTGGAGGAACCGGAGTCTTGAACCGCTGTATCCAATGGTGTTTCTGGATACCCTGGGCCTCTAGATAGACCAAGCTGAAGGGGCTTCCTTCTGGCTACGGGTGTTAAATGAGCTTAAAGGCCGGGGTGTCCAGGATATGCTGATTGCAGCGGTTGATGGGCTCAGTGGATTTCCTGACGCCATTAGGACCGTATTTCCCAAAACTGAAGTCCAACTCTGTATTGTGCACATGGTCCGCAATTCCCTTACGTATGTCCCCTACAAGGACCGGAAGGCGGTTGCTGCGGATCTGAAGAAGGTGTATACGGCTGCCAGTGAAGAAGCTGCTTTAGAAGAGCTTGAGCAGTATGCCCAAATGGACCATGCCTATCCGAGATTGGGGTATGGCAATGCATCAATGTAGCATCTTTTATGGTGATCGGGTATCACTATGAGAATTCCCGTTTACACAAAATTTGGGATGGTGAGATCTGAAGGGAGATGGTCCCCCCCAAGGCGCTACTTGAAGTCAACGAAATCAGGTAGCATTACTATATATAACACCAACCACAGGAGGGACCATGTTTACGTTTAATTATTATGAACTCTATCGGGGGATGTTAGTGGAGTATGCTTTGAAGTATGGCATAAAGCCTACCGCACGGGAATTCAAGACTACCCCCAAAACCGTGAGAAAGTGGGTAGAACGATTTAAAGCCGAAAAGAAGCCGGGGTTACAGAATAGGAGTCGCAAGCCCCATGCATCCCCAAACCAGATGAAACCCTATTGGTATTATAAGATTCAGGATATCTGTACTCAGGCTCAAAGCCGTCACAAACGCATTACCGCCACCTGGATACAGAAAACCTACACCATCCCCTATTCGACTCGCACCATTTGTAAAGTGATGCACCAGGTCGGTTTTATGCCACAGAAACGCAAAAAGTATCAACGTAGCCGGGATTTGAGAGAGATAAAGCGACAGCTTAAAGCCTTCCAGAAAGTACAGGTAGATATTAAATACCTGGATGATATTCCAGAGTTTTATCAGGCCTACAGTGCCTATAACCTTCCCCGGTAT
>Ga0209506_1003697_pt1 | contig 12084 bp, 6 predicted proteins | sample AD_JPNHG2_MetaG_FD_184409 | JGI IMG/M metagenome (GOLD analysis project Ga0209506, IMG submission 184409) | Active sludge microbial communities of municipal wastewater-treating anaerobic digesters from Japan - AD_JPNHG2_MetaG (SPAdes) (version 2) | ecosystem: Engineered > Bioreactor > Anaerobic >...
TTCCCCCTGTTTTTAGCGGATAAGAAAATAAAGACAAAAATCATGAGGATGAGAGAAAAGAAGATGATGTCCAGTCTCAGGATGTATTCGCTTATCAATCTGCTCCTCCCGACAAGGGCTGGTACATTTACTCCAGCAAGTTATAGATTCGCGTTTTGTGTAAAAAAAAGCAAGTGAACTGGAATGATTATGAATCCCGGCTATGATAAGAACCTCATGTATTTCCATTTTGGAGTTGACATGGTGCAGGTGCAGCAGTATTATGGTTTGTACACTGTGCGAACAAAAAGCAGGTTGTATTATACTTTACTATCTGGGGCTCTTTCAAAACTCAGGAAGTTTTGAAAGAGCAACCTTAGATGTACATGCAGTATTTTTACTATTCTGTATTATGTATGGAATTATCTTGTTAATGTAAAAATACTGCAAGAGGTTTTTGCAAAAGTAACAGACTTTTGCAAAAACCTCATTTTTCTGTCATATCTGAATCGTGGGGAGCTTCTATGCAGTATGGTTATTTTGATGATGAACACCGGGAGTATGTAATTACCAAGCCTGATATTCCCGTATCCTGGACTAATTACCTGGGAGTAAAGGATCTCTGTGCCGTTATTTCCCATAATGCGGGGGGCTACCTTTTTTATAAAAATGCCCAGTATCATCGGATTACCCGGTTCAGGCCGAATGGAATTCCCCTGGATCGCCCGGGCCACTATATCTATATCCGGGATGATGATACGGGAGAATATTGGTCTGTTTCCTGGCAGCCCGTTGGGAAGGATCTTTCCCAGGCTAAGTACCAGGTGCGGCATGGCCTTTCCTACTCGGTGTTTTCCTGCGAGTACCAGGGTATCAGGGCAGCGCAGACCCTCTTTATCCCCCTTGAAGATCCGGTGGAACTCTGGGATGTGGTATTGGAGAATACAGGAGACGTTCCGCGGAATTTGAGTGTCTTTTCCTACTGCGAGTTTTCCTTTAATCATATTGAAATTGATAACCAGAACTTTCAGATGAGCCTGTACTGCAGCGGTTCAAGCTACAGTGAGGGTATCATCGAAATTGATCAGCATTATAATCCCGAAGGTTTTCACTTTTTTACCAGTTCCTTTGAACCCGATGGGTTTGATGCGGTCCGGGACAGCTTTATCGGCCCCTACAGAACCGAGACGAATCCTCTGGCGGTGGAGCGGGGATACTGCAGCGGAAGCACTGAACTGGGAGGAAATCACTGCGGCGTTTTACAAAAACGGCTCCGCCTTGAGGGGGGAGAAACATCGCGGCTTATCTTTCTACTCGGTGATGGGGACCGCTATGTTGCTGGGGCCCTGCGGAACAAATATGGCGATCCATCTGTGGTAGATGAAGCTTTTAATGCCCTTCACCGGTACTGGGAAACAAAATGCGCTGCTTTTCAGTGTAAGACCCCCCATCAGGGCATGAATACTATGGTGAACATCTGGAATCTGTATCAGGCAGAGACTAATGTAGTATGGTCCCGTTTTGCTTCCTTTATTGAGGTGGGAGGACGGACTGGCTTGGGGTACCGGGATACGGCCCAGGATGCCATGTGTGTGGCCCATTCAAATCCGGAGAAGGTTCGGCAGCGGCTCATTGAACTATTGCGGGGTCAGGTTCAGGCGGGCTATGGGCTGCATTTATTTGATCCAGACTGGTTTGATCCGGAGAAGCCCCGGAGCGGAGGTTTTAAGTCCCCCACGGTGGTGCCCACACCGAATCTTAAGGATGTCATTCATGGCCTGGAAGATACCTGTTCAGATGACCACCTGTGGCTGGTTCCATCAATCTGTGAATATGTAAAAGAAACAGGGGACAAGGATTTTTTCGACATTCCAGTAAGTTTTGCCGATGGGGGAACTGCCTCGGTCTATGAGCACATGAAGCGGGCTTTGGACTTTTCTGCTCACCAGGTCGGGGCTTCCGGTATCTGTAAGGGACTCAGGGCAGACTGGAACGACTGCCTTAACCTGGGGGGCGGTGAGAGTGCCCTGGTGTCTTTCCTCCATTACTGGGCTTTGGAAGCCTTTATTGAGGCCGCAGATTTTCTGGGCCGGAAACAGGATGGTCAGACCTATCGGATATTGGCTGACCGGGTAAAGGATGCCTGTGAACGGGAACTCTGGGACGGTGAATGGTATATCCGGGGTATTACAGCCCAGGGGAAAAAGATCGGCACCCAACAGGATCGGGAGGGCAAAGTTCATCTGGAATCGAATACCTGGGCGGTTATTTCGGGAGTGGCCCGGGAGGAACGGGCCCGATCTGCCATGGATGCGGTGGATAGGTACCTGTATTCACCCTGGGGCTTACACCTGAATGCTCCCAGTTATACCGAAGCCGATGACAGTATTGGTTTTATTACCCGGGTGTATCAGGGAATTAAGGAAAATGGAGCTATCTTCAGTCACCCTAACCCCTGGGCCTGGGTGGCTGAATGTAAGCTGGGCAGGGCAGACCGGGCAATGAAATTTTACGATGCCCTCCTTCCTTATAATCAGAATGACAAGATCGAGATTCGGCAGGCCGAGCCCTATTCCTACTGCCAGTTTATCATGGGCCGAGATCATAGCGCCCATGGACGGGCCCGGCATCCCTGGCTGACCGGCAGCGCCGGCTGGGCCTATTTTGCGGTTACCCACTGGCTGCTTGGCATCCGGCCCGGTTTTGATAGACTTATTATCGATCCTTGTATTCCTTCGGACTGGAAGGAATTTTCAGTCCAGCGGCGCTGGCGGGGGGCCATATTCAATATAACGGTCCTGAATCCCCTGGGTATAATGAAGGGGGTACAACAAATTGTACTGGATGGGGAGAACATCTCCGGGCCCATACCGCCACAAGGGCCTGGCAGCAACCATGACGTTCTGGTTGTGATGGGATAGGTTTTCTGCTTGTAAATTTTACTACGGCTCCTTAGACTTGTGGTATGAGACGGGTTGCTGTAGGTACTATACTGGTGCTCCCCTGGAGAAAGCATGATACGATATAATCATTGGCTTCGTTCCCTCTGGAACCTGTTAATGCTTCTTGTCATATTACTGTTCCTCTTTGTTATTTCATATCGGCAGGTGTTTCACCTTTTTTCTCCCGATACATTGTATTGGGCCCTCATAGGTTTTTTTATTGCTGATATTGTTCTCAATTTTTTTACCACAATTAAGCGGGGACATATTCGTATTGAGACTGCATCTGAGGTTCGTCGTTTTTATATAAAAACATCCTTTATTGTAGATATACTTGCAGCATTGCCCATAGAAGCCTTCCTTTTTTGGCTTTGGGGCCCCCTAGGAATACAGAGACCAGCAGTTTCTTCTCTTTACCTCCTTATCCTTTCGCTCACCCTGATAAAACTGTTAAAAGCTGGAAGCATATTTAAATATTTACAGGAGTCTCTTGGAATTATGCCGGCAGCCCGGCGGCTGTTACTCTTTGCGTACTGGTTAGTGGTTGCCATTCATATTATTGCCCTGGGCTGGATCTGGATTGGCGCGGGAGAATCGAACCGGCCCTTTATTGATCAATATCTTCGAGCTTTATATTGGGCAACCACTACCATTGCGACCATTGGATATGGGGATTATACACCGGATCATAACAGCAATGTGCAGATAATCTATACTGTCATCATCCAGCTTTTCGGGGTGGGTATGTTTTCCTATGTCATCGCCAATGTGTCCAGCCTTGTGGCAAACCTGGATGTTGCAAAGAGTACCTACCGCCGTCATCTTGATGAGGTTAATGCATTCCTTCATGCTCAAAGAATACCACCCCAATTACAGGAACGGGTGCGGGACTATTATTCCTACCTTTGGGAACAACAGCGGGGTGTCAGCACCATGCAGGTTTTACAAGAATTCCCCCGGAGTTTAAGTCAGGAAATACTTCTGTACCTAAATAGAGAAGTCCTTGAACGGGTAGAGTTGTTCCGCGGTGCCGATGAGCTTTTTATCCGTGAAGCCATGCAGCTTCTTAAAAGTGAGGTTTTTCTTCCCGGTGAATATATAATCCGGCAAGGGGAGTATGGGGATTGTATGTATTTTCTTACCAGCGGAACTGTACAGGTTGTTGTGGATGGCAAAGAAATTGCCCGTCTCGGACCAGGTTCCCCCTTTGGTGAGACCGCCTTGATAGAACAGGGCCGAAGAAATGCGAGTGTTATCTCAATAGACTACAGTACCGGTTATCGGCTCGCAAAATCGGATTTTGAAGGTCTCAGGCAGAAATACCCTGAGTTTGATGCGCATATTAAAAAGGTAGTCGAAGGCCGTAAACAGAGATAGCGCCATAATACTGAACCGGAAGCTCTTGACCTTTTTTTATAAAATTGATATTTTGCAAACAGTTCCTGTTACTGCGGTTTAACAACATTGTTTAACATCTGTGTCGTTCCCAGGCGACCGGTCGAAGCCCCGCACCAATTCGATCGACAGCGCCGCAGTTCAGGTTGCCTTCCGGGTTTTCTCACCTCCTTTTCCCGGAAGGCTTTTTTTGGATTTTAATTTGACAAATTTATAAAATATGTTATATTGGCAGTATGGAGTATATGCCAATGGAACTGGAACGAACCTTGCCTCTGGTTATTAAAGCCAGAGCTGAAACCATGCCTCAGATTAATATCCAATATTCTAAGGATGAATCGGGGCAATTTAACGCAAAAACCTATGAATCTTTTTTTAAGGAAGTGCAGATTACCGCTGCGGGGCTCCTTGAACTTGGTGCAAAGCGCGGCTCCCACATAGGGCTTATTTCTGATAACCGTCAGGAGTGGCTTGTCACCGACATAGCGGTCCTTTCTATTGGTGCTGCGGATGTGCCCCGGGGCTGCGATTCTACGGATAAGGAAATTGCCTACATTCTTGGGTTTTCCGAATGTACCCTGTCCTTTGCCGAAAATTCCAAACAGGTAGAAAAAATTCTTTCCCAAAAGGACCAGATGCCCCTGTTAAAAACCCTGGTTGTGTATGACCGATTTGATGAGGGGCTAAAAACTAAGGCTGCATCGTGCGGCGTAAATCTGCTTCATTTTTCTGAGTTACAGGAAAAGGGGCAGCGGAGATATGAGAAAAATCCAAGAGAAGTCCTTGAAGAAATTGAGAAGGGGCAGCGGGATGACCTGGCAACCATCATATTCACCTCAGGCACGACTGGAGAACCAAAGGGCGTTATGTTAAGTCATGGGAACTTCCTGCACCAGCTGCCGAGTCTACCCCTTATCGCGGATCTTAAACCCGGCGATATATGGCTTTCGGTGTTACCAGTCTGGCACAGCTTTGAACGGATTATGCAGTATGTAGCTCCCTGTTATTATAATGGTATTGCCTATTCCAAGCCGGTCGGTTCCATCATGCTTGCGGATTTTAAAGCGGTTCGTCCCCAATGGATGGCCAGTGTGCCCCGGATCTGGGAATCGGTCCGGGATGGGATTTACCGAAATATCCGTCAGCATGGAGGATTAAAAAAGACACTCTTTAACTTTTTTGTATCGGTGGGTACGGTCCATGCCTATATGCGGAATATGACATTGAGGCTGCTCCCCAATTTTCATGGCCGAATCCGAATCTTAGATACAATACTGGGCTTTATACCATGGATACTCTTAAGCCCTCTAAAAGCTCTGGGAAACCTGCTCGTCTTTAACAAACTAAAGGCCCTCCTTGGGGGCCGCTTTAAGGCTGGAATCTCCGGTGGTGGAGCATTGCCTGCCCAGGTGGATAAATTCTTCAGTGCCGTAGGAATTACCCTGCTCGAGGGTTATGGCCTTACTGAAACCGCTCCTGTTATTGCCTGCCGCAGGATGAGCAACCCCAGACCCGGTTGTGTCGGTCAGATCATTCTGGATACGGAGGTTATGATTGTAGATGATCAGGGCCATAGTCTTCCTCCGGGGCATCAGGGGCTCATTATGGTCCGGGGCGGCCAGGTTATGAAGGGCTATTATAAAAAGCCCGAACTGACCGCAAAGGTGCTTTCTCCCGATGGCTGGTTTAACACGGGAGACCTGGGTATGCTTACCTATGATAATGAAATAAAGATCACGGGCCGTGCAAAGGATACGATTGTGCTGCGGGGTGGGGAAAATGTTGAACCCGCACCTATAGAAGCAAAAATCAACGAAAGCGAATGGATTTCCCAGTGCATGGTAGTCGGGCAGGACCAGAAGTATCTGGCGGCTCTGATTGTACCAAAACAAGATGCCATTATGGCCTTTGCACAGGAAAACAATATCCCTATTGTTGACTATGAAACATTACTACAGCAGCCGGAAATTAACGAACTTATTGCCAATGATGTGGCAGATTTCGTAGGTCCCCATACTGGATTTAAGCCCTTTGAACGGGTATTCAAATTTAAACTGCTTGCAAAACCCTTCGAAGTAGGCCGGGAACTTTCCCATAAACAGGAAATCATGCGGCACCGGGTGGTGGAACTCTATAAAAAGGAAATCGCCGAGTTATTCGAGTAAAACACATACATCTAAGGTTGCTCTTTCAACACTCCCTGAGTTATGAAAAAGTCTCAATTAAGGGCGGTCCCGAATCTGAAACGGTGAGGGACCGTTTTTTTTATCAAAAATCTCAAAAAACACCATTGCTTTATATGTAAAAAATACTATAATGAAAATGATTATCATGGAACCAGTAAAACCCTTTGTTGTCATAGTAGATGATATTCAGGAAAACGTGCGGATTTTACATCACGCCCTTAAGGATGAGCCCTATTCTTTTGCCATAGCCTATTCCGGTAAAGAACTGTTGCATATTCTCGAAACCCGTTCGGTCACATTAATTTTGCTCGATGTCATGCTCCCCGATATAGATGGATTTACACTGGCCAAGCAAATACTGGCTAATGAACGATATCGGGAAATTCCCATCATATTTGTGACCGCCCGGGCTGAACAGGAAGACCGAATTCGGGGGTTCGAAGCTGGAGGAGTTGATTATGTCTCCAAGCCCTTTGACAACCGGGAAATCCTGGAACGGGTTCGGACCCATGTCAATTTACGGCTGGCTTTAGAAGAGCAAAAACGGCTGAACCGGGAATTGCAGGCCGCTTTGGACCGGGTTACAAAACTCGAAGGCATTATCCCAATCTGTTCGAGCTGCAAGAAAGTCAGGGATGATGAAGGGTACTGGACCCAGGTGGAGCGCTATATCTCTGAACATACGGGAGCCATGTTCTCCCACAGCCTTTGTCCTGATTGCGCATCCAAACTATTCCCAAAGGATGTTCTGGATGAAGATTCAAAGTAAAATAAAGGTCCTTCTTTTCATAGTTATAACAATTCTTGGTACGTCTCTCTTTGCACAGGAACTCCGCTTTGAACATCTGGATAGACCAGAGGGTCTCCCCCATTCAGGGGTTTCCGCAATTGTTAAGGATTCTCGAGGGTTTCTCTGGTTCGGTACTAAAAACGGATTTGCACGGTACGATGGATATGGTTTTCAAGTCTATCAGCATGATCCCTTCGATGAAAATTCACTCATCCATAACCAGATCCAAACCATGTATATTGATAAAAATGATGTGCTCTGGCTTGGTACTTATAATGGCCTTGACCGTTTTGATATAAAAACCCGTACCTTTACCCATTTTCAATCGGACACTACAAAACCAGACAGCCTTTCTAATGATGTGGTTACCGCCATTGCCCGTGATACTTACGGAAAACTCTGGGTAGGCACCCTAAATGGATTAAATGTTCTGGACGAACCTTCGGGAACCTTTGTAAGATATTCAGATAAATCTGATAGTCCTCTTAAACTTCCGAACCAGACAATCCGTGCAATAGAGCCCTATCCCAATGGGTCATTATATATAGGCACCTATGGAGGTTTGGTTGAAATTGGTCCCAAACGGGACTCCATCAGGGTATTTAAACATTCGCCGGATCAGGAAGCCAGTATTCCATCCGACCTGGTAATGTCTATTAAACAGGATAAGGATGGGAAGCTTTGGCTTGCCTGCTGGAGCGGTGGGCTCGCCGTTTTCGATCCTGCCACCGGTTCATCTAAAAATTATATAGTAGAGGATTCCAGAATTTATACAATTGATGTGGAAAATTCTCAGTGGGTGTACGCCGGATCCTGGGGTGGCGGGCTCTTTATTCTGGATAGAAACAGCGGGCATATTGATCGGATTATTTCCAACTCCGAAGATCCATTCAGTTTAAGTCATAATATCATCTATTCATTTTTGCATGACGATGCGGGGCTGCTCTGGATTGGTACCAATGGCGGAGGGGTCAATAAACTGGACCGAAACCGGGATCGGCTGTTGTTGTATAAAAAGGAGCCTAAGAATCCAGGGAGTCTCCAAAGTGACTATGTTACTGCGGTGGTTAAGGACAAGGATGGAACCCTCTGGGTTGGTTCCTACGCAGGGGGCTTATCCCGGCTCGATCCAGGCAGCAGCACCTGGGTTCATTATAAGCATGATCCAAACAATCCAAAAAGTCTCCCCAATGACATCATTAATGGTTTGGCGGTAGATCGGAACAATACACTGTGGATTGCTACCAATGAAGGTTTAAGCCGGTTTGATAAAAAAGGAAAAGTATTCCATACCTATTATGGCGGAGAGCTTAAACCGGGACCTCTTTTAGACATTACGGTGTATTCGATCTTAATAGATAGCGCCGGCCGGCATTGGTACGGGTATTTCCGAAAGGGGCTTCAGCGTTATGATCCCGAAACTGGATCCTATAAGAGTTTCCAATTCGATCCGGATAATCCCCAGTCCCTCAGTGACAACCTCGTATATTTTATCTATGAAGATTCCAAAAAACGAATCTGGGTAGGCACTAATAAGGGACTTAATTTATTTCATCCAGAAAAGGAAAGTTTTACCAGGTATGTATATGATAAGAATAACCCCGATGGACTGCCAAGTAGCGCCCTTCGGTGCATGAGAGAAGACTCCCATGGACGGCTCTGGTTTGGAACCGCATCTGGCGGCTTATCCCTGTTGGATGAACAGACCGGTAAATTTTCTCATATTTTAAAAAAAGATGGGCTCACCGATGATACTGTTCTAGCCATTCAAGAGGATCGGTATGGCCGCTTATGGCTGGGTACCCTGTATGGGCTCCTTATCTTAGATCCAGAAACCAAAAATATAAAAAAACTATCATTAATCGATGGCCTGCAAGGTATGGAATATACCGTGGGAACCTATAAAGATGATGAGGGTCGATTATATTTTGGAGGCACAAAGGGCTTGAATGTGGTTTCATCATTTAAGGTTCATACCAATCAGCATATTCCGCCGGTGCGGCTTACCGCACTGACCGTTGCAGGGAAGCCCTTTGAGTCGTCTATAGATATTTCTGAATTGCAAAAGCTTAAACTCGATCATAGTTCTAACTTTTTATCCATAGAGTTTGCTGCCCTCGATTATACAAATCCAAGGGAAAATAGGTATCGATATAAACTAGAAGGTTTTGATGCTGATTGGAGTCCCATTGGGAGCCAGCGTTTTGCAGCCTATACAAATCTTCCGAGCGGAAATTTTACCTTTTATGTTCAGGCTTCAAATAATGATGGGTGGTGGAATAATGAAGGCGCCCGATTATCAGTCTTTATTGCACCTACATTTTGGGAAACCCCTGCGGCATATCTTATCTATACCATTTTAGCTGGTGCGGTGTTGTTTTTAGTCGGGCTCTGGTCTGCCCAGGCTCAGAAGCTGCGTTTAAACCAGGTGGAACTGGAAAATCGAAAGGTGCTTGAGGAGGAAATGCGCAGGGCTAAGGAATTGGCTGAGCAGGCTAACCGGGCTAAAAGCGAATTTCTAGCTAATTTAAGCCATGAAATCCGAACCCCCATGAATGCGGTCCTGGGGTATGCGGAAATGTTGAACCAAGCCCTGGAAGGTGATGAACGGCAGCATCTTGTTAAGGTTGTAGAAAAAAATGGAAAAAATTTACTGGCCCTACTTAACGATGCGCTGGACCTTTCCCGTATAGAAGCGGGCAAAGAAATTGTTCAGGAAAAACTTTTTACAATTAAAACCCTTATCCGGGATCTGGTAGAGATGTTTCAGCTCCGGGCCCATGAAAAGGATATCGCATTTAAATCCTATGTTGATGAATCGGTACCTGACACGATACTTGGCGATGAGACGAAGATTCGTCAGGTAATTGTAAACCTGATCGGGAACGCTCTTAAATTTACTACAGAGGGTTCAGTTTCTATTTTTGTAGAAGCTCAAAAAATACAGCCCGCAGATGACATAGAACAGACTACACCTCTCATGCTTAAACTGCGGGTGGTAGATACGGGCCCCGGTATTGCGGAAGAAAATTTGCCCCGTATTTTCGAAGCCTTTTATCAGGATCCGACCCATAGCGCTTCTTATGGCGGGACGGGGTTGGGGTTGACCATTACTGCCGGCCTTGTGAAGACCATGGGTGGAACCATTCAAGTCTCAAGTACCCTTGGAAAGGGCACCACATTCATTGTAGAAATTCCCATACATGAAATTGTAAAGGGTATGGTTCCAGAGCAGGTTGGAGTATCCCAGGAACTGCGGTACCTAGATAATTGTTCCGTTCTTATAGTTGATGACATTCCCGTGAATGCGGATGTGTTGGCCTATCATATCCAAAACAGGCATGGCATATTGTACAGGGCGGAAACCATAGCGGACACCATCAAAATCGTATATCAGCATCATATTGATGTAATCCTCCTGGATTATCAACTTGCTGGAGCCAATGCAAAGGATGTTATTGCAGCTTTAAGAAGCAGGGTGGTAAAAACCGTTCCCCCTGTTATCGTGGTCACCGCCGATGTCCGAAAGGAACTTACCGAAGATTTACTCAATTTTGGTGTGGTAACCGTGGTTCCTAAACCTGTAGAATTAAGGCTCTTAATGAATGCCCTGGCAAAAGCTATTCCTCATAAAATAGTGACCGTGGAAACCCCTGTTGAACCCCAATCCCAATCCGGTATTTCTAATGAGGAATTCAATCTCAATCTGGAACTCCTGCGTCAGGAACTCGGCCCTGGTCCCTTTGGAAGGTTTATCGCCAAGGTTCAGGAAGAGTTCCTTCCACAATTAGCTGCGATATCATCCGTATTTATTCTTGATGAATGGAATGAACTGTTAGCCAGGGCCCGCAGCTTAGCACCCTTCGTGGAATACTCAGCTGCAGCCACTCATCATTACAGGCAATGGCTTACCAAACTTGAGCAGGCCATGGACGAGCTTGATGGAGAGAAGCTCCTTCGCCTGGCCAGGATGCTGCATCCCTAGGATCTGGTCAGATTATAGTAACCCTGGGGGGGAGACTTATATCCGCAGTTCCCCCGCTTCTTCGATAAGCTGTTCCCGGCCATCCTCGAAGATTGCAACGATGGTTGGATCCTTTACGAGCCCGTCCAGATGGATCAGGGCTGGAGCATCCTCGTCGTAATTATGACCCACCGCAAAATGGCAGGTTCGGAAGGCCTTCTCATCCTCGAGCATATTGCCGGTAATCCTTGCCAGAGGGTTAAGTCCGATACCCAGCTCGCCTATATTGCGGGCATTTTTAGCATAGATTGCCCCACTGCCTGCGGGGAGCCGTCCAGCCTTTTCATACTCTGCCGCCCGCCCTTCGGCCATGGTGATGGTTTGTAAAAGTTCCCGGGCTTCTACTCCACCCTCTATGGTGGTAATATACCCCCCTTCCAGGGTACACCGGATTGGTTCATGGATCAGTATATCCCGGTCATGGAGGCTTATGGACCCGTCAAAGGCAATGAAGCCTTGAGCGGTACCATTTTCGGGGCTGATAAAGGTTTCCCCCGCAGGCAGGTTCCCGCCGGTACCGGGACGGGAAAAGTCCCCATCGTCACTTTTTGCAAGCCGCCCTTTTAGACCTATATACACATTGGTTCCTCCAGGAGCAGTTACCCTTACCGCTGCTGCCCTGTCCAGGATATTTTTAATGGCGTTGCACCGTTGGGCCAGCAGGGTATAGTCGATGGGGACCGTTCTTATAAAGGACTCCAGGTTTGTGCTTGGTGACCAGAATGCCCGGCTGGTTTTTTCTCCATATAGCTGGAGGTGAAAGATATG
>Ga0209506_1003698_pt1 | contig 12083 bp, 11 predicted proteins | sample AD_JPNHG2_MetaG_FD_184409 | JGI IMG/M metagenome (GOLD analysis project Ga0209506, IMG submission 184409) | Active sludge microbial communities of municipal wastewater-treating anaerobic digesters from Japan - AD_JPNHG2_MetaG (SPAdes) (version 2) | ecosystem: Engineered > Bioreactor > Anaerobic...
GGTATTCCAGTCACAGCCGCATACTGAGCCGGCGTCAGATACCCCAGGCTCTGATGCGGCCGGTGGTGGTTATAATCCAGCCGATATTTTTCACAGATGTAACGCAGTTCTTCCATTCCCACAAAGATCTCTCGATCCAAACACTCATCCCGCATGTGGCCGTTAAACGATTCCATATAGCCGTTTTCCCACGGCGACCCCGGTTCGATAAACAGTGTCTTGACGCCCATTACAGAGAGCCATTTCTTTACCTTTTTGGCCGTAAACTCCGGCCCGTTATCGCTGGGGATAAACGCCGGTTCGCCACGCACCAAAAATAAGTATCGCAGCACATCGATGACATCCTGAGCCGTAATCCGAGTACCGACATCAATCGTCAGGCACTCCCGCGTATACTCATCCAAAACACTCAAAAGCTTGGCCTTGCGGCCGTTTTCCAGCGTCTGGTGCATAAAATCATAACTCCAGACATGATTAATATACTCCGGTTTCTTCTTATGACAGGCGTTCTGAGAGCCGCCGTCATGGCCGCGTTTTTTGCGACCTTTCTTCTTGGGTACTGCCCAGTCGTGGTCATTCCAAATCCGATAGACCCGCTTGACATTGACCACCCAACCCTCTTTCCGCAGTTCTACCGTAATCCGGCGATAGCCGAATCGCGGACGTTTTTCAATCTGCTTTTGGATCGCCTCGATAATCGAGGCATCCTTAACCGGCAATCGCAGCTCATACCGCTGACTGCTGCGGGATTGGTCAAGAGTTTTACATGCTTTCCGCTGGGAGACGCCCAGCTCAGTACAGGTGGCCTCGACGACCTGACGCTTCTGAGCCGGGCTTAGAAGTTTCCCTGAGCCACCTCCTTGAGAATGGCGATATCAATCGCCTGATCCGAAACCACCTTCCGCAGCCGGGTGTTCTCTTTCTGCAACGCACGCAGCTGCTTGATCATGTCCGGACTCATCCCGCCGTATTTGTTCCGCCAACGGTAATACGTCTGCTGGCTGAAACCAATCTCTCGGCAGACCTCAGGTACCGTTTTACCCTGAGCCAGCAGCACATCCGCCTGACGTAACTTCCCAACAATTTCTGTTCCACTACATTGCTTTGCCATTGTCCGATAACCTTTCAAAATCAGTCCTATTCAGACTGCTTCTGTCGGCTATCCTCTCACCCAACTTGGATCAATGTTCGGGCAGCAGGCCATTCCGACATTGTAAGCCCTCAGTCCTATTCTCCAATTTGGAAAGAGTTATATGTATTCGCTGCAATGGCACCACAGAGACTCATTGCCCGTACTGCTTGTCTTTTCTGCTGTCACAAATGCCTGCAAATTCCTCTTTATAAGAGAGAACTGTGTACTCATGAGCCGGACATAAAACCTTACCGGAATCGCAGTAGGGGCAAAGCACTTTTTCATTTTTGACCTTTTCCAGAACCATCTCGCGAGTACGTAATTCTCGGTTATCCAATTCACGTTTCTCTTTCTCAAGTGCCAACCTGTCGCCGGCACCCGAGGAAGAACGCTGTGGTATTGGCCGTGCAACTTGTCTTGCCCCCGGCTGAGCCATTCTAAGCTTTTTTTTGTCATAATTTTCCTTAGCCACCCGCATCTTCTGTGATACTTCTATATCAACCTCCTTCATAATTGTTTCGGAACTTGTGACCTTGTACTTCTCTATTTGTCCCGTCCCTAAGCAATCAGGACAGTCAATCACAGAGGCACCTTTACAACTGGAGCATTCGGAGCAATACGAGAGATCAATATAGCCTGCCTGAATGTCTTTTTGAACACCGGTTAAATATATCTGTAGTAAACAGTAGTGAAGTACCTCCCTTTTCTCTTCACTTATATCCCTTACTTCGTATTTTGCAATGGTATTTGTAGCGCCGAGAACACTTACATACTGAAAAGTGCTTTTCGTTTTCTTCAGATGCAGCCCGACGTACTCATCATCTGCAATCGAATCGAAAGAGTAACCCTTACCTTCTATGCATATTAACGTATCACCAATGTACGCCGTGATCGTACTTGCATTAATATGTTGATTTACTCTGCATCGACAATAACTTTTCTGAACATCCACAATCTTTGAAGATAGCTCGCTGTTTCTCTTTTCAATGAACTTCAGGAAGCTTAAGGAAAGAAGATCTCCATCGTCCTTAAAAAAGAAGGAATTGATTAGGTCCTCCGTACTATTTGTATAAACAAAACTCTCTCCATCCCAGATGTATCCTTTGTCCTTTTGTTCTTGGAAGCTATATACCGGCTTTCCACCAATTGCGCAGACACTCAAACTAAGAACAATAATAAGAGCCTCATTATATCGCATACGATTTTCTCCTTACGGCTGACCTGCCCTTTTTCTTTGTACCAACTTATGTGAGAGGGTTTTCGACATCTGCAGTCGGTTACAAAGGTGCTCAGAACGTCTGAATAGCCCACTTCATTGCTCTGATTGTACTGTATTTGCCGCATCATTTCAATTCATTTTCTCTGCCGGATTGCATTTCCCCGTTTTGTATCCTATGCTTTCCGTATCGCGGCAAGGATACGGCACGGCAGGAATGCAACCTTCAGCAGGCCGTGATGATCGGGGCATCGGCCAGCTGCGGCTGGCCGGCTTCTTTTTGCTCATGCCTTGATCCCTCATGCGATAAATTCCGGGGGGGCGGGGGCAGAGCCCCCGGTATTCCAGTCACAGCCGCATACTGAGCCGGCGTCAGATACCCCAGGCTCTGATGCGGCCGGTGGTGGTTATAATCCAGCCGATATTTTTCACAGATGTAACGCAACTCTTCCATCCCGACGAATAGTTCACGATCCAGACACTCATCCCGCCGCATTTGTTCCGCCAGCGGTAATAGGTCTGCTGACTAATCCCCAGCTCACGGCAGACCTCCGGAACAGTCTTGCCCTGGGCCAACTGAACATCCGCCTGACGCAACTTCCCAACAATCTCTGTTCCGCTTATTTGCTTTGCCATTGTCCGATAACCTTTTAAAATCAGTCCTATCCAGACTGCTTCTGTCGGCTATCCTCTCATCCAACTTGGATCAATGTTCGGGCAGCAGGCCGCCCGCGCGATAAACGTCAGATTATAAATATTGGGATTGGTGACTTTTAATAGAAAGGTACTAAACCCGGGCCGCAGGGGGGCAACAAGCTACTTCGGATGGATTAGGGAGATCCGAACAGGCCGGCAGTTTCCGGCCAATTCTAATTATGGTGTCAAAGTGGGTGTGATTTCATAATCTGCACACACCTTCCACAAGTAGACTACCGGTTTCATCTATCAAAAACAGGCATACAATAAATGCGATGAGGAGCAATCGGGTGCAGCAAATGCGATAAGTTAACAAGACTCTAATATTTTTCTAATGAAATATAAACAAAAAGAGGTATTATTAAATTCAATAAATTGTCCGATCAAGGAACCGCTATGGCGAGAGAGAACATTTTAGTAGTGGATGACGAAGAAGATGTGTTGGAATTGGTTCGATATAACCTTCACAAGGAGGGCTACCACGTCGAAACAGTTTCTTCAGGCGAAGAGGTAATAAAAAAGGCAAGGATAAAGCTTCCGGATTTAATTATTCTGGATCTTATGCTTCCGGGTATAGACGGCCTTGAGGTTTGTAAAATCCTTAAAAGCGACTCCAAAACTCGGAATATACCCATAATCATGCTGACCGCCAAAGGTGAAGAAACAGATATTGTTACGGGTCTGGAACTGGGGGCGGATGATTACATTACCAAGCCGTTTAGCCCCAAAGTGCTGATTGCCCGGGTGCGGCGTGTGCTGCAAAGGATGCTAGCGCATGAACTGGAAAATACACCCTTAAAGATTCACGATCTGGTGATTGACCCATCCCGCCGGGAGGTGTTGGTTAAAAACAAGCCTGTGGAACTGACCTATACAGAATTTAACACCCTTTACACCCTTGCCAAGCGGCCCGGAGTTGTTTTTACCAGGTATCAGATAGTCGATGCCAGTCGCGGAGTGGATTATCCCGTAACGGACAGAGCGATTGATGTGCAAATGGTTTCTCTGCGGAAAAAACTGGGTTCGTGCGGGAAATATATTGAAACAGTGCGGGGTGTGGGGTATCGTTTCAAAGATTAGGCCTTTAATGGGCATTCCTGCGAGAAAACACATGACTGTCGATTGCAACCGTGTGGTGTAATAGCTGTGCAGTACCGAGGAATGTCAAGGGGCATCAGCATAAAAATGATTCGAAGACGGTTAATCTGGTATCTTTATCCTGCCTTTCTGGGTACTGGAATTGTGGTGCTGTTGGCGATTGCCTGCTATGCTGCCCGTTCCTTCCATGTCTTTTATTACAATCAGACCGTCCATGAGCTTGAAGTCCGGGCCCGCCTGATTGAGCATTGTATTGTATCAGCACTCCAAGCCGGTGATTACTCCCAGACAGACACTCTCTGTAAAATGCTTGGCCGGCAAAGTATAACCCGCATCACTGTTATTTTGCCAGATGGTCGGGTGGTCGGAGATTCCGAGGAAAATCCTTCCGATATGGAAGACCACAGCCGCAGACCCGAGTTTGTGGCTGCGATGAACGCCGGCTGGGGCAAAGCGATCCGTTTCAGCAGGACCGTTGGGAAAAATACGATGTATCTGGCAATTCCGGTCAAGCAAAACGATGCAACCCTTGCCGTCATCCGAACAGCTATTCCGGTGACGCAGATCGAGCAGGAGCTCACAAAACTTTATGCCCGCGTTTTATGGGCAGGTGTTGTCATCGCCGTTTGTGCAGCGGCAGTCAGTTGGTATCTGTCCCAAAAAATCAGCCGTCCCATCAAAGATATAAAAGAAACAGCCATGCGAATGGCTTCGGGCGATTTCAGCCGCAGATTATCCCCTCCAAGTGCGGCGGAACTGGCCGAACTTTCCGAAGCTGTCAATGGAATGGCCAGCCAGATTAGCAGCCGAATTGAGATAATAACCGAAGACAAAAACTGCATCCAAGCGATTCTTTCCAGCATGATTGAAGGCGTTATCGCTTTCGATTCAGAGGGGATTATTGTCTGGATGAACAAGGCTGCCGCTGCTTTATGGGAAATTGATGAGGTCAAATCGCTGGGCCGCAATGTTGAAGAAGTGATACGCAACCCGGCATTTCAGGAGTTTGCGCAGAAAACACTTCAGGAGAAGGAAGTCCCCGCTCAGACTGTTACCCTTAATGCTACACCGGGCCCCAAAAAACTCCTGCAGCTTCACGGGACAGCCCTGGATGCCGGCAAAGACGGCAAAAAAGGAGCGGTCATTGTCATGCATGACGTGACGCAGCTTCATAAACTGGAAGAAATCCGTCGTGACTTTGTTGCCAATGTATCGCATGAGTTGAAAACTCCCATCACTTCTATCAAAGGATTTGTGGAAACCCTTCAGGAAGGGGCAATAGACGATCCGCAGGAAGCCAGGCGTTTCTTGGAGATTATCCAGCGGCATGCCGATCGGTTAAATGCCATCGTCGATGACTTATTGACGCTTTCCCGATTGGAGGAAGACAGCGAAAACCGAAGGGTTTTTTTTGAGACGGTGTATTTAAGGCCAATCCTTGCTGCGGCCATCGAACTTTCAGAATACAAAGCCAATAAGAAAAATATTCCGATAGAGTTGCGCTGTGAGGAGGGAATCGCTGCCAAAATAAATCCTGCCCTGATTCAACAGGCGGTGTTCAATCTGATTGATAATGCCGTAAAGTACAGCCCGGATCACTGTCCTGTAACAATCACGGTTCAACAAGACACCGCGGAAATTCTTATTTCTGTTAGCGACAAGGGCTGCGGCATTGAAGAACAGCACCTGACACGCATTTTCGAGCGGTTTTATGTGGTAGATAAAAGCCGAAGCCGAAAGCTCGGGGGGACAGGGCTGGGGCTGTCCATTGTCAAGCACATCGCCCAGGTTCACGGGGGCTTCGTAACCGTCCATAGCCGAATTAACGAAGGCAGCACCTTCACGATTCATCTGCCCGGCGGCGGCAGCACTTTCGATAAAATTAACTGAAAGCCTGAAAAGTCTCCGACGGCATTCCACTTTCATCCAGCGGATGCTGTTTGTGCAGCATTAATACAAATCTAACAGCCCGCTCATTATTTGCTAATACATTTCCATGATACTCTCCTGCAACTCTATGTTGACGCTCAAATCGGTTTGAGCACATTCATCAGAAACTTTTATGGAGGTCAAAAAATGACGCGAATCATGAGTGTATGGGTAGTGGGTATCGTATTTCTGATCGGCATTGCTGCGGCCGACGAGGTTAGCGAACTTCGCAAACAGATGGAACAGCAGTATGAACAGATGCAGCAGATGCAAAACAAACTGAATGAGCTGGAAGCTGCCCAAAAGCAACAGAGTATGACTGTTGCCAAGCTCGAAGAAACCGGAGGAACGAGCCTCCCCGAGACACTCAAGTGGCTCGAAAAGATCAAACTCTATGGCGATTTCCGCTATCGTTATGAAATGGTCGATGAGGATGGTTCGGACAACCGCAATCGCAATCGCATTCGAGCGCGGCTGGGTCTGACTGCCAAAATCAATGACGAAATCGATACCGGTTTCCGGTTGGCAACCTCCGAACTCTGGGGAGATGACGAGGACTCGGGCGATCCTGTATCGACCAATCAGACACTGGATGACGCCTTTTCCAAAAAGAGCATCTGGCTGGACCTGGCCTATTTTAACTGGCATCCGGCAGGCATTCAGGGCTTCAATGTCATCGGCGGCAAGATGGAAAATCCATTCTACCGCGTCGGCGGCAATCAGCTTATCTTTGACAGTGACCTGACGCCCGAAGGGATTGCGTTTCAATATACGCACGGCTGGACGGAACAGACGAGCTGGTTTGTCAATGGCGGGGGCTTTTATGTTGACGAAGTCAAGAGCGGCGCCGATACCAGTTTGTGGGGCGTTCAGGGCGGTATCAAACACACCTTTCAGGACAAATCCTATCTCGTGGGCGGTGGCAGTTTATACTGTTTCGGAAATATCCAAGGCCATGGGGCTTTTGTCACCGTCAATGGTTCTGATAAGTTTTTCGGCAACAGTAAAAGCGGCGGTTTATACATCAATGACTATGATTTGACTGAGCTTTTCGGTGAATATGGTTTTAATCTTGCCGATACTCCGACAGCGGTATTTGCCAACTATGTCAAAAACACTGTCGCCGCCGGCAGTGAGAATGCCGGCTGGCTGATTGGCACAAAATACGGCAAATGCAAGGACCCCGGTTCATGGGAACTGTCCTATGATTACCGCGACCTCAAGGCCGACGCAGTTGTCGGTGCGTTCAGCGATTCAGACTTTATCGGCGGCGGCACCGACGGAAAGGGGCATCGCTTTAGCGCTGTATATCAGCTTGCCAAAAATACGCAGGCCGGGCTGACATATTTTCTGAATGAAAAAGGTCATGATGATCATGATTATAACCGGCTTCAATTGGACCTGATGTTTAAGTTCTGAATATTTCTAATCAAACAGCAACACAACGCTAACTAAACGCTAACAATTGGGATGTATTATATTACAGGAAAGGAATGGACTTATGAAAACGTTAATAGCACAATTTTTGACCATTGGATGTGTGTTGGTTGGATCCGTCGCGGCTGCCGAAAAGCTGCAAATTGACGGCTCTACAACGGTTGGCCCCATCGGCGATGCATTTGCTGAAGTATTTAAGGACAAGGCAGCTGTAACTGTCAGCAAAACCGGGTCCGGCGATGGCGCGGCAGCACTGATGGAAGGGCGCTGTGATATCGCTATGATGAGCCGATTTATGAAAAACGCGGAATTCAAAGCGGCGGTTGACAAAGGCATCATGCCGGTGGCTCATGCTATTGCAATGGACGGTGTATGTGTGGTGGTAAACGAGTCTAATCCCGTTACCGGTTTGACAACCGAACAGATCCGTTCTATCTACAAGGGCGAGATTACCAATTGGAAGCAGGTCGGCGGTCCGGATAAGGCAATTGTGGTCATCAGCCGCGATACTTCCAGCGGAACATACGAGACGTTTGAAGAACTGGTCATGCACAAAGAGAAAATGGGGCCGGCTACGGAGTACGTCAATTCCAATCCGCAGGCTCATGCCCGCGTCAAAAGCACCGAAGGAGCGATCGGATATGTCGGTCTGGGATTTGTGGACCGTTATGTCAAAGCGATAAAAGTGGACGGTGTTATGCCCGATCGCAAAACAATTGCCAGAGGGACATATCCCCTCAGCCGGCCTCTGTTTCTTTTTACCAATGGTTATCCGAAACTGGGGTCCATTGTGTATCAGTTCTGCACGTTTCATCTGACTGAAGAAGGGCAGGAAATCATTGAAGCCAAAGGATTTGTACCGGTTACGGCCTATTAATGAAAGATTCCTCCACACAATCTGTTCAAAAGCAGCAGGCGGGCGTATTTGAGTTTGCTCGCCCGCTGTGTCTTACAGCGACAGAGGATTTTCGCGGTTTTATCGCTGCTCATCTCGGACAAGGACTTTTGTTTGTAACGGCCTCGATTTCCGTTCTGGCGGTCTTTTTAATCTTTTTTTTTGTGATTGGCCAATCGCTTCCCTTCTTTTTGAATAGAGGATTGGCGGAAAGTGTGCCGCGGATAAAGGAATTCTTGACGAGTACTCAATGGTATCCGCAAAGGCAGGCCGGTCCGGAGTATGGTGCCAGGGCCATTATTATCGGCTCTCTGTATGTAACCGTCTGTTCGCTGATGCTGGCGGTGCCGATTGGTCTGCTGGCAGCTATTTTTTTAAGCGATATCGCCCCCTTTGGACTTCGGCAATTCTGCAAGCCGGTCATCGAGATTCTGGCAGCGATTCCATCGGTGGCATACGGCGTTTTCGCTGTGATGGTGCTCGCTCCATGGATGCAAAATACACTGGGATTTTCAAGCGGTACCAATGCCCTGAATGCCTCGTTGATTTTATCTGTAATGGCGTTGCCTACGATTATTAGTGTAGCCGAAGATGCCTTGTCTGCGGCAGGCCGGGACATCCGCGAGGCCTCGTACGCACTGGGGGCTACCCGTGCCGAGACGATGCTCCTGGTTGTCCTGCCCGCTGCGCACAGCGGAATCGTCGCCGCGATTATACTGGGTATGATGCGGGCGGTTGGAGAGACGATGGTCGTCTGGATGGCCTCCGGCAATGCCAGCCGTATTCCCAGTCCCTGGTGGGATTTGTCGCAGTCGGTGCGGACCCTGACTGCCACTATCGCCGGCGAACTCGGCGAAGTGCCCAAAAATACAGACCATTATCATGTGCTGTTTGCCATCGGGCTGTTACTGTTGGTTTTCACCTTCGGCCTCAATATGTGCAGCGAGTATTTTATGGGTCAATTTAGAAAAATCACGGGGAGACGCTGAATGCGGACTGGGATGCGGCCTGTTTTTGACTGTGTATTTACGCTTCTGTCGGCGGCATCCGTTGCATTTCTAATTGCGGCCTTGGGGATATTTCTGATTCCCCTGTGCGGCAAGGGAATGAAGGCCGTTGTGTTTCGCGGGACAGTCGAATTCCGCAAAATGCAGTCAGACCGCTTCAATCGACGGAATGAAGCGACACTGCAAAACGAAATCCTCCAGACTCAGCAGGTACGGGATGAAATCTACGCCCTTGTTGATCACTTCAGTCGCGGTTTGGACACACAGACTCTGGCAGACCAGGCAAAAGATCTGTATCGCAAGTATGGCGACGAGCTGCGCAGCCGTGATCTTTCGCGCCAGCAGTTTGCTGATTTACGCGCTGCGGCCAAAGATATTCGGGACCATCTGCTGGCCGCTTTTGACAGCACTGACAAAGCTGTTGTCGAGGAGCATTTGGATGCGATTGAGGGCTTGAGGCATCAGCCCGGCTTTGAGAAAACCCCTGTCGAAACAATGTTCCGGCTTGCAGATGATTTTCGTGAAATGATTCAGAAGGTGGACCTGTCCCGCCGCGAGGAATACGCAGAGGAACTGGCCGCCGTCAATAAAGAATTGTTTGCTCTGTTCGGCCCGCGTCCCGGGCAGCAGCGGGTCTTGGCGATGGAAAGCTACGGCGCGACCCGATGGGATGTGGCCCAAAAACACCTGCGTTACTTAATTTGGCAGGAAAAATGGGTACCTTCTCCGGACGGCCAAACCCTGCAGAAGGTTCTCATTCGCAGAGATGATCCCGAAAAAGGATCTTTTGCCAAAACGGAATTAGCCCCGCTGTTTGGGCTGATTGAAAAAAACCTTGCTGCAGCACTGAATCCGCGGCTAACGTTTTATTGGCAGTATTTTATCGACGACAGCACACCGGGGCATTACTTCGGCGGGGTAGGGCCGGAGCTGCTGGGTACGCTGATGCTGACGCTGCTGGCGATGTGTTTTGCCGTGCCGCTGGGTATAATTTCGGCTGCTTATCTGGTTGAATATGCAGGAGATAATCTTGCCGTACGGATGATTCGTATCTGCATCAATACCTTGGCCGGTGTACCCAGCATCGTTTATGGGCTGTTTGGACTGGCGTTTTTCGTTCATTACATCACCAAACAGCCGTGTATATTATCGGCCTCGCTAACCTTGGCACTTCTGGTTCTGCCGGTGATTATCCGGGCTGCTGAAGAGGCCATCCGCGCTGTGCCGCAGAGCTATCGTGAAGCGGCAGTAGGGCTGGGGGCTGGCAAGTTCCGCACCTTTGCGACCGTTACGCTGCCGGCGGCCGGTCCGGGAATCCTGACGGGCATCATTTTGAGTGTAAGCCGCGCCGCGGGGGAAACCGCCCCCATTTTATTTGCCGGGGCGGTGGCGCTGGGTCCGGTTCCTAATTTCACCGGAAAATGGTGGTTTCAGCCCACCCGTGCACTGTCCTATGGATGTTATGATATCACCGTCGGCGACAAACTGGCGGCGATGGTCCCCCACAACCAGTTCGGGATGGTTATGACGCTGATTATTTTAGTAGTATGCCTGAATATTACTGCTATCCTGATTCGAATGCGGCTGAGTAAAAAACTTAGGGGTGGATAAAATGCCGATTAAGGAGACAGCAAAAATCCAAAATATGGATGTAAATCTAAAAATGGACTTAATCTGCACAGAAGCAGTAGGGCGAATGTCCGGAATCAATATTGCTGATGCTGCGAAAAATATACCCTCAGATAATCATATTATTCCCGAGAAAGCCATTATCCGGTCCCGTGATTTTACATTCTATTACGGCCAAAAGACGGGGGTAGAAAAGATAACGATGGATATTGAAATGGGATCCGTCACCGCTATCATCGGCCCCAGCGGCTGCGGAAAAAGCACCTTTCTCCGGAGCATCAATCGCATCAACGACCTGATTCCCCACACCCATACGGAAGGCCTTCTCGAGGTTGGCGGACAGAATGTCTATGCCAAAACGACCAACTTGGTCAATCTTCGGCAGCAGGTGGGGATGGTCTTTCAGAGACCCAATCCTTTTGCCAAAAGTATCTACGATAACGTCGCCTATGGTGCCCGCCTTTTGGGGGTACGGAAGAAAGCGGATTTGGACGAAATTGTGGAAAAATGCCTATGCGATGCTGCTTTATGGGATGAAGTTAAAGACAACCTGCATCAATCGGCCTTGGCCTTGTCAGGAGGCCAGCAGCAGCGTCTTTGCATTGCCCGCACGCTGGCAACCCGGCCGAAAATTATCTTGATGGATGAACCCTGTTCGGCACTGGATCCGCTGGCTACGGCACGTATTGAGAATTTGATCGCCAAGCTCAAGGGCACCTATACGATCGTTATTGTTACGCATAATATGCAGCAGGCCGCACGCGTCAGCGACCGAACGGCCTTTTTCTGTCTGGGCAGACTGATTGAATACGACATGACGGATAAGTTATTCACCAATCCGCAGCAAAAAGCAACGGAGGATTATATTACTGGGAGGTTTGGTTAATATGTCCCAACACCTGCAGCATGAAATAGAGAATCTGAAAAAAAGCATCCTCAGTCTCGGTGCTCGGATTGAAACAGCCGTTCGTGAGGCAACGCTGGCTATCGAACAGCGGGACGGCATACTGGCACAGAAAATCATTGATTACGATGATGTCATCG
>Ga0209506_1003707_pt1 | contig 12048 bp, 18 predicted proteins | sample AD_JPNHG2_MetaG_FD_184409 | JGI IMG/M metagenome (GOLD analysis project Ga0209506, IMG submission 184409) | Active sludge microbial communities of municipal wastewater-treating anaerobic digesters from Japan - AD_JPNHG2_MetaG (SPAdes) (version 2) | ecosystem: Engineered > Bioreactor > Anaerobic...
CTAAAGAAGCTTGGTTATATGTTGAAACTGCTATTCCTGCTGGTACTTATAGATTTACAATTCCTGACTACGATTCCAGCTATGGTGGTAACAAGACATATATCTTTACTTCAACAGCTAATGTTCCTGTTGGTGGTCAGCTCACTCTTACATGGGGTTATAATACCAACCCGACAAAGGTACAGGGATATAGTTCTTCAACATCCACAACAGCATTATTTGATGTAAATATTGCTGAATGGGATGGTACTACTGCTTGTACAGATTTAGGTACTATCAAGCTTGCTATGGCTGATGCTGATAGCACATATGGTAAACTCAATCACATTCATAGAGCAAGATATGGCTCTAACAACTATTATCAGTCAGGACTTAGACAATGGCTCAATGCGGATGCTACTGCTAATAATTGGTGGTCACCTTCTAATATCTTTGACAGACCGTATGATAATAGAAATACGGCAGGTAGATTAAATACTCTTAACGGCAATATGAAAGCAGTTCTTGCAGCTCCTACTGTTAATTGTATTACAAATAATCTATTTGAATATCCGTCATTAGATGGCACAACATTCTCATTACAGACCGCTTATACAGTAAAGGATAAGTTGTTCCTTGTAACACATACAGAAACTAACCTATCATCAACTCCTAATGTTGATTCTGTATTGGCTTATTATACAAATGCTCAGAGTGCAGATAGAATTAAGTATAGGAAAGATAATGGAAATGCTTATTACTGGTGGCTACGTACTCCTATCCCTACTCACGCTTACGCTGTACGCGACGTGTACACGTCTGGTGCTGTGAACAGCCACACTGCTAACGTTACTCTCGGTTCGGCGGCGGCTTGCATCATCCAGTAATCACGCCGCCCTCTGCGACCGCCAGGGAGCGGAATAAGGGGCGGCTAAATACACAACAGTAAGAAGGTAAATTTATGCGATAAAACCGCATAATAAAAATAAACGGAGGTATTTTTATGAATTATTTCACAGTAACAATCCAGAATGAGAATATTTGCTCATGCTTCGGCTATAACAGCCTTGATGAAGCAAAGAGCAAGTGGCACAAGGAGCTGAATTACGGCTATGAAGCTAACATTACAACTCTCAGCGTAATTCTCAATGGTGAGGGCAGAGTGCTTGAACATGACAAGTACACAGCACACGTTCAGCCTGCTCCAGAGCTTACACCAGACGAAGAAGAACCGACAGAAGAATAAACGCTAATCGATCATCACTGGAAGGAGTGATTATATGAATTCGCCGTACATGGGAAAGTTTCAGGTAACACAGACACAGCACAGTCAGCATGACGGACTTGATCTTGTCGGAATTGACAGCAAGGAGATACACGCAACGGTCAACGGCACAGTGCATTATGCAGGATGGGAAAACGCAAGTAACCCGAAACAGGGATTTGGACAGTATGTGTGCATCCGCTCCGCTGACAACAAGTATTACTATTACGGTCATATGTCACAGTTAAAGGTAAAAACAGGCGATAAGGTAAAGTGTACTGATGTTATCGGTGTTGAGGGACACACAGGGCATACCATCCCCGATAACGAGTACGGCAGCCATTGTCATTACTGCATCCGTCCTCAGTTTGCGGCAGGTAACGCTTTAAGCACTCCGCAGATATCGGGTATACCTAACGCTTTAGGCACATATGATGATGGCTACGGACCATCGCAGAAGCCACAGGAAGAACCTCAGGAGCATTACGGCATCACAGGAGAATTAAAGCTGTCTGACGGTTCGATCTATGATGTGACAATCACTAAAAAATAAACCTACGCTTACAATGCGCTAAGAGACTATGAACAGATTTGATAACATATCCAATAGCGATTTATCACGGCTGATAGATGAATGGGTTAAGGGAGAACGAGACAGGGCTATCATGAAGCGCAGGCTGATTGACTGCATACGTCTGGAACCACTCGCCGAGGAATTCGACCTCTCTGTATAGCACGTCGCAACAATAGTTTCAAAAAATATTAAGATTTTAAGTGCAAAAACAAGTAAATAACAATGAAAAAAGCTTAATCCGCTTGATGGTGGATTAGGCTTTTTTGTTTTATACTAAAGATGGTGAATCAATATGTACGAATTTGTAAACGTGAATCCATGCAAGCGACGGCTCGGAGACTGCGTTATCCGTGCCTTGTCTCTCGCCCTTAATCAACAGTGGGAGAGGACATACATAGATCTCTGCATCGAGGGATATATTCAGTGCGATATGCCGAACGCTAACAATGTCTGGGAAGCGTACCTGATATATAAGGGTTTCAAGCGGTATCCTGTGAATTATACATAAAAACACCTACCCTTCTTTGTGCAAATGGTAAAATTCTATAAATTTAGTGAAAATCTATTGCAATTCACTAAATTTAGTGATATAATAACTTTGGTGATAAAAAAGGCAATAGAAAAACTACTCCAAAGAGATACTTTTCCTTTGAAGAAATCAGCGTATAGGTTATGTGACAATTTCATTATACGCTTTTTCTTCTTTTTTTGTCAATCACTATATTTATAACAAATTGTTAAAAATATGTAAATGAAAGGAGCGTATATGGCAATAGGTAAAAACATCAAGCTTCTGCGAGAACGCTTCGGCTACTCTCAGAACGAACTTGCAAAGCTGACAGGCATTTCGCAGGCTCTTATCTGGTATTACGAACATGAGGATAAGATGCCGAGTGTAAAAAATGCCGGCAAACTTGCAAAAGTATTCAATATTACTATTGATGAACTTTTGTACGGAGAAAAGAGGGCGTAAAAATGAAAGATGTGCGGAAAGACCATGCAAGGTTACTTAATAATCTTGTATTTTTACAGCAGCTGTACACGGCTAAAGCCCTTGCCCTTTGCATTGGAGTTAATCCAACAACATGGGGCAGAAAGATGCGAGAGCCGTGGAGAATGTTCACATATGACGATCTCAGAATGATATCTGTTTACTGCGATATTCCCCTTGAAAAGCTGATATGCGGTGAAGTGGGGGTGAACAGATGAGCAACAGATACTATATTCATGCTATCCCGATGCGGGAACTTGCTCTTTATGTTGCCGAAAAGATGAATTCCATACTTGACCGAAAAGAGTGCTATCGTGACGGACATATCGAACCATTCCCGAAGATCACTCCCGAGATCATACTTGAAAAGAGACCATCCAGAGAGGAACTGGACTTCTACTACTTCTGGATATGCTGCGGAGGTAAGATATGAATAAGGTACACGAACAGAAAGACATCTTTGTCAGGCATGAGCTTCTGACGCTTATGCAGGCAATAGATAAGGATATACTCAGATTAGAGTATAGAGTTCATGCCAACGGTGAAGAGACAGTCACCATAGTATGGCTCACCAGCACAGGAGAAGTTTATAAGCCAATCAACGTCACAGGCGACAGCCTTGCAGCACTTGCAAGGGATGTCCTGAAATATATCTAAGGAGAAAAAAACATGAGCACAGAAATCATCGTAGTCAAGCAGCTCCCGATCATCGTTGAGCAGCTTGCACAAGTCAAGGAAGCAGTAATTGCAAGGGTGGAGACAGCAACTTCACTTGTCTGCACCGACGAGACCGTCAAAGAGGTCAAGAAAGCCAGAGCCGAACTGAACGCTGAGTTCAAGGCATGGGAAGAGAAACGTAAGGAAGTCAAGGTTGCAGTCATGACACCGTATGAGAAGTTTGAAGCGGTATACAAGGACTGCGTTTCAGACACCTATAAGAAAGCCGATGCTGACCTGAAAGCCAAGATTGACGGAGTAGAAAAGGAACTCAAAGACAAGAAGGCAGCAGAAGTCAAGGCTTACTTCGACGAGTATCTTGAGTGCAAAAACATCGACTTCGTGACATTTGAGCAGGCTAATATCAACATTACCCTGTCGGCAAGCATTAAGAGCCTTAAGGAGCAGGCAAAGGCGTTTATTGACCGCATCGACAACGATCTTGCACTTATTGATACTCAGGAGCATAAGGCTGAGATACTTGTTGAGTACAAAAAGACCCTGAACGCATCGGCAGCAGTAACAGGCGTTAACGCCAGATTCAAAGCTATTGAGGATGAGAAGAAGCGTATAGAAGAAGCCGAGATCAGGAAGGCAGCTGAAGAACAGCACATCGCCGAGATCAGAGCAGCAGTTCCAGAGCCTATCATGGAAGCAGTACCTGAGCCGATACCAGAAGTTGAAGCTCCTGCGGAAGAACAGCTCTATACACTCAAATTCACAGTTACAGCTACAAAGGACAAGCTCAGAGAGCTTAAGGCATTCTTAGATAATGGAGGTTATACATATGGCTAATCAGGATCAGAAGGCAGCTCAGAAGGCAGAGCTGACAGTATCATACGAAGTAGACGGCAGCAAAATCACTCTTACACCGTCGATTGTACAGCAGTACATAGTAGGAAGTGAGAACGGAACAATCACACTTCCTGAGTTCAAGCTTTTCACTGAGCTGTGCAAGGTAAGGAAGCTTAATCCGTTTTTAAAGGAAGCTTACTGCATCAAGTATGGCCAAAGTCCTGCTCAGATCGTAGTCGGCAAGGATGCAGTGCTTAAGAGAGCAGTTTTGAATCCGAGCTTTGACGGCATTGAAAGCGGTGTCATAGTTCAGAACATCAATACAGGCGATATCATCGAGAGAGCAGGTACATTCTATCTCAGAGATTCCGAAAGGCTTGTCGGTGGCTGGGCGAAGGTATACCGCAAGGACTGGACACATCCAACATATTGCAGCGTAGCGTTTGACGAGGTCGCACAGAAGACAAGAGATGGATATCTTAATACTCAGTGGGCAACAAAAGGCGGTACAATGGTTGAAAAGGTCGCAAAGGTCAGAGCACTGAGAGAGACATTTGTCGAGGATCTCGGCGGTATGTATGAAGCTGACGAGATGCCACTTCCAGTGAATAACGAGCAGCCATATCCAGAGCCTGAGATCATACCACAGCCCGAACCTGAGATTGTTTCTCAGCCAGAGCCAGCGGATGAGCCGATAGACGTTACTTTCGATGAATTATAAGATAATTGCAACCGGCTCCGCCGGTAATGCAGTTGTCATAAATGACTATATGCTCATTGACTGCGGTGTTTCACTGCGGTCATTGAGCAAAGTCAAGAAGAATCTGAAAATAGTATTATTGACGCATATACACTCAGATCACTTCAATAAAACTACAATACGCAGGCTTGCAGCAGAACGACCTACACTTCGGTTTGCTTGCTGTAAGTGGCTTACAGCGGAGCTGATTGCCTGCGGTGTATCAGAGCTTAACATAGATCAGCTTCAAGTTGGCAAGCTCTACAATTACGGCAGCTTCAAGATATCGCCTATACAGCTTTATCACGATACCGACAACTGCGGATGGAGAATATTCAGCGGAGCGGAGAAAGCTGTATACATCACCGACACTTCAACGGTCCAGGGCATATCAGCTAAGAACTATGACCTATATCTTGTGGAAGCGAATTACAGTGAAGAAGATATACAGGAACGGATAAAGGCAAAGGAAGCTGCAGGCCAGTATGTGTATGAGTACCGTGTGCTCAAGACACATTTAAGTAAAGAAGAATGCGATCAATGGCTGATGGATAATATAGGCGAGAACAGTGAGTATGTATATATTCATCAGCACAAGGAGGATAATATAAATGTATAGCAAATTACAGGACGGCAATTACATGATTTCGGGATTCGTCGCAAAGGACGCTGAAATGAAAACATCTCAGAACGGCAAGACATACACCAGATGGAGCGTTAAGGTAGCAACCAGACCGTCACAGAACCCGAACGAGCGTGGCGAAGCGGTATGGACTAACTGCATTGCTTGGCATGATCAGGCAAGAGCTGCAGGAGCTATCAAGAAGGGCGATTCTGTATTCTGCATCGGCAAACTCGAAACCAACGACTACGAAGGCAAGACATACAAGACACTCAACTGTGAGTACATCGGCATCATGGGAAAGACTGCTGCTCCTGCTCCGTCTCAGGCACCTGCGACAGCGAATACAGATAGCATGGCTTACAGCAATCTCAGTGACTTTGAGGAGATCCTTTCCGACGGCGACGTTCCGTTTTAATCACACTTTCAGATATAAAAACTGAAAGAAGGTGATAGTATTTATACGTTAACAGAACAACAGGCAAGTGCTTGTTATGAAAATGAAACTGATAATGCCAGAGCAGCAGTTATAGTTGATATATTACAGAACATAGCTTATTACAGCGAAACTCAGGACCAGCTTACTGATAATCTGACAACTCTGAGAAGAGCTGCAAAAATAGCTAATAAAATGGCTTTGTTTGTACGCTGCCTGGAAGCAGCAAAGAATGGCGGTATAAGTCCAGATGATATGAACGGCTTGGAGTGGCGTTTCCACTACAGCCTGTTCGACTTCACGGAAACAGAAGAACCTTACAAGGAAGTCTTCTATCAGCCAACACCGTTTTTGCAGCAGAGAGCACTTGAACGAATAAGCATAGAAGCTGCAAAGTGCGGATATCGCAGGTTCAAGCAGACATACAAAGCATTTGTGAACGGAATGCGGAAGGTCAATCAGAGCAGCCTTACACTGCTGAATCCTTCCGACTTCCCGAATCAACCGATTGAGTTGGAATGTGGCGAGTGGCACTGCGACAGCACAGGCGTTTCTAAGATACTCAAAGATCGTGAGGAATATGCCTGTCAGCATCCGATAATGCCTGTTGAAAGACTTGTTAATATCGATACAGGCGAAGAAAAGCTTCGTGTAGCATTCTACAAGGGCAAGTACTGGCGTGATTTTATAGCAAGCAAACGTGAACTGTTCGATAGTTCCAAGGTCATTCAATACTCTGCTCTTGGTGTTTCCGTTACATCGAAGTCAGCGAAATTGCTCTCCGAGTTCTTGTGTGACGTTGAAACATTCAATCCTGACATTATCCCTGAAACAGAATCGGTGGGAAGGCTCGGCTTCATCGGTGACGGTAATCAGTTCTCACCGTATGTGGACAATCTTATTTTCGACGGAGAAGCGAATTACCGCAATATTTACGACGCTATCTCCTCAAAGGGTAATTATACCTTATGGCTTTCAGAAGCCCAGAAATGCCGAACAGAATCGCTCACAGCGCAGATACTGCTTGCAGCATCATTTGCAAGTCCATTACTTAATAAAATGGGATGCCTGCCGTTCTTCGTACACTTGTGGGGCGTTGAATCAGGCACTGGTAAAACGGTCGCTCTGATGCTTGCTGCAAGTGTCTGGGGCGATCCTGATGTCGGTAAATATATTCAGACATTCAATTCAACTCAGGTTTCTTGTGAGCGAACGGCAGCGTTTTTAAATAATATTCCGTTATGTATTGATGAATTACAGCTCAGTAAAGACAGTCACGGACACAGCAAGTTCGATGTTTATCAGCTGGCTCAGGGCGTTGGACGTGGCCGTGGTAACAGAGCAGGCGGTATTGACAAAGTGCCAACGTGGAGCTTGTGTATACTTACCACAGGCGAATCACCGATAGTGCAGGCTTCGGCCGGAGCAGGAGCGGTGAACAGAGTTGTAGATATCGAGTGCCGTGCATCGGAATCAGTCATAAAGGACGGCTTCACAACTTCATCTATTGTCAAACAGAATTACGGATTTGCAGGTAAAGAGTTTATCGAAGCTCTGAGCGAGGACGCAATAGAACAGGCAATGATAAGATATCGAGATCTGTTTAAGCAGCTGTCAAGCGGTGATTCTACTGAAAAGCAGGCAATGGCTGCAGCAATGCTCCTTGTGGCTGACGAGCTGGCTGACAAATATATCTTCAAGAGTGGACAGGCTCTAACGGTGGAGCAGATATCAGGTTTCTTGAAAGAAAAGTCAGAAGTATCGGCAGGACAGAGAGCATATAACTTCCTCTGCGACTATATTGCCATGAATCAGGCAAGGTTCTTGAAACCAGACAAGAACAACGGCGAGATCTGGGGCAAGATCATGGAAGACAAAGTCTGGATCAATGCTTCAAAGCTGACGAAATGTCTCAGCGATGAAGGATATTCAAAGACTGCGACAATAAGCTGGATGGATAGCAATGGCTTGCTTGAATACAACAAAAGCAGTACCGACCGTCATAAAACAGTTAAAACATCAGTCTACGGTATACGCAGTCATTATTATATACTACGATTACCAGTGGAAGATAGAACTGACGAGTTTGTCGGGGAAGAAGTTGATTTTCTATAAAATACCCACATTTGTGGGGCATCGAAAAAACCGCAATACAGCGGTAAAAACAGTATATTTTAGAAATGCCCCACATTTCCCCGAATATATACTAAAAATATTCAGTGTATATATTCCAACTGTGATAATTTTTATATATGTTTTGATACCTATATCAATGTGCGAATTTGTGGGGCTGTGGGGCATATGGTAGATAAACGGCTATATTTAGAAGAAAACGCTTGCCCCGCCACCGTGGGGCAAGCGTGGGGGATGTGTGGCATAAAAGGAGGTATACATGGAAGTAATAAAATGGGACGGTGTCTCCGACGCTGACCTGATTCTTAAAGCTCTGCTATTCTTTATCGATGAAGAGGATGAAGAAAAAGCACTCAAGACATCGTATGGCGACTTTGGAAAGTACCTGCAGAAGATGTACCGCGGATCTGGAGCAGGCAATGGTGATATAAGTGTCGAGAGCTTCAAGGGCAATCCGAGGATATTTCTTAAGAAAAAGGGCATCGCTTATCAGCTCACCTGGAACAAGGCTGCGAAGCTGATACATCAATATTTACATGGGAGGAACAAAAATGAAAGCATATAAAGGCTTTAAAACAGATATGACTTGCAGAGGTTTCCAGTTCGAGGAGGGCAAGGAATATCATAAAGATAGCGCAGTACTTTGTAATAGTGGTTTCCATGCTTGTGAAGCACCTCTTGACTGCTTCGGTTACTATAGTCCTGCTGAAAGCGTATATCATGAAGTTGAGCTTGACGAGGTTTCTGACGAAAGAGAGTCAGACAGCAAGATTTGCGGCAAAAATATTAAAATCGGTGCTCGACTCAATATCGCTAATTTATGCAAGCTGCAATTCGACTATGTGAAGTCGCATTGTACGAATGAATACAATGCTGAAAAAGGAAAAGCAGCTACCGCAGGTGAGAGCGGAGCAGCTACCGCAGGTGACTACGGAGCAGCTACCGCAGGTAACCACGGAGCAGCTACCGCAGGTTACAGAGGAGCAGCTACCGCAGGTGACTACGGAGCAGCTACCGCAGGTGAGAGCGGAGCAGCTACCGCAGGTTACAGAGGAGCAGCTACCGCAGGTTACAGAGGAGCAGCTACCGCAGGTAACTACGGAGCAGCTACCGCAGGTTACAGAGGAGCAGCTACCGCAGGTGAGAGCGGAGCAGCTACCGCAGGTTACAGAGGAGCAGCTACCGCAGGTGACTACGGAGCAGCTACCGCAGGTGACTACGGAGCAGCTACCGCAGGTTACAGAGGAGCAGCTACCGCAGGTGACTACGGAGCAGCTACCGCAGGTGAGAGCGGAGCAGCTACCAGTCGTGGAAGCGTGGCTGTTGGAGACAACGGTGTTGCTCTTTGCCGTGGGAATGATATCAAAGCACGTGGTGGATTAGGTTCAATACTTGTTATTGTTGTAGAAAGCGAAGATAACTATGATATCAAAGAATGGAAGGCTGAGGTCGTTGATGGTGTAAAAATCAAGGCTGATACATGGTACAAGCTTGAAAATGGTGAATTCGTGGAGATAGAGGATGAAACTACGTGAATACCAGGCCGACCTCATCGGCAAAATTCGACTTGCTATCCTGCATGGCTGCAGGTCGATCGTTTCTGTTCTCGGCTGCGGAGGTGGTAAGTCAGTCATACAGGCGGAGATCGCACGGTCAGCGACGGATAAGGGAAACAGAGTATTGTTTCTCGTTCACCGTAAGGAGCTGTGTGAGCAGATTACAAATACATTCACGGCTCAGGGTGTTGATATGGAATTATGCTCCGTCAGCATGGTACAGACTGTCAGCCGACGGCTCGGACAGATACCAGAGCCGAAGATCATTATTACTGATGAAGCACACCACAGCACAGCAAATACCTACAAAAAAATCTATGAAGCGTTTCCCGACGCTCTAAGGCTCGGCTTCACAGCAACGCCTATCAGGCTCAACAGGGGCGGTCTGGGCGAGATATACGACAAACTGATAACGTCAGTGTCAACAAGGTGGCTTATTGATAACAATTATCTGTCGCCCTATAAGTATTACTCGGTCAAACTTGCCGATACTTCAGGACTGCATATCAAAGCAGGTGATTATAAAGCTGACGAGGTAGCTGAATTAATGCAAAACTCCGAGATATACGGAGAAACAGTAAAACAGTGGGAACGCCTGGCTAAGAATAAGAAAACCATTGCTTACTGTGCATCGGTGGAAGCTGCAGAGGAAACAGCAGAGCAGTTCCGACAGGCAGGATATACAGCAGCGTCACTCAGCGGAAATACACCGAAGGAACTCAGAGCAAGGATCATGCAGGACTTCCGAGACAGCAAAATAATGGTATTGACAAACTGCGAACTGTTCGGCGAGGGCTTAGACGTTCCCGACTGTGAATGCACGGTTCTCCTTCGGCCGACACAGAGTTTGACGCTATACATACAGCAGTCGATGCGTTCAATGCGATATATGCCCGATAAAACAGCAATTATTATAGACCATGTCGGCAATTGCTATCTGCATGGACTTCCAGATGATAAAAGAGAATGGTCACTTGAATCCAAGAAGAAACAGGAGAACACAGTAAAAATAAGGGAATGCCCGATGTGCTTTGCCGTGTATCCTCCAACAAAACAAAAGTGTCCTTACTGCGGTTATGCTGCCGTCAAAGAGATACAGCGAAAGGATAAGGCGGTCGTGGAGATTGACCTTGTCGAAATGCAGCGACAGGAAGATATCAAGAATACCAAATATTCTGACTTAACAGCAGAATCGTGGTCAGATGTCGAACGGATCAGGAAGGCCAGAGGATATAAAATACAGTGGGCTGTACGCTTCGCCGTGTTGCATGGTATAGCTGTACCGCACAAATATGACAATATGAGGAGGATTATAGGAGTATGACCGAGCATGATATACAGTCAGCTATCCGTTTGAAACTCTCAGAGATGGGATACTACACCGAGAGAATCAATGTTGGAGCTGGTTATCTGATACCAAAGAAGCTCATGGACAAGCTCAAGCGTTCAGTTCCGTCGGAGCTTCGGGTCCAGCTCGACAAGATACCGTATTTCACAACAGGAGCTGTCAAAGGTAGATGTGATCTGTCAGCCATTAAGGACGGCAGGATCACGTTCATAGAGGTCAAAACTGAACTTGGCGTTGCAAGCGATGAACAGCTTAATTTTATTAAAACCATGAGAGAACGATACGGCTGTACAGCTGATATAGCAAGGAGTGTTGAGGATGCAGTCAGAATTGTTACAGAAGATAGAACATGATGCAGCTCGTGGCAAGCCTTGTCCGAAAGATCTGAAACCGCCGGAGACGATGCTTTATTATATGCTCATGGGAGTATATGCGACATACCAGGCAGACAAGATCACAAAGGAACAGGGACACGATTACAAGGTATCGGTATATAATACCTACAAGAAACTTAAGGCGGAGTATGACCAGTATATTGAGGTCTGCAAGATAATGCAGGATCGCATACGTGAAGGTTACTCTGTCGGAGGAGTTACTATCCTGAAAGGAGAAGAAAACAATGGATGAAAAACTGAGACAGCTGGCTATGCATTACGGCTTCACAAATCAGGCTGATATGCTTGTCGAGGAATCTGCGGAGTTCACGGTCGCCAGAAATAAGCTCCGCCGTGGCAATACAGAAGCTATTAAGCAGATGGAAGAAGAGCTTGCCGACGTTCTTGTGGTTGCTCTGCAGCTCCGTATGATCATCGGTGAGGATTATATTGACAGCATTATGAATGATAAAATCAACAGGCAGTTAGAGCGCATGAAGGAGGAAGAAGACAATGCAAG
>Ga0209506_1003710_pt1 | contig 12038 bp, 10 predicted proteins | sample AD_JPNHG2_MetaG_FD_184409 | JGI IMG/M metagenome (GOLD analysis project Ga0209506, IMG submission 184409) | Active sludge microbial communities of municipal wastewater-treating anaerobic digesters from Japan - AD_JPNHG2_MetaG (SPAdes) (version 2) | ecosystem: Engineered > Bioreactor > Anaerobic...
CCGTTCGCTTGGCCTGCCAGTCAATACTGACATGCCCAACGAGATATTGCAGCTTATGATGTTGTATCCGCAGCCAGTAAAACAACAAGGAGGAGTGGAGTACCTACCGGTTCCTCGCCAGAGCAAGTCTCAGAAGTAAACGAATACCGCGCACACCATTCTGTTGCTTAGAATGCTCCCCCTGCCTTCCAAACAGGCTATCTTTTCAATGCGTATCTTTTTCTTTTTTCTCTCTCATGCTGCTGGCCCAAAGTGCTTGAGCATTACAAGCGCATCGGTGCTGCTTGTGTTCGTGATGAGCACTCCTTCCTTAGCGGTATTGTTTGTGACAAATAGCTCATCCTGAGTCATTTGTCCAAAGCGAATCATCGCCGGTGACTCTATAGTGAGGCTCCCAAAGCTGCCGTGGCCTTGTACAACAATCGCGCCATAGGGTCCTTTATCTTTGATAAGCGCTGAGCGACCTGGCAATATCGTAAGCTCTTTGGCAGAGAAGTATTCATTCTTATAGACGATATCGTATTCTTCATAGCCTTGCGCGCGCATTTCTTCGAGGGGTTTTACAGGTTTTGGCTCCATGAATCGGTGTTCATAGAAAAGTGGGTCAATGTTGAGTTCCCAATCGAGCAGTTCGATGTAATAATCGAGGTCATCTCTTTTTTCTTCTGGGATATCCTTTTGAAGCAACTCTTTTGCGGTATATGCATTCCACACGATGTTTTGAAACATTGCTGAGACATCCGAGGCCCGTTGAGGTTCATAGGTCAAAAGCGAGCCAGGCGCATGCAGAATTCCAGGAGGCACATCCCATCCAGTACCTGGCTTGAGCATATAGGCGCGGGAGAGCGCGAGGATATTGTTATCGCGCTTTTCCCAATCCGCAATGCATGCCTTTATTTGATCCTTGGTTGTGCCTGGGTTGAGGCCAAAAAAGGTGTAGGGGAAGGCACCTCCGTGATTATTGAGTTGTGTAGGAAAATAATAGGATTCAGGTTTACCTAATTGTCCTATGTGAGCAGCCATCTTGTCTGTATGATGCAGATGAAGGGGCAAAGGACCTAGGTTATCGAAAAATTTTGAATAAGCTCGCCATCCTCCATACTTTTTCATGATATTCTCGCCAAGGATTTCATTGCCCATGGTATCAATCGCATCCTTTAGGAGAACATGGTGAGTTTCGTCGATCCAGATAAACGAGAGACCTTCATAGGTTGTTGTTAGCGGTCCGTTGTCCGCCTTTGTTGTTGACGAAAACCATCGTTCATCTATTCCTCCGCGGCGGGGCCCATACGCATAGTAGTCGTTGGGATGTAACCTAAGCCTCCTGCCTGGAACACAGAAAGCGCGCGGTACCCAGTTTGGCTCAAGCCTAAGAACACCTTTTCCTACAGTAAGCGCCTGATCTATCAACGTTTTTTCATGTGGCATTTGAAGCCCCCTTTCAATATAACGAATTCAATCATGCTCTATTTTTTCACATATTGAACAAGCCGATCATACACTATGCTTTCCACAGGATCTTGAAGAGAAAGCCCACACACTTCTCTGAACATGCTGTCTATATCATGTGAAGATAAATAGGCCTTAAATTCGGCATCTCGCGGAAACAGAGCACCTTCTTCGTCCGTAGCTCTAAAGCGAAGTGCTGCGCTGAACACTTGTGCAATCGCATCGAATGGTAGACCATGCTGAGCCGCAAGTATCATGGCCCCAATAATCCTTTCGTCGTGCGCAAGCTTTCGATAGAGGTCGCGTCCCACCCGATAGATGGTATCGCCCAAAGCCTTATTTGAAAATCGCACAAACAAATCCTCGATATATGCATTGAGGGAGGAAATCTCAAAATCGTTTGGATATTCTTTGGCAAGGGCTACTGCTGCCTGTGTCATTGCTGCGTGAGCTTTGTTAGCAATATCGGGTTTCTCAAGCGCCTGCCAGATATATTGCAGGCAGGGATCATTCGCGAAGTTAGCGTATCCAATATAGGCAATAGCGGAATGTCCGAGGTTGTGGATAAAGAGTTTTCGGTCCACATATGCTTTGATATTATCAACAGGAGTAATTGTGGAAAGCGCTGGTATCTCAGTCTTAAATCCATTCCTATCGACAATAAGCTCATTATATTTTTCAGCAAAAAGCATAAGAGGATCGTTTGCAATGTCCTCCTTACGCATTATGGGCACCATCTTACCAATCGAGGTTTCGACAAGTCCTACATAGGCATCGAGAGGGAAACCTTCAGGCAGCCTCGCACTCAACAGGTTTTTAAGATATTCAGCTCCATAGCGAATATTTTCAGCAATGATGATATCGATTGGTTTATGAGGCCGCTGGACAAAACGAAATTCGATGCCATCCGCAAGAATAGGTGCCACCGCTGAAAGCGCAGAGGCCCCGACACTCGTTGCCACATAATCTGCCTTAAGAATCGCATTACGCACTGCTTGCGTTTCGTCGATATGGAGCGCCTGAATATTGCGGATTACTATCTCTTCATCGGGTGTATCATTTCTCTTGATAATAATGCGATATTCTCTTTTTTTATTGATTATGCGGACTAAAGGCAAAGCACTCTCGATAAAAATTACTTCATAGCCCGCCCTGCTGAAAAGCTGGCCAATAAAGGAGCGGCCAATATTTCCTGCGCCAAATTGTACAAAATACTTCATCAGTCTAACCTTGACGCTGCCTATGATAGAGATCGAGTAGATGCATGACGTTCTCTTGCTTTTCGCCAGGATAGCGCTCGAGATAGGTCCCTCCCAAATAGAAGCAGGCAAAACCGCCTGAAACAATCGCCATTTCACAGGCTTGAATTATATCAAAGCTGCCTCTTCTACAGCCTGCCTCGCTCTGCAAGGCTAGAGAAGCGAGCACTCCTCCCACAAAATTGTCCCCACAGCCAGTAGTATCTCCCTGAGGCTTGTCGGGACTCTTCAATATTCTTGTAACCTCTTCAGATACTGCAAGCGACGCCTCACATGGCCTAAAAAGCCTGCCATCAGAATAAAAATGGATATCCCGCGCGCCATCAGTGATAATCGCAGCACTAGTCCCCTGCGCCTTAAAGAATGCAAGTGCTTCTTTGATGTTCTTTGCACCACTGAGTTTCATGCCTTCCTCGCGATCCACAATAAGCATATCTATCCATGGATATGCGGCTTCTTCACCTCCAAGGCTCCAACAATATCCTGGATTTTTTCGCTCACATAAAAAATCGTACACTGTGTTGACCACTACGATAGCGCCCGCATGCTGAGCGTGGCGGCATAAAGATGCAAGCTTGTCATGAATTTCAGGCACTAACGCGGTTCCGCCAAATGCCACAATGTCAGCATCAAAAAAGCTTGAAGTCAGGAAATCCGCATTATAGAGGTCGGCAACTCCTCTACCATTTATAAAAGTTCTTTCGCCATGGCCATTGTCATAAGTAGGATCAGAAAATACTTGAGTAAAGGGCGTCTCACCGTCTAATACGATATAATCGCTGGTATCTAGAGGGACCTGTTCAACAATCTGCATCAAGGCTTGCCCGCTTTCATCATTGCCACGCGCGCCATAGAATTGCACCTGAACCTTGTGACCTTCAAGCATCTGCGCTGCATGGATGAGCGCGACCATTGAAGGTCCTCCTATATTGGCGCGATCTGGCTTTCTCCCCCCAGTGAGATTGTTCAGAATCTCAGAAAAAGGTCTATCCGCAAACCGTTCCAAATTCTCAACAAAGACCAATTTTCCTGGCTCAAGCCCGCCATCCCCTGACTTTTTCGATCGATACCTCTTAAAGACCTCAGAGTCCAATCGAATATCCGAATAGAGATAATCTATAAGGGCGCAACCAGTTCCTTTTATAGTCAGCATTTAATTCTTCTTAGCTCATGTTGATAATAGCGAATATTTTTTCATTTTATCTAAAAGAGTTTTTCTTGTAATTCCTAGCATACGCGCGGCTTTGCTCTTGTTTCCTTTGGTAAGGGAGAGAGCTAGCTGAATCTGTTGGCATTCAAATTTTTCTATCACCCGCTGTGATCCTTCTTTTAAGGAGTGAAGAGGACCATTCGTTTCTTCGGTATCGATTTGTATTTGAGAATGCCCGTTATTAGCATCTATCAAGCCATCTAGCAAACAATCGACTTCTATTCTGCTGCCTGTGCATAGCAATACCGATTGATGCACAACATTTTGTAGCTCGCGAATATTGCCTGGCCAGTCATAGGATAACCATCGCTGTAGAACTTCTGGGCTTAGACCTTCTACCTGCTTGTGATATCGTTCTGCATAATGTTGAATAAAATGCTCTGCGAGGTAGGGAATATCTTCTTTGCGGCTTCGCAATGGCGGTAAATATATCTCAATAGTTGCAATGCGATAATAAAGATCGCTTCTAAATCGACCATCTCGAATGAGTTCATGGAGTTTATGATTCGTTGCTGTGATTATCCTAATATCAACATTGATTCGCTTTGTTCCGCCCACTCGCTCAAAGCTATTCTCTTCGAGCACTCGCAAGAGTTTTGCTTGTGTCGAAAGAGACATGTCGCCAATTTCATCGAGAAAAAGGGTGCCACCATTTGCCAATTCAAATTTGCCAATTTTTCGTTCGATTGCGCCAGTAAAGGCACCCTTCTCATGACCAAAAAGTTCGCTGAGTAAGAGGTCTTCTGAAAGCGCTGCACAGTTGATGCTTACAAATGGCCCAGAGTTGCGAATAGATGTAAAATGTACATAGCGGGCAAAGACCTCTTTACCTACTCCGCTTTCCCCTGTAATAAGGATCGAAGCTGTACTGTCTTTGACACTATTAAGTTTTGCAAGAATTTCTAGCATGACAGAGCTTTTTGTTATTATATTTTGCTGATACTCTTTTTGAAGCAATTCATTTTTTAGATATCTATTATCTCGTCTTAACTGCGCAATCTCGAGATTTCTCTTTATGAGAGTCAATAGCGATTCATTGTCTATCGGTTTTAATATGTAATCTGACGCCCCTCGTTTCATTGCTTCAATTGCGGATTCTATGCTTCCATATGCAGTAATGATAATAACGGGTATTTCTGGATCTTCTTCCTTGATTTTAGCGAGCAAATCGAGCCCAGTTATGGGCTCTTTAAGACGAAGATCGAGTATTGCACAATCAATTTTCTTATTCTTCAATATAGATTCAGCGTGTACACTATCCTCTGCAAGCTCAACTGCATAACCCTCTCGCTCAAGAAAGCGAGAAAGACCATGGCGAATGCCCTCTTCATCATCGACGATTAGGACAGTTGTCATTTACACCCTTCTTTTAGGTAAAACCTAGAGAGAAAGATTTGCAACGGGCAATCGTATTCGTATACAAGATCCATATCCTTCTTTGCTCTCAACCTCGATCTCACCATTGAATTCTTGAACTAGCCCATAAACTATTGAAAGGCCTAGTCCACTATTGCCATAATCTCCCTTTGTTGAGAAAAAAGGATCGAAAATCCTTGGCAAAATGGATTCCGGGATTCCCTGGCCAGTATCATCAACACTGCATTCTACCATAGATTTTTCCTGCAGATATATTGTTTTAATGGTTATCTGCCCTTCTGAACCTATAGCTTCAATAGCATTCTTGATAAGGTTGATAAGGATTTCATTGAACTCATCTTCTCGTATCGCCGCATGGGGCAATGATGCGCTTAATTCCGTGGATATGATGATGGAGCTTTCCTTCTTTATTGAGTAGCCTAATAGTCTCAATACTTTTTCAACGGAATAATTAACATCAGTAATGCGCTCAACCTTTGTGGAACAAGATGCAAATTCTAGAAGATTATGTACAATCCGAGCAATCCTCTTGGTTTCCTGTTCTATAAGCTTGAGATCTTCAAGCCGCTCTGGCACGTATTCAGTGCTGATTAGATTCTGAATATTGATCAAGATGGAACTAAGGGGATTATTGATCTCATGTGCAACCCCTGCAGAAAGCATACTAAGACTCGCGAGTTTTTCAGCAAGGCGGATCTTTTCTTCATAAGCAAGGCGTGCAGTTACATCTTCGATGATCATAATACAATTGATTGAAGGAGGATCCCGCTCCTTATCTAGGAGAGGGTAGAATTTGATTTCAAAAGAATGGCCATGAGTGCTACGTCGTATCTGGGTATCCATAGGTTTCGCAGCAGTTATAATGGCTCGAATGCTTGCATGAATCGGCTCATCGAAAAGCGCAAGAGAAACCTCATCAATATTGCACCCAACAACCATGTTTTCGGCTTTCCCACAGTAATTGAGGAATGATTGATTTGCTTTTTCTATTATGAATGCACTATTGATAACAAGGATTTTCTCTTGAATTGAATCGAATATCGTATCTGTATAGTCTTTGATATGAGTTATTTCATTGAGTTGAAGCGAAAGTTCCTGTTTGTCTTGTGCAATTTGCACCGACATTTCATCAAAGCCATGAAAAAGATCAGCAATCTCCTCTGTGTGCGGCGTGGGGAGTCTAGTTATCCTTTCTCCACGTTTAAGACCAACCATGGCGTTTCTAAGCTGACGTATTGGATCTGTAACTGCCTTGCTCAACCCAACACTCATCGCAATAGTAAAAATAGCAACAAGAATACTGATCAGTAAAACTGAACGATTGATGAATGTAATGCGTGCTTTATAGTCTTTTCTTGAAAGAAAGGTACAGACAAAAAGAGTTTTTCTCAACTCATGGTTGTTTCTGCAGAATTTTACTGTGCCCGATTGCTGAAGAATAAGCCCATAGGTTTCTCCTTCAATAAAAAATTGATTGATAAGCGCATATGCGTTCTCAAATTTCATATTTTCCATCATATCTAGAAAATCTGATCCAAGCGCTGCATTTCCTACAAGATAATGGTCAAAACAAGCTACTGACTTTGTTTTTTTATTGAAACTCAATTGAGTCATCAATCCAGGATTTACTATTTTAGCTAAGAAGATATCGATGCTTTGATCATGGGATGTCGTAATGCGTAGATTCCCTGTAAAATACAGAGCGCCATTTGAAAAGAGCATTTCTATGTAGGGATGGGGTCTATCAATACACAAATCCTCGACATTGGGCGCGGGCAAGATATCATCAGAAAGCTTTATCGCGACTGTTTTGGAGGAATAGTTATTTCTTACAGTGATGAATTCACAATTCGCAAGAGCTGCAGCTTTTTGTATCATTGCAATCAGATCAGGAGGAAGATCCCCTGCAGGCTGCGCATCCGCGATCTTCCTCAGCTGTTGAGATTGATTGAGATCGACAATAGCGCCCCATAGAACTCTTTTCCATGCATTAAAATTGTCATATACATTGAGGGCTTCGTCTTTTAGTTCTTGGTGAAAATCTGCCTCTTGACTCTTAGATACGCGTCCTGACACAAACACAATAACAAGCACTGCCTGCAATAGAATAATGATGAGAAACGAATTGAAGGTACGTGTAAAAAACTTCATCGCTATTTTTTTTCGACTGTCTCGGCTCCAACAATCAAGCTCACAATTTCTTCGCTTGTCGTTTCCTTCACAAGTCGTTCACCGGCTTTAATTCCTCGTCTCATAACGATTATTCTATCAGCAACTGAAAAGACATCATACATCTGATGGCTTATAATGATAATCGCAATGCCCTGCTTTCGCAGCGAGCTCACCAATTCAAGTACTTTTTTCTGTTCAGATATACCAAGCGCTGCCGTAGGTTCATCCATAATAAGAACTTGAGCATTCCAGTATATCGATCGAGAAATCGCAACGGCCTGTCGCTGACCTCCAGATAGGTTGCGTATATTGGATTTAAGTGAAGGAATCTCAATGTCAAGCCGATCGAGAACTTTGCGAGACTCTTCAAGCATATATTCCTGATGGATAACAGGAATAAGGCCAGCTTTTTTTTTCGTTATTTCTCTACCAAGAAAGATATTCGAAGGAACGTCGAGATTTTCTGCAAGAGCAAGGTCTTGATAGATTGTCTCAATACCATAGTTGATCGCATCGATTGGCGACTCAATATGGATTTTGGAGCCATTGAGAAATATTTCCCCAGCGTCAGGTTTATATACACCTGAAATGACCTTGATCAATGTAGACTTGCCTGCACCATTATCGCCAACAAGTGCGACCACTTCCCCATGATCGACATAGAAACCTACATCATCTACAGCAGTCAAACCACCAAAGCGTTTAGTGATATTTTTTACTTCAAGAATATGGGGCATAGCTCCTCCCTGCTTTTTATGATCAATCATCTAGCGATTGAGATTAGGGAAAACTTGATCCAATATTACTGCGATAATCAATATTGAACCCACAAGGATATACGTCATGAACGTCTGCATGCCTATAATCCTCAAACCAGTCTGTACCACTGCAATGACAAGAGCGCCAAGTATTGTTCTTCCCATCGTCCCCGAACCTCCAGCCATGCTTGCTCCTCCAATAACTACTGCCGCAATACTATCCAAAAGAAGGTCCGCCCCTGCATCAGGTTTTCCTGTAATATATTTCATCACATAGCTAATTCCCGCAAGAGACGCAAAAAAAGAAGAGATCATATATGCTTTAAGAAGATCTTTTTTTACATTGATTCCAGAGCGGATTGCTGCGTCGATATTCCCTCCGATCGCATAGAGATGTCGACCAAACTTTGTTTTGCTCAGCAAGAATGAAAATATCAGAATAAAGATAAAGGCAAAAACCACCATATTTGGCAAGATTGAAACGACAATCTGTCCTCTGGCTACCTGTGGGCGAGTAAAGAAGTGAATCTTCCTATCAGGGCTAATATAGAGAAATGATCCATTCCCGATTATGCCTGCCAACGAGGGTAGATTTTTTGTTGGCACACCTTGCGTCATAAGTTCGGAAATACCATGAGTTATTCCAAGCATCGAAAAAGTCGCAATAAATGCGGGCACACGAAGGTAGGCAACAAGCCAACCATTGACTAATCCGGGCAATAGACCAATTACCAACATGATAAGAGATCCAGAAAGGATACTCATAAATGGCGGAAGACCAAAACCTTGAAATATCACGATGAGTTTTGAAGACATAATGGTAGAAAAGCCCATTACAAACCCTACTGAGAGATCAATTCCCCCAGTAATAATGACAAAAAGCTCTGCTGCACCCAGCAAAAAAACTTCTGTGCCATTAAAAAGGATGAGTTGAAGCGTATCAATGCTGAAAAAGGCGGGAGTTATAAGAGAAAATACAATAACCAATATGACCAAAAACAGAGTAATCCAGTTTTTGCCAATTGTCTCAGCTGTTAGGTTTTTATGATTTACTGCTATTTGTGTCATTGGCTACCCCTTAGAAAAAATCTGGGAATGCACGGTCTATAATCACCGCAATAATCAAGAGAATCCCTACACCGATATAGCGATAGAACGCAGAAATACCCGCAATTTGTAAGCCATTTTCCAGTACTGCAAGAACGAGCACTCCAATTACTGTTCCAAATAATCGCCCTTTTCCACCAGTAAGACTCGCACCTCCTATCACAACAGCAGCAACAGCCATAAGCTCATAGTTTGCTCCTGAAGGCGTATAATTTCCTATTCCAGTCTGGAATAAATTGAATAGACCTGCGAGGCCAGAAATAAAAGAAGAGATTGTATATATCATGGTTAGATGTCGGTTTACATTGATGCCAGACCGCAATGCAGCATCTTTGTTACCTCCGATGGCATATGTGTGTCTCCCAAACCTTGTGCGGCTCAAAAGAAAATTGATCACAATAAAAACAAGAAGACTTAGGAAAAAAGAATTTGGTACAAGGCGTATCAGCATTCTAATCTCCGATGGACGAATGGAAGGAGGTTTGGAGAAAAACCTCACATTATGAGAAGGATCAATATAGAGAAAATAGCTATTACCGATATCATTAATGATTGAAGGTGCACCCATGACAGGCATAAATCCGTCAGAAAAAAATAATGTCACGCCATTGCATATCCCCCACATGCCCATTGTTGCAATAAAAGGTGGAACATTGAAATGAGTGATCAGAACACCATTGCCTAATCCTGGTAGAATCGCAACACATAAAGCAACAATACTTCCAATAACAATTACCCAAGCAAGAGAAATATTGCTGCTTGATAGTGCTTGCATAACCTTGGCTCCAAGGACTGAGGAAAGACCATAGACATATCCAATTGAAAGATCGATGCCTCCTGTAATAACCACTAAGGTCTCAGCAGATGCGAGCAGGAAGGTGCCAGTTGAAAGATGAATAATATTTTGAAAATTCGCAATATCAAAGAATCCTGAACCAGTGAGACTAAAGATGATGACCATAATGATAAGAAAGAACATTGCCCAGTTACGTGCAGAAAACTGACCAAATGGAGTTTCAAAAAAGGTCAAATCAGCTCTTCTAGATGTAGTATGTTCTTTTTGCATCATGTCATCCCTTGGATTCGGTACTTAAAGATCCTATCCAGCTCTCTTGAGCCTCTTTATAAATAAAAGGATCTCATATCTCCTCATTTTTAGAAAGAGGAGATATGAGATTCATCTTTTTAAATTATTGATAGATATACTGTTGCATCGCAGGATCATTCACATTGTCTTTAGTAAAGAATTCAAACCCTGGAATAATCTTTTTAGGAACCTGTGCTTTTTGAGTGAGATACTTATACATCCACTCTACACCGAGGGAACCCATTTCAGCAGGCTTCTGAGCAAGCACAAGATCGACCACGCCTTTTTTTAGGTTTTCAATATTGGCTGTTGTTGCATCCCACGAGGCGATTTTTACCGCACCAACAAGACCAGCGTTAACAACCGCCTGGTTTGCGCCTTGAGCACTGAATACATTTACACCAAATATCCCAACAATATCCTTATCTTTTTGCAAAGCCGCAAGAGTTTGCTCCTGGGCCTTCTGCTGCACATCAAGGCACCACTCAACACCGACGAGCTTCATATTTGGAAATTCAGCAATCCCTTCACGGAATCCCTTAACTCTTCCTGCAACGGAAGAAACATCAGGGTTGGTGGCTTGGCAGAAGACTTTGCCCTTTTCTCCAACAAGCTTTGCAAGATTCTCCGCGATCATCTTTCCGCCCAACTCATTGTCCGACCCAATGTAGGAAAGGGGGAAATTGTAGTCGGTGTTCGGTTTTGAATAATCTCCATCGCCAATGAAAGTATCTACGGTGATTATTTCGATACCCTTATCATAGATTGCCTTTAGAGGAGCCTTTAATGCATCGACAGAAGTCGGAGCTATAAGTAGACCTTCAAATCCACCTCGTTGGGCGTATGCCTGCAGTATTGGTACCTGATACTCTGGCCCCCACGCTTTTGGATATTCAGCGACAATGATATTCACGCCGAGCTCTTTCGCCTTAGCTCTCACACCTTTTTCCATGGTCGTGTAGAATGGATCTTGAACTCCAGGCATGAATAGAAAGGTCAACTGCTTCTTTGTAGCTTGGCCGAATACTGGTACAACGGTAATGAGAATAAGAAGACAGGCCACAATAATACCATACCGTTTTTTCATACGAGCCTCCTTGATAATTGTATGGGTAGCATATCCTGGCAGAATATGTATCCAATACTTGGTTAACAACCATTTTTAAATAAGCAAAAATCATGCCTAATTTTAGCTATTAAGTAAGCAAGAGAAAAATGCGAAAAATCGATCTAAATGGAAAGAAACCGAAACCTTTTCAGGCTGCATTAAAATAAATTGTGATATCTTTCTGCACACATTATTCTTTATGAATTCAAGTGGATAATTATTTACCCACCTATATGGATAGTTTACTATCTATATCATTAGGTACAGCGGCGACTCAGCTCCATGTTTATGTCCTATTATTAGGTCGTATTGGTGATAATTTATGCTAAACTAGATTCTAATTGGATGTTCTAAGGCGATCTCAACCATGAAGAACAAAAAATCATCATCCCAATCCGGGCGGAGTTCAATCCTTCGCGCTTCGTTCAAGGCTGCGTTCAAGGCAAGCATACCTGTGCTCTTGGGTTACATTACTTTGGGCATAGCTTTTGGGCTCACGCTCGTTGCAGCG
>Ga0209506_1003722_pt1 | contig 12021 bp, 11 predicted proteins | sample AD_JPNHG2_MetaG_FD_184409 | JGI IMG/M metagenome (GOLD analysis project Ga0209506, IMG submission 184409) | Active sludge microbial communities of municipal wastewater-treating anaerobic digesters from Japan - AD_JPNHG2_MetaG (SPAdes) (version 2) | ecosystem: Engineered > Bioreactor > Anaerobic...
GCAGAAACCCATTGAATTTGGGTAACATCTTGTATGATCACCCAACATTTCCACCGTGTACGGCGCAAGCTGTTATGAAGATCATAAACTACGTTACGAACCCATCCGGTAAGAAAATTGCAGTCATTGGAAGGAGTGTAACTGTTGGGAAGCCCTTGGCCATGCTACTCTTGCAAAAAGGTGTAGATGCAACTGTTACAGTTTGCCATTCTCGGACGCAGAATGTTGCCGACATAATGAAAGACTCTGATATAGTCGCAGTAGCAATTGGGAAAGCAAAGGCTTATAACAAGGATTATTTCAAACCTGGAACCATAGTGATCGACGTAGGAATAAACGTCGAAAATGATGAGATATGCGGTGATGTAGACCCATCTGTATCCGAAATATGCGACTTAACACCAGTTCCAGGCGGAGTTGGAAAGATAACCACGCTTGTTCTCATGGAAAATACTGTGAAAGCAGCAGAATTAAACAAGCAACTATAATTATCATTTATAATATCATTTACTTAGGTGCGTAGGTTTGAAAATTAGGAGGTGTAAGTGATGAAAATGGTATTCGCAGGTGCACCAGATGCTGGTGCAGCAGCAGGAACAACAGCAACAACAGGCAGTAGCAGTGGGGCATTGATACAGATGGTAATAATGCTCCTTTTGTTCTTTGCCATGATGTATTTCTTGGTCATCCTCCCACAAAGAAGGAAAGAAAAGGAGTTCAAGCAGATGCTTGAAAGCCTCAAAAGAGGAGATAACATCATTACCACAGGTGGAGTTGTAGGAAAAATTATTGACATAAAGAAGGATGTAATCAAAATCAAAAGCGCGAACTCCACAGAACTTGAAATTCACAAAGCATACATAGCTAAAGTACTCAAGGATAAGGAAGAAGCAAAAGAAGAAGCAAAGGAATCAAAACAAGAGACAGATGGAGAAGACAGCAATTCCAAAGAATAGTACACAAGGGGAGGGTTTTAGATGCGCAGTGATCGAGTGAGACTCATACTTTCATTAGCACTACTTGTCGCAGCCATTGTGGCAATGCTTTTGCCAGGTGGGAGACCAGCTCAAGGCCTTGCCAAGTTATTCAGTAGAGTCAAATTGGGTTTAGACTTGAGCGGTGGAGTTAGATTGGAATACAAAGTAGAGATCGAACAAGGTACTGAGAATTCAGTTAGCGTTGTTGACGATGTTTGGACTGTTTTGAGAAACAGATTGGACTCTGCAGGGTATACGGAAGCGGTCATCAGAAAGAGTTTCAGAGAAAATAACTCTTTCATTACCATCGAAATCCCAGATGCAACTGATACAACACAAGCGGAAAAACTCGTTGGATCAACTGGTTTACTGTGGTTTGGTCAGGCAATAGATGAACGGAGTTACGATCCAACTACAAATCCCGACGACGTAAACTTGGCTGTTAGAGAAAGTGCCCAATGGTATCCAGACAAAGACGGTCAAAACTGGTACCTCGTGAAGAAAGAAATAAATAACAGAAAAGATTTGGTACTTTCAGGACCAAGAATTTCACAAGCGATGCCAGTGTTGGATCAGCAAGGTGTGGCAAATTACGTCGTTTCATTCACACTTGATAGGGCATTTGTCGATATTTTCAAGAATATAACGAAGGAACTCTACGTACCAGAGCAAGTACTGAATAGCGGCACAACGCAATATCAAACGGCGATGAAAAAGAGATTGGCAATCGTACTTGATGACAAAGTACAATTTGTTGGATTCGTTGTCAGTCCAATAGAAGACGGTAAAGGACAAATTAGAGGTAATTTCTCGTTCAATGAAGCAAAGGAACTTGCAGCAATTTTGCGAAGCGGTGCACTACCGGCAAGACTTGTAAAGAATAGTGCCTCCCTCGTATCTCCACTTCTCGGTCAAGATGTTATTATGCAGTGTTTGTACGCCGGAATTGTTGGCACTGCGCTTGTCATGATATACATGTTCTTGTTCTACGGTGTTATGGGTCTTGTAGCAGACATAGGCATCTTATATGCGTTGACAGTGATATTCGGTTTCCTGTCGGGTACCGGTTCGATATTAACATTACCAGGTATTGCAGGTATCATCTTCACGATAGGTACTTTGGTTGATGGTAACGTGATCATATACGAAAGAATAAAAGAAGAAATGCGGGCTGGAAAGACAACAAAAACGGCAATTGAACTTGCATTCTCTCGTTCTTTCTGGACACTATTTGATGCTAATCTTACGACGATCATAGCTGCACTCTCACTGTACTACTTTGGTACCGGAACGATCAAAGGATTTGCCATCACGACGATCGTTGGTATTCTCGCAGCTATGTTCATGAACTTGGTGTTCAGTAAAGTGCTACTCGATGGATTATCTGGTGCTATAAGAGTCAGAAAGACAGGGGGTGCAGAGAAATGAAAGAGACGAAGAATAATGCCATCAATAAGCAAGGCTCAAAGGGAACAAGTTCTGCTATTGCTCAACCTGGTTCAGGATTTAGCTCAGGTTGGAATTTCGATTTTGTTGGTAAGAGAAAATATTTCTTAACACTTTCTGCAATTTTGATCGTTATTTCTTTGATAAGTATGTTCACAAAGGGATTCAACTTCGGTTTGGAGTTCATAGGCGGAAGTGAGATAGTGATTGAAACTAATTCCAGTAATTTAAAAGTCGCAGATGTTAGGGCAAAGATTTCAGACATCGCTCCAGAATTCAAAAATGCTAGAATATTGCAAGTTCAGGCCGTGGGGCAAGGAGATAAAAACACTTTTTCGATAGTTGTATCACCGAAAGATGAAAAAGGTGCATTGAGAATTTACACAGCCGATGAGAAGGTAGAACTAATAAAGAAGGTTGAATCAGCAGTCGGAGGAAGTGTAGTTACATTCAATGAAGTCAGTGGAGATGCAGCTAATGAAATGAAGAGCCTTACATGGAAAGCTGTAGTCTTTACACTTCTTGCCATGCTTGTTTACATAGCAATTAGGTTCAAATTTGTATTCGGTGTTGGAGCAGTTCTTGCATTGATTCACGACGTGATCATAACGGCTGGAATGTTCTCACTGTTTGGAATTGAGATGAACGTATCGGCTATCGCAGCCCTTCTTACGCTCGTTGGTTATTCTGTGAACGATACGATAGTTGTCTTCGATAGGATAAGGGAATTTGGAAGAAGGTTCAAAGGCAAGGATATCACGGTCATCGTCAACGACAGTATAAATTCAACTCTAACTAGAACGATAAATACCTCGTTGACAACGTTTTTCACCGTACTCATGCTGTTACTCTTTGCAACTGGTAGTATAAAGTCATTTGGATTTGGTATGTCGATCGGTGTTGTGATAGGAACATATTCTTCAATGTTCATAGCATCTCCTGTTGTCATCAGATGGGCTAAATCTATCTAATAAAATCTTTACAAAGCTCGGGGACTTTTACGTCCTCGAGCTTTCTGTTTTTTATATAGCTTAGAATTACGAATCGAAAGTTAAAGTCTGGGGGAGGTGGAATCGTGATTATACTCTTTTCTTCAATCGTAGCAGGTGTTGCAGTTATAATTTATCTTACCTTGAATGTTTTGGATAAGAGTACTGGCAACGAGAAGATGGACAAGATATCACGCATCATTCAGAGCGGTGCTAATTCTTTTCTGTTCCAAGAGTATCGAGTTTTCTTCCCTATCGTTCTCCTCATTGCTGTACTCTTTTATTTTAGCGCGAGCTATCAAGATGCATTAGCCTTCATCATAGGTGCTCTTTTCTCTGTCTTGGCAGGTTATTTCGGTATGATGATCGCTACAAGGTCAAACGCTCGAACTACATGGGGGGCTACGAAAAGTATCGGAGCTGCTTTAGATATAGCATTTTCCGGTGGTGCAGTAATGGGATTGACGGTTTCCGTATTAGGTTTGCTTGGTTTGAGCATAGTTTATTTGATATATGGTATCGAAACGGTGAGTTATTACTCTCTTGGTGGATCCTTCGTTGCGCTCTTTGCAAGGGTAGGTGGAGGAGTATACACAAAAGCAGCGGATGTTGGTGCAGATATAGTTGGTAAAGTAGAGGCAAATCTGCCGGAAGACGATCCAAGGAACCCCGCAGTTATCGCAGATAACGTGGGAGACAACGTCGGAGACGTTGCCGGTATGGGGGCTGACCTTTACGAGTCTTACGTCGGTTCAATCTTTTCTGGCATTGCGTTGGGTTATGCTTTCTTTGGAGAAAAGGGTATAGTCAACACATTCTACATAGTTGCATTTGGACTGATGGCTTCGATCCTCTCAATAGTGTTTGTAAAGGTGTTATCAAAGCTTAATACAGAACCTTCCTTAGCTTTGCGGAGTGGCACGATTTTATCGAGTGTGGTGTTTCTTGTCTTGTCGTTCTCATATGGGCTTGCTGAGAATAATTTGAGCCTGTTTTGGGTTGTCTTAGTTGGTGATGTAGTTGGCGTTCTCATAGGTTTGATAACTGAATGGTACACCTCCGGAAGAAGAGTTGAAAAACTCGCTCATTCGGCTACTATGGGTGCCGCAAACGTTATCATCAGTGGTACGGCACTTGGAATGGAATCAACGGCGATAATAGTTATACTGATTGCAGTTGGTACGTTTATTTCATACAGCATATCTGGACTTTACGGTATCGCAATGGCAGGTGTGGGTATGCTTGCAACTCTTGCAATGAATCTTTCCGTTGATGCATACGGCCCTATCGCAGATAATGCAGGTGGAATTGCAGAGATGGCTGGGCTTGATAAGAGCGTCAGAGAAACTACTGATAAGCTCGATGCGCTGGGTAATACAACAGCTGCGATGGGCAAAGGCTTTGCAATTGGTTCTGCAGCGTTGACATCGTTGGCACTATTTGCAAATTTCGGTTCCATAGCGCACGTAAAAGAGATCCAGCTTCAAGACCCACGAATGTTTATCGGGGCGCTCATCGGTGCAATGCTGACTTTCTTCTTCTCAGCTCTGACGATGAATGCAGTTGGAGATGCAGCAAACGATATGGTTGAGGAAATTAGGCGACAGATAAGGGAGATTCCAGGTATTCTATCTGGAACATCTGAACCAGATTACCAAAATTGTGTGAAGATAGCAACAAAGGGAGCACTGAAGAGGATGGTAGTTCCTGCACTGCTCGCCGTTCTTTCTCCAATTGCACTCTTACTCATTCTTGGTGTTCAGTCGGTCGTAGGATTACTCATCGGTTCTACGGTTACAGGCGTAGCACTCGCGATTTTCATGTCAAATTCCGGTGGTGCATGGGACAACGCTAAGAAGTACGTGGAGGAAGGTCATCTTGGTGGAAAGGGTTCTTTTGCACACAAATCAACGATCGTTGGTGATACAGTGGGGGATCCATACAAGGATACGGCAGGTCCATCTTTGAATATACTCATAAAATTGATGGCAATCACCTCAATAGTATTCTATTCGATAATGGGGAGGTAGAAACGTATGAGAAGGATAGGCGTACTTTCGGTTGGCAACGATTGCCCTGGTATAAATGCAGCAATAAGATCAGCAGTTGTCAATGCGATAGAACTTGAAATAGAAGTGATGGGAATAAAAGATGGATTCGAAGGATTGATGGAAGACAAGTTGGATGTACTGGTGAGAAACGATGTTTCTGGCATCTTACACCTCGGCGGTACGATACTCGGTACCTCGCTTTTCGTTCCGGAAAAGGATGAAGAGCTCGTTGAAATCAAGAATAAGACGATTCAATACGGTATAACGGGCTATGTGATCTTGGGTGGTAGGAATGCGGTGAGAAGTGCACTCAATTTGCAAAGATACGGTATACCATCGATCATAGTACCTGCAACGATTGATAACGATTTGTCTTTCACAGACTTTTCAATCGGGTTCATCACAGCACTTGAACACGTCACAGAGGCGTTGGATGTGATTCACTCAACAGCGGAATCTCACCATAGAGTGATGATCGTCAAGACGATGGGTGCACCTGGTGGATGGCTTGCAACATTTGGTGGACTAGCAGGTGGTGCAGATTTCGTCATCACAAGCTCTGATGTGCTCAACCCAGATGAATTGATCAAGACGATAAAACACAGGTACGAGAGTGGAAAACGATTTTCTTTAGTTGTTATCGAAGAAGGGGTGAAACTTCCAGAAGAGATAATCGATGAATGTAAGTGTTCGTACGAAACGGATCCTGCACAAGTCATAGGTATTTACATAGAGAAAAAACTCAACATCGAATGGCGATACACAAATCTTGGATACATCCAAAGAGGCGGAACACCATCATCGATGGATAGAATAATTGCCACTCAAATGAGCGCAAGAGCAATAGAATTGGTTAAGATGGGCAAATTCTACCATGCAGTGGGTATGAAAGGATTCATAGTGACGGAAGTACCTTACAGTGAGACGCTTCTCAACGTCAGACCTGTCGACTATTATATAAAACAACTCGCAAAATTGTTCTACTAATACTTCTAATACTTTTAATACTTCTGATGCTTCATTTGACAGTTGCAAATTCTTGTTGAACTGTGAATACACATAATATTGACAGAGATAGCAAAAGAGTGTGAGTGAGCTTTTCTTGACCATTCGAAAGGCATCACTACACACTCTTTTTTCTTCTGCTTTTCCTGAGTTTGACACTTGCGAAAAATGAGAAAAATCTAAACGAGGCATGAATAAACACTAAAATGAAGTTTTTTTACTCCTCCATTTTTACCTCTTAGTCACTACACACCTCGTTTCTCCTTTATTCATAGTGTTTTCAGATATTCTCACATTTTTCACATTTGCCTCGCTCTTTCTCGTTTAATTTTTCAATTTTTCAATTTATAGAGTCATTTTATTCTCATTTTGGTTTATTTGAAAAAATAGTGTATCATATAAGTTGTATATAAGTTGTGCAAACCTTCAAGTGTAGGGGGATCGCAGATGAATGGTGCAGACAAGAGAAATAATAACGTTGTTAATGCAGCCAAGATAAGTACGAGAAGTTTCATCATTTCCGCTTTGATTATCTTTGTGATCATGATGGTATCTGGGATACTGACGAAAGTGCTTCCATCAGGTGAGTATCAAAGGCAGACGATAGGTGATAGAACGATCGTAGTTGAAAATTCGTATCAACAGGTTGAAAAGCCTAATTATCCCGTTTGGAGATGGTTCACGGCACCGATAGAAGTACTCTGGAGTTCAGATGCAGTGCTCGTTATCACGATAATTCTATTCATATTGATCGTCTCAGGTTCAATATACGTGCTGAACAGTAGCCATGTGATCGAATACATAATCAACAGAGTTGTGAGAAGATACAGCGATCGAAAGATGGTTTTGCTCTCCGTTGTGATTTTAGTTTTCATGCTATTAGGTGCACTCATGGGTATATTTGAAGAGATGGTTCCGTTAGTCCCCATCATGATAGCATTTGCTATCTCGTTAGGTTGGGATGATTTAACTGGATTGGGCATGAGCCTTTTAGCAACGGGCTTTGGTTTTTCAGCTGCCATGGCAAATCCATTTAGCATAGGTGTTGCACAAAAGATCGCAGAAGTTCCACTTTTTTCGGGCATTGGCTTTAGAATCATCATTTTTGCCACTACGTACGTTGTCTTACTCTTATTCATGATATCGTATGTGAGGAAACACCAAAGACAAGTACCCACCAAACCTACCAAAATTGAAAATTCTGAGATCGACAATAACACCGACGTGTCGAAGGCTTCGAAGATATTGATTTCCATCATCGGTTTGATGTTTGTGCTAATATTGATTTCCGGCATAACTTGGTTCATGAGCGGTCTCATGTTGCCTGTAGTTGGAATTCTCTTCCTACTCAGCGGTATACTTTGTGGCATCGTCGTCGAGAAAAGTTTCAAGAAGGTTCTTGGAACACTGTTTTCTGGTATAAAAGATTCACTACCAGGTGTTGTACTCATACTCATGGCAACCTCTGTAAAGCTCATCATTGCAAACGGTAAAATCATAGATACTATATTGTACAATGCTTCTTCACTAATTTCAAAGTCGGGCCCCGTTGCCGCAGCGTTTCTTATATATCTACTCTTTTTCATCATGGACCTATTCGTAAGTTCTGCATCTGCAAAAGCTTTTCTGATGATGCCGATCATCATCCCACTTGCCGACATGATAGGTGTCACACGCCAAACGGCAGTCCAAGCCTTTGTTTTCGGAGATGGTTTTACAAACCTACTCTATCCAACGAGTGCCGTATTACTCATCGCCTTGGGGATTGCTGGAGTGAGCTACCTTAAGTGGTTCAAATTCGTCTGGAAGGTAGAACTTGTCATGTTTTTACTCTCGTTACTTTATCTATTCATAGCCGTCAAAATCAATTACGGGCCCATATAGGATTTTGATAATTCAACGAAAGGGTGAATTTATGTACGATTATTCCTTTGATTATGTGCATTGTAGGGAGATATTCCTCTCATTTCAGAAAATATTGAAAAGCTATTATCCCCATGTGGAGAAAGACGCTTACCCGATCCAAGAAAAGTGTTCGGTAAATACGCTTATGTGTGAAAACCCTAATGCAAGAAAACTTCTGCTCATAACAACCGGAGAACATGGCATAGAAGGGTACGCAGGAAATGTATTCTTGCAACTTTTTGTGCATGAATTCTTACCTGCCTTCAAATGTGACGAGGTATCGCTCTTGCTCGTTCACGCTATAAATCCATGGGGGATGAAACATAAGAGGCGTGTGAACAATAATAACGTGGACCTCAACAGAAATTTCTTGGATTTCTCATCACCAGACATTGATTTAAGGAACGAATCGTTCGAGAAGATGAGAAAATATTTCACAAATCCTAAACCCGTAGGTACTTCTGACCTCAATTTTTTCTTGAACATCGTGAAGTTAGTCCCGTACATCGTTACTTTGGGAAGTAACGGGATAAGGGAAGCATTGACGAAGGGACAATACACCTGTCCACATTGTGTCTATTATGGTGGAAGAGAAGAAGAAGGTTGTACTCAGTACATGAAAGCACTTTACAAACATGTTTACTCATCATACGATTTTGTTCTCCATTTTGACATCCACACCGGTGCGGGTCCGAAAAACAAGATGGTCATCGTAAATTCAATTTTTGACGAAGAGACGAGTGAGGAAAGAGAGGCAGAATTTGGATACTCCCCAATCACAAAGGCAGATAGAGAATCCTTTTACGAAATAAATGGAGACATGATCGATTACATATACAAACAGTACAGTGGACAATCAAAGTTCTATTCAACGTGTTTTGAATATGGTATATTAGGCGATGGCCTAATCGACCAGCTGAGAAGTCTAATTACACTCTCATTGGAAAACCGTGCTTGGCACTGTGGTACAAAAAATGAAAACGTGAAAGCAAGGATCGATAAACTATTCAGAGCCATGTTCTTTCCAGATGATGCACATTGGCAAGCAGCTTTTGAAAGAGATAGCAGAGCCGCACTGAATGGAATACTGAGATATTTTGGCTTTATGTAGTTGATGTGAGTTACCATGTTTCTCAAGATTTCTTAGAGATCTTTGGAAACAACACTTTTACTTGCGTTTCTATCTCCTTGAGCCTCTTGATATCTTCATTGGTAAGTAATTCATCAGGATTCTTCAGAAAAGTCTCTACCGGTATCACTCTGAAATTCAGCTTCCCATTCTTAGTATATCTATGTCGCCAAGTTGATACTGGATTTATATCTATCACACCTTCCGTTGTGTCATATGTTACGTTCAATATGACACCGGCATCTGTATTCCTTTGATCCATATTCGATAGAAAATTCCCGAGAGAATACGCAATCATTTTTCTCTTGCCATCTTTCTCGACGAATTCAACACTCTGAAGCACGTGCGGATGCGTACCTATTACCATATCGGCACCATTGTCTATACACACTGCTGCGACCTTTCTTTGAGCATCGGTTGGCTTTGTCATATGTTCTTGACCAAAATGAAGGTGTACAACTACAACGTCGGACACTTTACGCATCTCTTTGACTGTTTGGGAGATCGTTCCTTCATCGATGTAATCGAACATGTATGCATATTCCTTTGGGATAGTCAGACCATTCGTTGCGTAAGTAAAACTTGCGAAAGCAACTCTCACGCCGTTAACGTTAACCAAAGTGTACCTCTTCTCATCTGGTGAGAGTCTACCACCGATCGATGCAAGTCCATTCCACCTAATTTTTTCGATCGTGTGCTTCAAACCTTTCCATCCCTTATCAATCATGTGGTTGTTTGCCACGTTCACCACATCGAATCCCGAATAGATGAGTGCATCGACAACCTGATCAGGAGAAGAAAAACGTGGATAACCTGTATACGGTGTACCGCCCAAGGTTGTTTCCAAGTTACAAAATGCTACATCTGCCTTTTCGATGATACTTTTTACATGTGAAAATATTGGTTTGAAATCATAGCCGTTGCCATTCTGTGCGTAAGAAAGAATGGGTGTGTGAAACATCACGTCTCCGACAAAGGAAAACGTAATGACGTTGGAAAAACAGAGTATCGATATCGAAATGAAGAACAGAATCAGAAAGAGCCTACATTTTTCCACTATGAATCACCCCAATTATTTTTTCTTCAGCTTTTTCAATCTTTCATTGACGATGTCGATGATTTCCCGTGGTGGTAATTTGCTCTCCACTGCGAAGTTCTTGTTTATGTATCTCTCGAATTCTTCCAACGATAGTGGAGCATTTAGTTCAAACATACGTTCGTACTCTTCGAACGGCTCTTGCGTCTCGATTTCTGCAAGGTACTTGACCGGCACGCGGTAAGGCTGATCAAGTTCTATAAATTCATCGAGTACAACCTCTGCAGGTTTAAATAGCAGGTAATATCTTATCTTTGCAACAACGGGTTTGAATGCGAGCGTTTCGAACATATCGGCCGACATTTCGATCCTTTCCTCTTCCTCGTGCCTGGTGAAATCTTCAGTGAGTGTAGACTTGAATGCACTGACCCACTCTTCATTTCCGTTTTCATCGACCGTATATCTGATCCGACAATTCGTCATTCCCTTTTCGATATCGAACGAGCATGTATCCAGATACCACTGCACAACACCTATTCTCGCAACTGATTTCTCTATGAGTTTACGTGCCAATTTTTCGTCTACCAAGTATTTTTTCTCCCTTTCGATGTACATTTTATCCCTCCTTGTTTTGGCAGTTGTATTTTTTAACCTTCTCACTGATTATTATACACCATCTTCTGCGTTATTTGGCTCGTATAATATGAAATTAGCTGATCTTATTTGACAAAACCATTCACAGTGATACAATCGGTGAAATTATCACATATTTGTATCTATCTTTCAAAATTGAGGTGAGTGCACATGTACGATGGAAAATTAGTCAGGCTGAGGGCGTACGATAGGAAGGACATCGACAAGGCTTGGGAATACGTAAACGATCCAGAAGTGAAAAGATTTCTCGTTCCAGGCATACCATTTCCATTGAGGAAAGATGACGAAGCGAAATGGTACGAAAGTTTAAATCCATCTTCGACAAATAGCTATTCATTCGCCATCGAAAGATTGGCTGATGGAGAATACATCGGTGGGTGTGGCATCAACGAAGTCGATTGGAAGAACTCGCACGCCTTAGTTGGTATCTTCCTTGGCAAGCAATTCTGCAACAACGGATACGGCACTGATGCGATGAGAGTGCTCGTCAACTTCATCTTCAGCGAGATGAACCTACACAAGGTAAGCCTCCTAACATATGGATTCAACAAGAGGGCAATCAGGTCGTACGAAAAAGTAGGGTTCAAGGTAGAAGGTGTGCTGAAGGAAAACATATATCGTGAAGGACAATACCATGATGAATTAATCATGGCCATATTCAAAGAAGAATGGAAGAATACATCTGCTGATGAACCTGTGAGGATTTGAATTGTTTAGTACATGGCTCTTTTTCTTAATAATTGCGTTATAATCAAGGTAATTTATGAACCATTCTGGGGGAGGGATGGAAAAATGAAGAAGGCGACTTTTATCACGATAATCGTACTTT
>Ga0209506_1003724_pt1 | contig 12009 bp, 6 predicted proteins | sample AD_JPNHG2_MetaG_FD_184409 | JGI IMG/M metagenome (GOLD analysis project Ga0209506, IMG submission 184409) | Active sludge microbial communities of municipal wastewater-treating anaerobic digesters from Japan - AD_JPNHG2_MetaG (SPAdes) (version 2) | ecosystem: Engineered > Bioreactor > Anaerobic >...
TTTGAACCGGCTCGAGTACGAAAACAAGCGTTATTAAAAAATAAAAAGAAGGTGCTAAAAACTTTTTTGGATGGCAGCAAATCAGCTCGGTTGATTGCTAGAAAAACACTAAAAGAGGTAAAGGATAGACTGGGACTGATTCAATAGAAACAGAAGATTAATAGAGGCGGCGATGATTTTTAAAAAAATCATCGCCGCCTCGCCGTTCTAACTGTTTTTTTGCGTTGTCCTTTTGAGCATTTTGTTTTCGTCATTCTGAGCGCAACCCCTGCCTGCCCTGCCTACCCTGCCTACCCTGCCTACCCTGCCTATCCTGCCTATCCTGCCTATCCTGCCTACCCTGCCTACCCTGCCTACCGGCAGGCAGGCGGCAGGCAGGCGGTAGGCAGGCGAACAGGCGGGCGAAGGATTCCATCCACAGCAGTGATTACTAATTGTTGCTGAAAGCCGAGGGATCCTTCACTAACGTTCAGGATGACGATGAAAAAATAGGATGACAATAAAAAAGTAGGATGACAATAAAAAGAGATCCCTCGGTCTCCTCACTTCACTAATTAACTAAACAATGATCATCTCTGCAATAATAATATTTAACAAGTTGTAGCAGTCGGGAATTTTTAATTAGTGTTGCTTTGCCTAATGGCAGGCGAGACCTTTGAATTAAGTATTTTTTCTTCTTGCAAAAAAACACATGATGCGTTAAGATAGAATAAGTCGAATTAACAGATAAAGAAATAGATTTTTATGGGTGGTGTACCTACCAAACATTCAACGCATGGGAAAGTAAGACGCAGACGCTCGCACTTAAAAATTCAATCTGGCGGTTTTATCGCTTGTCCTAAATGCGGAGCGGCAATAATACCGCATCGCTATTGTCCCAATTGCGGCTATTATGCTCAAAAAGAAGTGGTGGACGTCTTAGCCAAACTTTCCAAAAAAGAAAAAAAGAGTCGAGCGAAGGAAATAAAAAAATAATTTATGGCTACGCGCCATCTCTGCCGTTCAATTCTTTTACAATCTCTTTACGAATGGGATTTTAATCGAGCTAATTTAAAGCGCGATATTGATTTGATGGCGATTATTGATCGCAATATGAAAGATGCGCTTTCTTTTATTGATGAACCAGATTTTGTTTATCGTTTAGCGAAAAATTTAGTTGATCATTTTGCGGAGATTGATAATATTATTCAAAAAACGGCTCCTGAATGGCCGCTGGATCAAATTAATTTGATTGACCGCAATATTTTACGATTGGGTCTTTCCGAACTTATTTTTGGTCCCAAAGATGAAGTGCCGCCAAAGGTGGCTATCAATGAAGCGGTAGAATTGGCAAAAACTTTTGGCAGCGAATCATCAAGTAAATTTGTAAATGGTGTTTTGGGAACAATATACCGTCAGTTGGTAGAGGAAGGAGTGATCAAGGAGTCAGCGCCGAAATCCAAGAAAGAAGTTTCGCCAAATTCCGCTGAAGGAGAAGAAAACGACACAACTGAGCAAAACGAAAAAAATACAGAAGGCGATTCTTTATTAGAGCAAAAATAATTTTTTATTTCCTCTTTTAAATTTTTTCATTACGCAATGGACAAATTTGAAGAATTAGAAGAAAATATCAAAATAAAATTCAAAAATATTGATTTATTACAACAGGCTTTCTCCCATCGCTCTTATTTAAACGAGAATCCTCGATGGCGATTAGGGCACAACGAGCGGCTAGAATTTTTGGGCGACGCTGTTTTGGAATTAGTGGTCAGCGAATATCTGTTTAAAAAATTTCCTAACGAACCAGAAGGATTTTTAACAAGCCTGCGGGCTAGTTTGGTTAATGCCGAAACTTTGGCTGATGCTGCTAATAATTTAAATTTTAATAAATATTTGCTTTTATCCAGAGGCGAAGCAAAAGATTTAGGTCTTGGTCGCCGTTACATTTTAGCCAATACTTTTGAGGCACTTTTGGGCGCGATTTATTTAGATAGTGGTTATAAAAAATGTCAGCAATTCGTTGAAGCAAACCTCATCGATGTTTATTTAGAGGAAATTTTAAAAGAAGGGAAGTATAGAGATGCAAAAAGTTTACTTCAAGAAAAAGCTCAAGCTGAAATCAATATAACTCCGGTTTATAAAACACTAAACGAGTGGGGGCCGGATCATGCCAAACATTTTCAGGTAGGTGTTTATTTAGGCGATAATCTTATTGCCGAAGGCGAGGGCACCTCAAAAAGATTAGCAGAGCAAGAGGCAGCAAAAAAGGCTTTAGAGGGTTGGCAGTCGTTAGAAGAATCAACGAAACAAAAGAAAGATTAGATAGATAAATTATGAAATTAAAATCACTAGAAATTTTGGGATTTAAATCATTTGCTAATAAAATTGTATTTTCTTTTCCGGCTAATTTTACAGCTATTGTTGGACCGAATGGCAGTGGTAAATCAAATATTGTTGATGCTATTCGTTGGGTTTTGGGAGAGAGAGATTTAAAAAAATTACGCGTGGCTCGTGCCGACGAAGTAATTTTTAATGGTACGCCGGCCAAACCGCGAATGTCACTGGCTCAAGTTTCAATGACTTTAGATAATAGCCAGAACGAATTGCCTATTGATTTCAAGGAAGTGGTAATTACAAGGCGGTTGGAGCGCGGAAAAGAAAATCAATATTTTATTAATGATGCTGCCGTACGTTTGAAAGATGTTGTGGAATTATTGGCAAAGGCGAAAATTGGAAGTGAGGGTTTAACAATTATTAATCAGGGATTAAGTGATGCTCTTCTGAAAGCTTCTCCTAAAGAAAGACGAGTAATGATTGAAGAGAGTTTGGGCTTGCGAGAATTCCAATTAAAAAAAGAAGATGCTAAAAGAAAACTGGAAGCGAGTCAGATTAATTTAGAAAAAACGCAAGCGTTGCTTGAAGAATTAAAACCTCATCTGCGTTCCTTGCGGCGACAAATTCATCGTTGGGAAAAACGCGAAGAGATCACTCAAACACTTTCTATTTTAGAACACGCTTTTTACGCCGCGAAATTAAAGGAAATTTATTTGGAAAAACAGCAAATTGATAATGAACGTCAAAAAATTGAAGCAGAGCTAAAACAGCAAGAAGCGACTCTTAAAGAATTAGAACGGCAATTCGATGAATTAGAAAAAAAGCGGCCAGATTTTTCTCAGCAATTTCAAGATTTAAGGAGAAAAATTGATGAAATAGAAAAACAAAAAGGGGATTTATTAAAGAGTTTAGGCCGAATTGAAGGGCAAATCGAAGGATTAAAACGCTTTGCGCCAGTAAATGTTAATGAGCCCACTCAATCAGAGTTGGTCCAAGCGCTTAAACAAATCAAAGAAGAATTAAATCAAGTTTTAAATTTTGATCTGGAAAAAGCACGAGAGAAAATCAAGCAATTAATTAAAGAAATCGAAAAATTATTTACTCAAGAAAACATATCTACTAATGAAAAAGAAATTGCGACATTACAAAATGAGAAGGATAAAATTTTAGCTCAGATCGAAAAATTTAATCAACAAGTAAAAAATTACAACGAAGAACTGGACACTTTAAGAAAAAAAGATGAAGAGGTGGGCAATGATTCTCATGGCGTGCTTTTAGAATTGCAAAAACAGCGCAACATTTTAACAGATTACAATCGCCAGCTCAATGAAATTTCTTTAAGAATGGAAAAGAATAAATTGCATGAAGCAGATTTAATTATGCGTTTAAAAGAGAGTGAGTTAAATCCAGTTGAATTTCAATGGGAAAAAATTAAAGATTTTGATACCGAAAAAATTTTAAAAGAAAATAACATTTCCGGATTAGATGATTTAGAAATGAGGATTTTGCGCTTTCGGCGCGAATTGGCCAATATTGGTGAAATTGACGAGCTAACTTTAAAAGAGGCAAAAGAGACAGAAGATCGTTACCAATTTTTATCTCAACAATCCGAGGATCTAATTAAAGCCAAAGCGGATTTAGAAAAAATTATTGCGGAGTTGACAGAACGAATAGATACACAATTTAATGAATCGCTAAAAATTATTAACGATGAATTTAATAAATATTTCCGAATGATTTTTGGTGGCGGTCGGGCAAAATTATCGGTGATTAAAATGCCCAAGCGCCAGCGAAAAGAAAAAAATGAAGAGAATAATGAAGAAGAAAAAAATAAATTAAGGGAAGTAGAGGCAATCAAGGTGGAGGAAGAGCAGCGGAAAGAGAATGAGGAAGAACAGGAATTTGAAACAGGAATTGAAATTTCAGTTGATTTGCCGCGTAAAAAAATTAAGAGCCTTGAATTATTATCAGGTGGAGAACGCTGCCTACTTTCCGTTAGCGTTTTATTTGCTATTGTTTCAGCAATGCAGCCGCCCTTTGTGGTACTTGATGAAGTTGATGCGGCGCTTGACGAAACAAATGCGCGTCTTTTTGCAAAAATTTTAGCCGATATTGTTGATACAACTCAATTTATTGTTGTAACACATAATCGCGCTACGATGGAAATGGCCCAAATTTTATACGGCATTTCAATAACAGAAGAAGGTATTTCTAAAGCCATTTCTTTAAAACTAGAAGAACAAAAGTAATAAAATAATTGGTACGTTATTCTGAGCGCTTTTTCAGTTGTCATTCTGAGCATTTTTTGTCATTCTGAGGGCCCGCCAAAGGTGGGCAGGCAAGTGAAGAATTCCCCGAAAATCTGGCATGAGATCCTTTGAGCGTTACCCTCAGGATGACAAAAAAAGAGGATAACAATACGGCGGAAAATTTTCTGAAAGAAAATTTTCCGCCGTATTCTCAACCCTATGCCTTAAAATTTATTTTCGCTTTAACTATTTTTGACTTTTCTTTTTCTTTGCGTATAATCGAATGTATTACATTTGAATTTTAGTCGCAAAAATATTTTATTTCTATGCTTGTTATCAGATTAAAGCCAGTTGGCAGAAAAAATCAAATTTCCTTTCGTATTGTAGTTGCCGAAAAGCGTTCAAAATTAAATGGGCCTTATCGTGAGGATCTAGGTTTTTATAATCCTGCCACTGATAAATTTGTAGTGAAAGCCGATCGAGCTAAATATTGGCTTTCGGTTGGCGCTCAGCCTTCCGACACGGTTCATAACATTTTTGTTTCAGCCAAGGTGATAGAAGGTCCTAAGAAAACAATAAAAATCAGAAAAGCAAAACAAACAAAAGAAGAGGAGAAAAGCATTAAAGAGGAGAAAAGCACTAAAGCGCCGGTAGCAGAAGCAGCAGAAGCAACAGAAGCAGCAGAAGCAACAGAAGCAACAGAAGCCAAGCAGTCAGTTGCTGAGAAAGCGAAAGAAGAAACGGAAACGGAAGTTAAAAGCGAACAATAAAAAAGAATTTAGTTTTTAAATTGAGCCGTCGCTTAAAAAAATTTTATGGACAATAAAAAAATTTTATTCGTTGTTGCCTTCAAAGATTTTCGTGATGAGGAGTTTTTTGAGCCCAAAGAAATTTTAGAGAAGGCAAATTTTCAAATTGATGTTGCCAGCACAGAAAAAGGATTAGCAATGGGCGTTAATGGCGGAGAGGTAAAAGTTGATTTTATAATTGATGAAGTGCGAGTTGATGATTATGAAGCAATTATTTTTGTTGGTGGAAGCGGAGCCAGTCGCAATATTGAGAACCAGCGTTTCCATCATTTAGCGCGAGAGGCAATGGCAAAAAATAAAATTCTCGGAGCGATTTGCATTGCGCCACTGATTTTAGCGCGTGCTGGCGTTTTAGAAAATCGCAAAGCAACAGTTTGGGCAAGCGCTTTAGATCGTCGGCCGATTCAGCAATTAAAAGATGGTGGAGCAACTTATGAAAACAAGCCAGTGGTGATTGATGGCAATATTGTTACTGCCAATGGTCCGCAGTCTGCTAAAGAATTTGGAAAAATATTAGCGAAAGAATTAAAGAAGAGGGAAGCAGAGCAAAAAAGTTAAAATTTTAAATAAGCAATTTCTAATTTACAATTTTTGAGATTATTCACTAGCAAAACCCCCACGGTCATTCTGAGGGCCCGCCAAAGGTGGGCAGGCACAACCCCCGCCTAACCGGCGGGCAGGGAAGAATCCCATCCACAGCAGTAATTACTAATTATTGCTAAAAGCCGAGGGATCCTTCACCCGCCTGTTCGGCGGGCAGGCTCCGTTCAGGATGACAAAAAATGCTGAAAGCCATGAGATCTTTCGGACTAAAGTCCTCAGGATGACGATGAAAAAATAGGATGACAATTAAAAAACGGGGTGACAGCAAAAAAGTAGAATGACGGTAAAAAAATAAAACGACAGTAAAAAAGGTACACCCCAAAAGGACAATAAAAAACACGATAACAACGAAAAAGAAGTTTCAGGCATCAGGCCGGAGATCTAATTTTCCTACGTTATCCACAGCCCTCTCTCTTAAATTGAAATTTTGTGCTATAATAATCTCGTGAGGCGCGAACGGCGTTTACATCAACTCAAAGTGAATTATTGCGAATAAATTAATAGATTCACTTTTAGTGTGGCTGTGTAAATGACGTTATCGAGCACAATATCAACAGCCACTCAAAAATGCAATACAGGTTTTTTACAAAAATTTTCAACAGGTTTTCTTATCGGCTTTCTCATCGAAATTTTAATAATCAATCTTCTCGTTTTTCTTCCAGTTTAAATAGATCTTCAAAAGCTTTTACTTTAATCGAGATTTTAATCTATACGGCTATTTTTAGTGTTGTCGCCGCTGGCATCATCGGCGTTGCTTGGAATGTCACGCGGATTCATACTTCTCAAATTGCCGAAAATGAAGTAGATGAAAACTTGCGTTACGTAATGGATTTAATTAATTCCAAAGTACGCGATGCTTCAATTATTCAAGATGCCACGGGCACAACGCTAATTTTGCAAATGCCTGACTCCACTAAAAGTCCGGTGATTTTTTCGTTGAACAACGGCACAATATTTATGCAGGAAGGTACAGCTGATCCAGTGGCTATCACTTCTGATAAAGTAGTAGTTACTGCTTTGGAATTTCAGAGAGTTTCAATGCCTCGAGCCAAAGATGGTATTCGTATCAATCTTACTATTGCGTACAAAGAACCCACAGGCTCAACTGGCGCTGAACGAGAATATCTTACAACTGTCAGTCGAGTCCATGCTATTGTTTTTGATTCAGACATTTTGCCAAGAGATTCCAATTTATATAATGTTGGGTTAGATGTAGCTCGTTGGAAAAGCGGATATTTTTCCGACAATATTAATGTTGGCGGAAATATTACGGCGGTTGGCACAGTGACAGGTTCGGCTGGTCTTTGTATGGGTAGTGATTGCCGCAGTTCATGGGGGCAAGTCACGGGCGTGACTGGCTCAGGCACGCAAAATTATATTACTAAATGGGCTAGCTCCGGCTCACTTACTAACTCTCAAATTTTTGATAATGGCACAAGCGTCGGCATCGGCACCACTTCACCCGGCGCGTTATTAGATGTTCAAGGAGCAGCTCAATTTGGTACTGGTAATGTTAATTTAATTAATGCTGCAGGTAAAATTGCTGGCATCTCTTCAACTTATTTTGCTGATCTTTCTGGAGCCAACTTAACTAATCTTAATGCCTCTAATCTTGGTTCAGGAACCGTGCCACCAGCAAGAATCTCCGGTTCTTACACTGGCATTACAGGCGTTGGCACTTTAACTGCTGGGACTTGGAATGCAACTCCTATTGCTGATGCCTATATCGCTTCAGCCAGCACTTGGAATGCTAAAATGACTAATCCAATGACCACTGTCGGCGATATTATTTATGGTGGAACCAGCGGTGCTCCAACCAGATTAGCTGGCTCAGCTGGATTTCTTAAATCAACTGGTGCAGCAGCGCCAAGTTGGACAGCGCTTTCGGCTTCAGATATTCCCGGCCTTGATGCGAACAAAATTACTTCAGGAACTCTTCCAGTTGCTCGCGGCGGTACAGGTGCCGGCACATTCTCCAGCGGTTACCTTATTAAAGGCAACGGCACTAATGCTTTATCTAGTAGTGTCATTTACGACAATGGTACCAACGTCGGCATCGGGACGACGAATCCGGGCCAAAAATTAGATGTTTCCGGAGGAAATATCAGAACAACCGGTCAATTAATATCAACTGTAGCTGCTGGTACAGCGCCTTTGGTTGTTAATTCTAATACCTTAGTTTCCAATCTTAATGCTGATTTGTTGGATAATAATCATTTAATAAGCATAGTTCCTTATCATTCGGGTAGTGATTTTACTGACGGTACATTAGTAATAACCGATATTCCAGCGACAGCAACAGAGGGTAATTCTTTTGTAATAGAAGTATCCGGTAAAAGTTATAGCAATTCAAATCCTCCATTTAAAGTAATTGCTCAGGGTTATCTTTATAATAATACAATTATTAATGCATCAGGAATATCTTATGGAGGTAATTTTGCTTCCTATATCAAAATGTTTGAAAATAATGGCTATTTAAATTTTTGGTGGCCTAGAATTTCTTATTGGAATTCTTTTAATGTATTTGTCAGAAATGCTGATGGAGGTTTTCAAAATAGAGTTACTTCAGTTGTAAATTCTACAGAACCAACAGGTACAAAAAAAATAACAGTTAATTTAGAAAAATCGTGGGCTACTTTTAACGATGGTTCAGGCTCTGATCTAGATGCTGATCTTCTTGATGGCCACGATACTTCTTATTTCCAAACCGCTTTAACTAATCCAGTTACAGGTACAGGCTCAACAAATTATATTTCTAAATGGACAGGTACTAACACTCAAGGTAATTCTTTAATTTATGATAATGGCACTAACGTCGGCATCGGGACGACGAGTCCAGCCAAGAAATTGGATGTTATAGGAGACATTCAAGCGAGCGGATCAATTTATGGCACTTATGCCGGCACGATTGCGGCAACCAAAGTATCTCAGGGTCAATTCGGCGCTGACACCGGCGGTGGCAATTATTCATTCCCAGGAAATGTCGGCATCGGGACGACCTCTCCTGCTCAAAAATTGCATGTTGAAGGTAATTGTATAACTGGAGACTCATTGTTGGCAATTTTCGAGCAGGGTTCACCGTTCACAGTTCACAGTTCACAAGATCTGCCTTCGGCAGGTTCACCGTTCAGTTCACCGTTCACTGTTCACAGTTCACAGATAAGACAGGTTCAGATAAAGGATGTCCAGCCAGGAATGGAAGTTCTTTCTTTGAACGAAGCAACCAATAAGGTCGAACCCCACAAGATAAATGCATTGCTAGATATGGGAGTAAAACCTGTATTCCGTTTAACCACCGAAAAAGGCAAAACAATCCGCACAACCGGAAATCATCCTTATCTAACAATACAAAACAATGAACAACAAACAATTCAACTTCGAGAAGCTGCGAGTTTGGCAAGAAGCTATGGACTGGACCCAGAAAGTCTATCAAAAGACCCAGAAATTCCCCAAGGAGGAGCAATTTGGATTGACCAGTCAAACCAGGAGAGCTGCCAGTTCGGTTCCTCTCAATATAGCCGAAGGCAATGGCAGATATACCAACAAGGAGTTTATCCAGTATCTCTACAATGCCAGAGGTTCTCTATTCGAGACAATAACCTGTTTGATGTTGGCAGTCAGATTGAACTATCTCAGACAGGAGGAGATTCAGGATTCAATCAATCAAGCTCATTCGATTCATCGTCAGCTGGAATCACTAATCAATTACTTGAAAAAGCAAAGTGGCAGAAAGTAATCTATCTTACCGAAGGCGACTTTATTGCAGTTGTTGAGAACAACTGCGGTTCACCGTTCACCGTTCACAGTTCGCAGATTGAAGACAGTGAACAGCGAACCCTGAACTGTGAACCATATGTGGTATGGGACAGAATCCAGTCTATTGAATATGTTGGCTATGAACAAGTCTATGATATTGCGGTAGAAAACACTCATAACTTTGTCGCCAATGGGATTCTGGCACATAACACATATATTTCTGGCAACGTCGGCATCGGGACGACGAGTCCTACTCAGAAGCTGGATGTTGTAGGCAACATTGCAGTCTCTGGTACAGTGGATGGCTATGACATCAGTGCTAAAGGACCTAACTGGGATACAGCCTATAATGAAAGAAGGCAGTGGGATGGAGGTTCTACAAATCTTAATGCGGCCACAGGAAGGACATCCCTTGGGTTGGGTTCTCTTGCAACATTGAATGCAGTAAGTGGAGGTTCTGGTGGAACAATAACCGACGGAACAATAATTAACGCTGACCTTGCTTCAGGTTCTTTCACAAATATTACAGGCGTTGGCACCTTAACAGCTGGCACCTGGAATGCTACTCCTATTGCTGATGCCTATATTGCTTCAGCCAGCACTTGGAATGCTAAAATGACTAATCCAATGACCACTGTTGGTGATATTATCTATGGCGGTACCAGCGGCACTCCAACCAGATTAGCTGGCTCAGCAGGTTTTCTTAAATCAACTGGTGCAGCAGCGCCAAGTTGGAGCAATGATGGCTCTTCTCTTACCTCTCTCAATGCTTCTAATTTATCTTCTGGTACTGTTCCTACTGCTCGCGTCTCTGGTTCCTACACCGGTATTACAGGTGTGGGCACTTTAACAGCTGGCACTTGGAATGCTACGGCTATTGCTGATGCCTATATATCTGACACGTTAACTGTTGCTTCCACTAGTTCAGTTGATGCCGCGGCTTTGAAGAGTGGCACTGTTCCTACTGATCGTCTCTCTGGTTCTTACACCGGTATTACAGGCGTTGGCACCTTAACTGCTGGTACTTGGAATGCTAGTTCAATTTCTACCACCTACACTGCTGCCAAAGATACAACTGATGATTCTTGGACTGGCACTTCTAATGTTTATACAACCTCCGGCAACGTCGGCATCGGGACGACGAGTCCGGGGTATAAATTGGATGTAGCAGGCACAGTTGGTTTTCAAACAGCGATTTATGGCAATGCCAAAGCTGTAGCAGAAACCGGAGATGCATTTTTGCGGATTAATCAAAGTAATCAATTTACCAATGGCATTTGGTTTGGTAGCAGTGATTTAAAGATGGGTGGCGGTATATTACGTATTGGCAGCCAAGGCGGTGCAGGTGAAGTGGAAATTTCAGGTACGAGTGGAGATGCAACAACGAGAATATCGATTAGTGGAAATTCCGGCGCCAATTCCTGGTTTAATACAGGAGGAAAAATTGGTATAGGCACTACTTCTCCAGCTAAAACCTTGGATGTAGTCGGCGATATTCAAGCTTCAGGTAGTGTTTATGGTACCTATGCTGGTACGATTCCGGCAAGTCAAATTTCCCAAGGGCAATTTGGATCTGGTAGCGGAGGTGGTATTTATTCCTTCCCATCTAAATTAGGCGTTGGTACTAGTACGCCAACTACTGCGTTAGAAGTAGTAGGAAAGATTAAAACCGGAAGTTTTCAATTAGCATCAGGAGCTGTTCCCGGATATGTGTTAACCGCAGATGATGCAGGTAATGCAACATGGCAACCTCTGATACCAGGGTTACCAACGGCCACAACAGGACAAACATTATATTTCGATGGAAATAATTGGACAGTGACATCTAACTTGTACAATGATGACTCAAGAGTGGGAATTGGGACAACTTCTCCTCAAGCCAAATTCCATGCTCATATTGCAAGTGGAGAATATGTTTGCACAGGTGTTGCAAAAAGTTGCTATGCGCTGTACACATCGTCAACTTGTAATGCTCAAGCCGGTTGCGCGTGGATATATGAGTATATTGATTGTTCGGATTTGCCTCAAGCGGAATGTTACGAGACTTCAGGTTGTCAGTGGGCGGGAGATTATTGCAAAGGATCTCATTACCTCTATTTTTGTAGTGGTGTAGCAACTCAATGCTCGAGTTTTAGTGCTCAAGCCGGTTGCCAAGCGCAAAACGGATGCTCGTGGACGTATGTTAGTGATCCAGTGGCGGTGTTTACAGGTGGCAGAGTGGGCATTGGAACTACCAATCCAGCAACGACAGCCGCTCTTGATGTTAATGGTGTGATTCA
>Ga0209506_1003730_pt1 | contig 11999 bp, 10 predicted proteins | sample AD_JPNHG2_MetaG_FD_184409 | JGI IMG/M metagenome (GOLD analysis project Ga0209506, IMG submission 184409) | Active sludge microbial communities of municipal wastewater-treating anaerobic digesters from Japan - AD_JPNHG2_MetaG (SPAdes) (version 2) | ecosystem: Engineered > Bioreactor > Anaerobic...
TGCAGCTCCAACTATTTAGAATGCACCGGGGATTCATGCGGGACGGCGGCTGCGTATAGTGGGATCGTCAGCCGCAAGTTTTATATTCGTTAATTGTCGTATTCGACTATTGACGTAAATAATCTGCTGGGTTAAGTCCCCGGCCTGGAAGTGAGAGAGGATGCTGGATGTCGATCGTGGAGGGAGCTGCTTTGTCGGAATCGTCGCGGGATTCGAAGATCGCCGAAAAGACGTTTGTCCGGTTTGAGAGAGCTCATCTCTTCGCCGATAAATGGACTGCTGAAGCCCTGAAAAAATGCCACCAACCCGATACCGCAGGAGAAGGAGATCGGGTTTGGCGGAGGTGCTCTCTTATCCGCCCATCTCATCGCGCTGTCGGACACCAGTGCAAGGTGGATGCGGCTTATGACAAGGCCAGGGTGATTGGGGTACGAGGAATGATCCCCGCTCATTTTTCAAAGCTTAATGGAGGTATGTAAATGAAGAGAGAAACAATCTTAGTATTGATATCTCTGACAGCGCTTTGTGCCTGTTCCCTCGCACAAGAAACTGCTGAAGACTGGTATAAAAAGGGCCAGGACCTTTATCAAAGGCAATCGCCGAAGGAGGCAATTCAAGCCTTCGATAAAGCCATCGAGCTAAACCAATCGTTTGGCGAGGCGTGGAGGGCAAAGGGCCAGGCTCAGATTCTTTTGGCACTGGAATCCGCTGGCGATATCAGTACCAGAACATTTGATGAAGCAGTTCATTCATACGAGAAGGCAATCGAGATCCAGCCCAGGAACGCCACACTGTGGGATGAAAAGGGCAATGCGCTCAGTGTAGCAGCGTTTTACAGCAGCAACGCAAGCGATCTCCATAATCAGGCTCTTTTCGCATACGATAAGGCACTGGAGATGGACCCGAAGAATGCCGAGGCCTGGCGTGGCAAGGGTGTCGTCTTTACCGAACAAAAGAAGTACGATCTGGCTTTAGATGCTTTCAATAAATCTCTTGTCGCTGATCCCGAATACGGATGGGCTCTGGAAAGCAAAGGCTCGACATTGATGCAAATGGGCAGGCTCGAAGAGGCAGTGGAGTGCTTCGATGCAGCCCTGGAAATTCATCCTGACAATCCTGGAGGCCGGATGATGAAGGCTGAAGCTCTGTCAATGCTTGGCCGGCAGAATGAATCCGATCAGACTTATATCGAAGCTTTGCAGAGGGCCGATAAAGCCATTTTAGCTGCAGATACAAAAGAGAACCTCTCTATGGCCTGGTATGAAAAGGCTACAGTCTTCATCGATTGGGGAAAATATGCAGAGGCAATCGCTGCTTACGATAATGTGACATCCGCGAATCCCGGCGAGAGGTCTGCCTGGCTCATGATTGCCTTTGCCGCCGATCAGACTGCAAGATACGATAAAGCCCTGGAAGCTTATGAAGGCGCCCTGGCTTTGAATGAGAATGATTCAGCAGCTCTACAGGGAAAAGGAGACTCCCTTTACAAGCTGGGCAGGTATAACGAATCAAAAGATGCCTTTGATTCGGCGCTGAAGGCAGATCCTAAGATGTATTCCGCCTATAAGGGTAAAGGCGATGCCTTGATGGCTCTTCACAGAAGCTCTGAAGCTACTGAGGCATATGGCACCGCTTTAGGCCAGATTGAGGAGAATATCAAGAGCGATCCAGAGAACGCGCGTTTCTGGCAGGCTGAAGGGAGTGTTCTACTGGCCATGAACCGGACAGATGAAGCCCTAAAGGCTTTTGATAAAGCTATTGATCTGGACGGAGAGCACTTCCCAGGATGGGAGCTGAAGGGCGATGCACTGATGGCTCTGGGCAGGTACGAGGATGCTCTTGAAGCCTATGAAAAGGCGGCAGTTGTAGATCCGACATTTCCCCGGCTCTGGTATAAAAAAGGGCAAGCATTGGAGGCGCTGAACCGCCAGTCTGAGTCTGACTCTGCCTTCGGAAAGGCCAGAGATATGGGGTATAATGTCTAGCCATTTAACATTTTTTAGGATCGATGAAGAAGGTTTGTAAATGATAGCAAAATATACTGTCGCATTATTGACAGCAGCTATGCTCTGTGTCTCGGCTATGGCGCAGGAAAACACAGCCGAGGACTGGTTCAGCAAGGGCCAGGAGCTGCAAAGAAATGACTCTCATGAAGAGGCTCTTCAGGCCTACGAGAAGGCCATACAGGTCGATCCTGAGTCGGCCAGCGCCTGGATGAGCAAAGGCAATGCCCTTCTGAGCCTGAAAAGATACAATGAATCAATGGAGGCCTACGAAAGGGCAGTCGAGATTTTGAACGGCAGCCAAAAAGATGATCCCGAAGACGCTGAAGCCTGGTGGCTGAAGGCCGAGAGCCTGGACAGCATGGGCAGGAGCGATGAAGCACTGCAAGCTTACGATAGGGTGATCGAGCTGAACTCCTCGAAGGCGTTCGGCGCCTGGATAAGGAAATCTGACATCTTCATTTCGCTTGGAAAGTACAACGAATCAGTGGAAGCCTTTGATGGCGCTCTCAACATGCTGCCGACCGAGGATAAGCAGAGCATCATGAGCCTGTGGTGGGCAAGGGGCATTGACATTTATCATAATGCCTGGATTGCAGACGGCCAGATTCTCAGAACGGCCTCAGCATGGCGCAACCAGTCCACAGGAGCCATCGAGAACATCATGCTGGTCAACTCTGACTTCACTGCCGCCTGGCAGAGGCCGACCATGGGCAAGGCAGTTTCAGCCGGTGGAAAGCCTCTGGGCAGGCACGATGAGGCGCTGCAGTCCTCGGGCGCCAACTGGGCGCAGTATGGCTTCCCCGGGCCTAAAGAGGCTGCGCAGGAGAACACCGCAGATGGCTGGATGAAAAAGGGCTATGAACTGATGGGAAATAGATCTTATGAAGAGGCTATAAAGGCTATGCAAAAGGCTGTTGAGCTGGACCCAGAGAACGCAACCCTCTGGGATGCCAAAGCACAAAGCCTCGCATTTGCGGTCTCCTTTTCCGGCAATCTCAGTGAGTACAACGAATCCCTCAATGCTGAAGATAAAGCCATCGAGCTGGATCCCGATAATTCAACATTATTGGTTCATAAGGGCTTTCTCCTCGCCAATCTAGCTGATATCAGCGGCTATGGAAACGAGAGCTTGTATGAAGACGCCACAAAGGAGTTCGATAAGGCTATTCTACTGAACCCACAGGATAAAGAGGCCTGGAACTGGAAGGGCATGGTTCTCGATACTCGACTAAATAGAACAAGTGAGGCCCTTGCAGCCTATGACAAAGTCATCGAGATCGGTGGTACAAATGCAAGCGATAAGGTCCTGCTGGCAAATGCCTGGAGTGCCAAGGGCGGCGCTCTGGCTAAGCTCGGAAGGGACGATGAGTCCACAGCGGCTTTTGATAATGCCATCGAGCTGAACCCGCTAAATGCTGCCTCTATCTGGTATATGAGAGCCGCTACTATCAATGCCTCTGGAAAGTATGATGAGGCGGTCAAGGCATATGATAAGGTCATCGCTCTATCCCAGGATAATGTCACCACTGCCTTGGCCTACGGGGGCAGAGGTGCAGCGCTCATCAAGCTAGGCAAGTACAACGAGGCTGTCACTGCCTACGATAAGGCCATCCAGCTATTTCCATTGGAGCAAATGGGCGGCCTTGCCTGGTATAAGAAAGGAGTTGCTCTGAAGGCGCTGGGCAAACAATCTGAGGCGGATGCGGCCTTTGCTAAGGCCAAGGAGCTGGGGTACGAAGTCCCGAACGATAGCGAAGACAACTCATCTTCAACTCCTGTTAAAATGCTGGCCATCACCAGCATCAAGGCTACGGGCGAGGATGAGTTCGTAGAGATCGCCAACAGCCGAACAGTCGCTCAAAGCCTCAATGGCTGGACCCTGAATATCAGCGATGGCAGTAATCAGTCCATAGCTCTGCCTGATTTCACGCTTGGTCCTGATGAGAGGATTAATGTCCACCTCGGCAGGGGTGAGAGCAGTAAGACAGACATCTACCTAAACAGTGCCATTGCCCTCAACGATACTGCAGGCAACATCACCCTGAAAGATGAAACCGAAAAAGATGTGGCCTCCTTCGGGTACAGAGTTGAGCCCAATGGCTCTCTCACAGGCATAATGACTGCAGAGGGCGAGTTCAGCTATCCTCAGTCGGACTCGAACGAGGTGAAGATGGCGGTGAGAGAAGCTGGAAGCGGCCCTTACGTCGCCGAGAGGACTGAATACGAGCTGGATGCAGCATACAACTGGGTTGATAAGGGCAATGTTCTGGCCGAACAAGGCAATTACGAAGAGGCTATCAAGGCTCTCGATAACGCCACTGAGCTGAATCCTCAGGACAAACACATCTGGATGTCCAAAGGCCTGATCTTCGCAGCTCATCTGGGCAGGTACAACGAGTCCATCGAGGCTTATGAGTGGGCAATCCAGATCGATCTCAAAGATGCTGATGCCTGGTTTGGCAAAGGCGCGGCGCTGAACAAGACAGGCAGGTATGAGGAAGCCATTCAGGCGCTTAACAGGGCAACAGATCTAAATCCAAAGCTTGTTGCTGCCTGGAAGGTAACGGGTGACGCTCTAAAAGCGCTTGGCCGCAACTCTGAGGCAGATGCGGCCTACGATAAGGCCAAGGAGCTGGGGTATCAGGGATGATCCCTACTCATTTTTCCGAGCTAAATGGAGGTCTGTAAATGAAAGCGATTTTTACTATCGCTCTGTTAGCGATATCTATGCTCTGCGCCTCTGCTGTGGCGCAGGAGGAGAGTGCAGAGGATTGGTCCAAGAGAGGCGAGGATGAGCTGTTCAACAACAGCTCCTTCGAAGGCGCTTTGCAGGCTTTTAACAAGGCCATCGATCTGGATCCTACGAACGCTACCCTCTGGTTGCACAAAGCACAGGTGCACGAGTTCATGGGCGACAGAAACCTGGCAGTCGGAGCCTATGAAGAAGCCCTGAACATCACAAATGAAAATCTGCAAAAAAATCCAGATGATGCAGACGCCTGGTGGACGATGGGGGTGATCCTCGATTCATTGGGCCGACAGGTCGAGGCTAAAGAGTCGAGGGAGAGAGCGGCTCAGGTTTATAACAAAACGCTGGCCGGCAATCCGGAGGATGGGGAGAGCTGGTTCAAACTGGCCGAGGTGCTTCTCAGCCTGAACAGGGAAGACGAGGCCATAGATGCCTATGAACGATCCATCGAGACGAACAGCTCAAAGGCAGGCGTAGCCGCCAGCACCGTCAGCAATCTCTTTGCGAACGCTGGGAGGTACGAAGAAGCCCTGAAGGCCTCAGAGATGGCCCTCAATCTGACAAGCCCGGACGATATCCGGAACAGAAAGCTTGCGCTGTGGACAAAAGGCAGCATTCTGATGATGGCAGAAAGGCCGGAGGAGGCGCTGCAGGCATTCGATGAGGCCTTGAGGCTCGATCCAGAGGACAAGATGACATTGATGTCGAGGGCAGATGCCCTCAGTGACCTGCACAGGTACAACGAGTCTATAGAGGCCTATCAAAAGGTCATAGAGCAGGCCGCTAATGATAGCAGTAACTGGATTACCAACGCCTTGATCGGCATGGGCGACGCCCTGAACGCTACAGGCAGAAGGGACGAGGCACTGGATGCCTACAGATCCCTCCTTGAGGTCAAAGAGATGGAGATTGAGAAGAATCCCGAAGACTCCATGGCCTGGGAGAGCAAGGGCAGGGCTCTTCTCAAGATGGGCCAGTATGAGGAGGCCATAGAGGCCTTCAACAGATCCATAGAGGTATCTTCAGGCCCGTATGCCCTATCATCAGCGTCTGGCGACGCTTGGGTTGGGAGGGGAGATGCCATGATGGCGCTGGGCAGATATGAAGATGCCCTGGAGGCCTACAGGCAGGCAATTGAGGTCTTCCCTCTAAATGGAGATGCATGGCACGGCAAGGGGGAGGCCTTACATGCCCTGGGCAAGAGGATCGAAGGCGACTGGGCATTCCAGATGGCGAAAAAGCTGGGGTACAGGAAGTGATACCCTATTTTTCCTTGAAAATATCGCAAGTCACATTGCATGAAGAGGTGATCGTATGAAAATGGTAAGAAGAAAGGCAGGGGCCGGGCTTGCTCTGGTTCTTTTAGCTCTAGCAGCTCTATGCTCTTATGCCGCAGCACAGGAAAATACGACAGACTACTGGACGGAGAGGGCCGAAGAGCTTGCTAACAACAGCTCCTTCGAAGAGGCCATCTCAGCCCTGGATGAGGCTCTGAAGGTGGATCCCGAAAACGAGACGGTCTTGATCCGCAAGGCTTCGTATCTCTGTGTAACCGGCAGGATGAATGAGTCCGCTGAGACCTATGAGAGGGCACTCGCCATTTTGGAGGAAGAGCTGAAGAATGACCCAATTGATGCCGGGGCCTGGGAGAAGAAGGCCAGAGTCCTGAACAGTTTGAACAGGAAAGAGGATTCCAACCAGGCATATGAAAAGGCACTGGAGATCTACGACCAGCGAATAGAAAAGGATCCAAAAGATGCCGATGCCTGGATGGGCAGAGCCAACATGCTGCTGAACCTCGGACGGTGGGATGAGGCTCAGGAGGCCTATGATAAGGTCACCGAACTCAAACCAGAGGATTACGCAGTCTGGTGGCGAAAGGCAGAGGTCGTCAGCAGCATAGGAGATATCAATGAGTCAGCGGAGGCATACGATCGGGCCATCAGCCTGATACCAGCCAACGATACCGAAGAGATTGCACTGGCCTACGCTGCCAAGAGCGAGGATCTGGCAGTTGCAGAGAGATGGGATGATGCCCTGGAGGCTGTTAATAAGTCCTTAGAACTGAATCCCAAGAGCGGCGTGTGGTGGCATTTCAAGGCATTTGTCTTAACAGAGCTGGATCGGAAGGAGGAAGCTCTCGCAGCCTTTGACGAGGCCCTCAGGCAGAACCCAGAGGACTTCGATAGCACGGGATGGAAAGCCAGCCTGCTCATGGAGATGAAAAGGTACAACGAATCCATCGAAGCCTATGATAAGACACTTGGGCTGATACCAGAGAATAACACCGAAAAGCTGGCGCAACTCTGGCTCTCTAAAGGAAAGGCTCTGAACAAGAGTGGCAAACAGGAGGAAGCGAAAGAGGCCTTCCAAAGATCGCTGGAGCTTTACGATAAGGCTATTTTAGAGGATCCCGGCGACGTCAACCTGCTGCATATGAAAGGCCTGGCGCTCTACAATCTGGGCAGGTATGAAGACTCCCTGAGGGTTTATGGTCAAATCCTCGAGACGTCTCCCAGAATCGAGCCCTACCTAACCGATAGCGCTGCACTGGAGGGCAAAGGCGATGCTCTGCGGGCCTTGGGCAGAAATAAGGAAGCACTGGAGGCTTACAATGAGGTCATAGAGCTGAGCCCCAATTCCAGCACAGCCTGGCACGGCAGGGGAGAGGCACAGAGGGCGCTGGGAGAGTTCTACAATGCCAGCATCTCGCTTTATGTAGCACAGAAGCTGGGGTATGAGGAGTGACAATATCTAAATTTTTTATATGTTAAGGATGCCTGTTAATGAAAGCAGAATATGCTGCCGCATTGTTAGCGGCATCTATGCTGTGCATCTCTGCAGCTGCACAGGAAAATATGACAGAGAGCTGGTTTAAAAAAGGCCAGGAGCTGTATGAAAATGGGTCCTATCAGGAGGCACTTGCTGCCTGCGATGAGGCCCTGAAGATGGACCCCCAGAACGCCTCTGCCTGGCACTACAGGGCACTGGCCCTTGCAGGAATGGGGCACGGAGTGGAGGCTAACCAGTCGCTTCAGAAGGCCATGGATCTGCTCGACCGCAGGCTCCGGGAGAGCCCGGAGGACGCCGAGGCCTTGTGGCTGAGGGCAGAGGGGCTGGACATACTGGGAAGAAGCGACGAGGCGGTGGAGGCCTACGACCGGCTGGCAGAGCTGAACTCATCCCCTGCTCTGGGCGCCTGGATAAGGCAGTCCGACATCCTGGCGGCCCTGGGCAGGTATAATCAATCAGGAGAGGCCTTTGAGAGGGCCATGTCACAGCTTCCTGCCAGCAAATCCACATCGCATATCGAGCTGCAGCGGCACATCGACAACGCCACCATCTTCACAAAAGCCTGGATCATCGACGGCCAGCTTCACAGGGTCTGCATCGGACTGTATAACCTCTCCTCAAAATCCTTCGACGAGATCGAGCAGATCAGCTCAGATTTCGTATCGAGCTTCCAGCTCAAGGTAGAAGCCGCCGATCCGGGAAGGCATGGCAGCTCATTGATGGGGTCGAGCATCAACTGGGATATCTACTCCTTCAACACTCCCAAGGCAACGGGCCCCGCTGAGCCTGCAATCGTGACAATAGCCGGCATCAATACGACTGGCGACGAGTTCATTGAAGTAAAGAACGGCCTCCAGGAGGGCATCGATCTCCATAACTGGAGATTTGAGATTGAAGGATCGAATGTATCTCTGCCCGAGCACTCCCTTCCGCCTGGAAAAGCTGTCAGAATCCATCTGGGAAGCGGCAAAGGAGATGAGACAGACATATTCCTCGATAGCGATCTGGAGCTGAACGATACTGCCGGAAGCATCTCCCTGAGAGATGAATCAGGCGAGAAAGTAGCCTCTCTCGACTACAGGACTAAGCTGGATGGCTCGATCGCCTACCAGGTCACCCACTACTCAGGCCTTGAGTATCCAGGGCCGGATGATCAGGGGAGGATGGCGAAGAGGGCCGCGGGCGTTGGTCCTTTTGTTGCTGAGAGGGGAGAGATTGCGCCGGAGCCGGTCCATGGCTAAATGGAGATTGTTGATCTGCAAGAGGGAGAGACGCCCGCCTGCCGGATCGAAAGGGGCCTGCAGCTCTACAAGGGCGAATCTTATCGGAGAGCAGCCCCGGCTTTTTGCATTTTTTATTATGAGGCAGCCACAGATTGAGATCCAAGGAGGTGCTCTGGGTTGGCAAGAGGGACGGTCTGGCTGTTTGCTGCTGTAATGCTTCTCTGCAGCTCAGCTGCCGCAGCAGATCTGTCCGGCTACTGGATGATAGATTACAAAGTCCTTGGGGGAAGCGCAGAGGAGAGGACGATTTCATTTGCAGAGGGCGGTATGCTCCAGATCATAGAGGATGAATCCACTCTGCACGGCAGCTCCTCTCTGGGCAGCCGGGGCGATGGCTTTCTGATAGGAGCGGCCACTGCCCTCCAGTTCGATGCTGCAATCACATTTCGCTCGGATCCGCTCCTTTTTCTCAGGCTGAATGGAGAGCGATCCGGCGATGCTCTTTCTGGCAAGTTCACTGCTTCGTCTTCGGACGGCAGATTCTGGTGGGGAGACTTCCTGGCATTGCCGCCATCGCCGAATAGGGCGGCTGATGGGAGGAGATATTCCGAGCCCGACGCAGGCCTGTCTCCGCAGCCCCTCAGATTCGTGGACCCGGAGGCCTTCTGGAGCAACCAGACGGGCAAAGAGCACAGGGAGATATTCACAATCACATATGACCCAAACACCATCCTGATGTGCAGGAATGTGCCAATGATCTGGCAATGGTGGATGTGACGACCTGGTTGACGGATGTTGCCTGGCTTCTTGGCTCTCTTCCTCGAGGCAGGAGGAGAGTGGGCGAGAAGAACATTTATTACCAACTGTCTCTGCTAACGTAGTCACTATGGCTCTGGATGAAGTTAAGGTCACAAAAGCAATAGTGGAGAGCTATTTAGACAGCTTTCTCAAGAATACCGATGTGGATGTGGCTCTGGTGGGGGCTGGACCCGCAAATCTGGTAGCCGCCAGGCGTCTTGCCCAGGCAGGCCTGAGAGCTGTGGTCTTCGAGAAGAGGCTTTCTGTGGGAGGAGGGCTATGGGGCGGAGGAATGATGTTCCCACGGATAGTGGTACAGGAGGGGGCCCGCCGTCTGCTGGATGAGTACTGTATAAAGCATAAGGAGCATGACAGCGGCTATTTTGTAGCCAATGCAATTGAGACGGCCTCTAAGCTCACAGCAGGTGCAATCGATGCAGGGGCAGAGATAGTCAATCTCGTGACGGTCGAAGATGTGATGATAAGGGATGCAGACAGGATCGCCGGCCTTGTCATCAACTGGACAGCATGTGAGATGGCTGGAATTCACGTCGACCCGCTCTCCATCAGCGCCAAATGCGTCATCGACGGAACTGGCCATGAGGCAGCAGTCTGCAGGATTGTGCAGAAGAAGGTCTGCTGTGAAGGCCAATCTCGATTTCAGGTAAAGGGCGAAAGGTCGATGTGGGCGGATGTAGGCGAAAAAACGGTTGTAGAGATGACTCAGGAGGTCTATCCAGGGCTGTTCGTAGCCGGCATGGCAGCGGCTGCCGTCTTTGCCGGTCCCAGGATGGGGCCGATCTTCGGAGGAATGCTGCTCTCAGGAGAGAAGGCCGCCCGCCTGGTCATAGAGAAGCTCGCACAATGAATGGCCGGCCTGCGCGCCCCGAAGCTCTGTCCGGGGATATGAGGGAGGGCTCGCCCTTTGGGCCGGCCACGGCCCCTTCCGCCATTTGCGACCAGACCTCATTCATCATCCAGTCTCTCCGGGCGTTCCTTGAAAGAGATGAGGCCACGATCACTCCTCGATGAAGTAAGGCAGGGCCTCATCCACGTTTGATACCTCTATCACATTCAGTCCCAGCTCCTCTTTTGCGGCCTCGGCCAGATTCAGGGTTTTGGGAACATATATCGATCTCATGATCTCGAAGCCCAGATCTGTTGGACGGCGCTGCACAACTCTCTCGTAATATGTGATGTTGGACTGGCCAGCCGGGATAAGGAAGTTCTTGTACCCTGCCTCGGATACCGCCTTGGCCTTTTCCAGAACTCCGCCGATCCGGCCGATTGTGCCGTCTTTGTTTATGGTTCCTGTTATTACCGCATCCGTTTTGAGCTTTTTGTCCTGCAGGGCTGCTATGGTGAGGATTGCCGCTGCGGCTCCGGCGCTCTCCCCTCCGATGAGATTGGCTCCGGTCGAGGAGAAGTTGAAGACGAAATCCTTATCGTATTTGTAGTCAGGAGTTTTGGACACGGCATATGTAACCGCCGTCTTTATGGCGTACTGGACATCAGGCTCTGAGAATGGATTGGTATTTATGAGTATATCGTTGTTGCCGGGGATGATTCTCAGGTTCATCTCACCCATTATGCCGGTTTCGTCATTTAAGACCGCCACGATCGGTATTGACCTCTCGGCAATGATTATGCTCGAGCTGTGCGCTTGAGCTGAAAGAGAGGACTCTGCCGACCCGGATAGCTCTCCTATCTCATCCCGCAAGGCAGAGACCTGTCCGTTCAGGCTGTAGATGTAGTATGAGTTCGCCAGTACCAGGATCAAGAGAATGCTGCTTGTTATCCATAATCCTCTGCTGTTGACCATGGATCAAATCCTCCTGTGATGTGCCGGTTTACAGGCCTGCTCGTATGCCCGCTGCGGATAAATAACTTCCCGACCGGGGCGGGATGATCACGGCCGGATCGCCATGTGGAGTCCCGAAAACGTCTTGCTTTTTCAACCGAGTGGTTATCAGCCCTATTGAGTTGAGGGCAAACTCAGTGATGGAAAGCTGATCAGCATCAACCGATTCCAGGAACTGGCGCACCTCGCTTGCTTTTTGTTGTTCTAGAATAAGTTCTAGCCATATATACATTGGTTTCCACAAGGTACATTAACATCAGTCGCCCCACCAGTCCAGCGACTTCTTCTGTAGCTCCAGAGATGTATATTGATCGCGGAACTCTTTGAGGCCTCCAGCCCAGTTCAACCGAAGCCTCCGTCTCTTTGGCTTAGCCCTCTTCTCCGCCAAGAACAAGGCGAAGTGCGGACCTCTTGCTGGTGCTCAGGAGGCAGCTTTGCCATAATATCGTCCAAAGAGGTCGTGAATCTGCAATAGGCTGTTATTTATATAACCTATTCATATATGCTACATGGGGTGTAGCAAAATGGGCAAAAGAGGTCCAAAGCCTCGATTCTTAGATGTAGCATGT
>Ga0209506_1003743_pt1 | contig 11985 bp, 5 predicted proteins | sample AD_JPNHG2_MetaG_FD_184409 | JGI IMG/M metagenome (GOLD analysis project Ga0209506, IMG submission 184409) | Active sludge microbial communities of municipal wastewater-treating anaerobic digesters from Japan - AD_JPNHG2_MetaG (SPAdes) (version 2) | ecosystem: Engineered > Bioreactor > Anaerobic >...
ATCCCTTGGCTGGTTTGTGGTAAATACATTGCGCGGGCCTGACCGGTGCAGGGAGTGAGGATGGCAGCAGGGGTGCCTGGGTATCGGGATGCGGGGATTGGGCGGCTCCAACCTTCGGACCTGCACCAGCCCGTAAAAGAGGCGACACTTTATTACCAATCCGGACCTTTTGAGGAGTCATAGGAGATTGTGCCATGACAGCCCCACCTCAATCCGGTGCGCAAAAAATCCTGTTATTCCTGGTCCTGCTGATCGCCCTCGTCCTCCCGGTGGCGGCAGACGGCACCCCCGGCCTTGTGCCTTCAGATATCCTGGCAATGGAGACCCCCGGCCATTTCACCCTCTCGTATGACGGGGCAAACCTCCTGTATATCCGGTCCACGGGAACGGATCTGGCTCCCCCGCAAAACAACGGCACCCTGATGTATATCGATGTCCGGGCAGCAACCGAACGACCTCTTTCGGGTCCCGCAGAATCGGTCACGGCCTATGCCCTTGCACCGGATGGGAACACGGTCGTGTACGCGGCAATGCCCCGGGCCGGCGGCCCCGTCTCGATGTACCGTATCCATGTCCGCGACTCCCGGGCATACCGGCTGGACAATACCACGGACGAACTTGCCGGAGATTTTGCCTTCCTCGGGAATGACCGGCTCATCTTTACCGGGGCACCGGCCGGTGCGGATCCGGGCAGCAGCGATGTCATCGTCGCGGATGAACCACCGGCCCCGGTCATCCTGAAGACCTACTCGCTTGGGGACCACACGATAACCCCGCTCACTGCAAACAATGACGTGATCACCATCTGGGCACCCTCGCCGGACGGGAGGTATGTCCTGTACAAAGCGGCTCCCGACCCCGAGTCGTGGCAGGCCGGGGCCACGTTCCGGTACGTTCTCCTCGACACGCAGAATGGGCAGGAGCGGGAACTCTTCACGTCCGTTGAGGGGTACCAGGACACCAACCAGTTCGCATGGTCGCCGGACAGCACCGTTGTCTACATCGAGCGGTTCGTGAACGGGGGGCTGCGGTACCCGGTCCAGGATGCCTCGTACCTCCAGGCATATACCCCGGCAACCCGCACGCTGGAGGAGATCCCGCTCGGGTGGGACCGGGGCCTCTTCATCGATCTTTTCAATGAAGATATCGAGGTGAACCCGTTCAATGGCGGGGCATACCTCCTCCTTGCTGACGGGACGAACCCGAGACTTGCGAGGGCAGTAAAAACCAGCACCGGCTGGCAGGTCTCCCTCATGGACGGCAGGGACCAGGGGAACATCTATGCCATCGAGAGTGACCGGACCGGCTCAACCATTGTCTACAACCGCAACTCAGCATCCTCCCCTCCGCAGCTGTTCCGGGCAGGTATGGATGGGAACAGCATCACGAACCCGGTCCAGCTCACCCGCCTCAACCCGGACCTTGTGGCACAGGACCTGGGCACATCCGAGGTCACTTCGTGGAACGGGGCCCGGGGGGAGACGGTCTCGGGCGTTGTCCGGTACCCGCCGGGATATGTTCAGGGGAACCAGTACCCGCTCGTCCTCGTCATCCATGGCGGACCGAACTATGCGGACTTCGACAGCTGGCGCGACACCTGGGAGTTCCCCTACCATCTCATCACGGACAAAGGAGCAGTCACGCTCTCGGTCAACTACCATGGCAGCACGAACTTCGGTCTTGACTTCGCCCGGTCCATCGAGAACGCTCATTACTATGACCTGCCGGTCGAAGACCTGAGGACCGGGATCGAACATCTCGTGGCCCGGGGCATCGTCAACCGTTCGCAGATCGGCGTCACCGGCTGGTCGAACGGGGGGATCCTCTCGCTTGCCCTTGTGGTCAATGACCCCACCATACGGGCAGCGGTATCCGGTGCCGGAAGTGCCGATGACTTCTCGCAGGTGGCCAACACGAATGGCATCGTGATGAACAAGATGTACTACAATAAGAGCCCGTACGAGGACCCGCAGGCATATTTGGCCATCTTACCGGTGTTCCAGGCAGAGAAACGGAGAACCCCGCTCCTGATGATGATCGGGACCGATGATATCCAGGTTGACCCGGCGGGTGCGTGGGTTACATACCGGGCATACAAGGAAGGGAGCCCGGCCCCGATCCGGTTCCTCCTCTTCCAAAACCAGCCGCACCACATGACAACGATGGAGACACAGAACCGGAAGGTGCAGGAGGAACTCGCCTGGCTTGACCGGTATCTCCTGTCGGCCGCATGAGCCGCATCCTTGTGGAGGAACAATATCCTCATATCAGCATGGGCACAGTGAGGATTCACGGGAGACATTTCCATGAGTGAAGGACAACAATCCGATGCACTGAGAAGACTGGTGGTATTCGTCATCGTTCCTGCGATTCTTGGTACAATCCTCGCGCTGGCTCGGTACTATGCTGTTGAACTTCCGGCACAGGCAGCACTGCTCCACACGCCCCGGAGCTGTTACCCCTGCCCGTGCGGGTTCCCGACAAGGTGTGTCGGGGGCTGCTGTCGTCCACCCGGGGCAGTGTGAGAGGATGCCAGCAAAAGATCTCGTGTATGTGAAGGAAAAGCCGGGCATGGGGCTTGGGATATTCGCTGTGAGGGATATTTAAAAAGGACGACATCATCACTGGGTTTTGCGGCCCGGGAGTCCGGATCGAGAATATGGAGGGCATTCCCCGTGAAGTCTGGGATCACCTCTTCAATGTGGATATCTGCGATTCCATCATCGCACGGGAGCCCGCTGTCAGAACGAACCATTCCTGCGATCCCAATGCCGGGATCGTCAGGGACGTGTTCCTGGTTGCAATGCGGGACATAAAGAAAGATGAGGAGGTCACGTTCGACTATCCGGTCGTCACTGTCGATGACTGGCAGATGGAATGCAGGTGCGGTTCCCCGCACTGCCGCAAAATCATCGGAAATTACGCGGGCCTGCCCGATGAGATCAAGAAAAAGTACGAGAACTATACGCCGGACTGGATCAAAGGTGCACGGAGCGGAACGCGATAGGGGGATGCGGGGGGCCGGATCCGGTCCACACCGTTCCTGAACGGGCCTCCGTTTTCAGCGGGCACTTATACCTGCTTTTTTTCCTTTCCTCCCGTGCGGGCACACGTAACACACAGCCCGCAGACAGCAACGCCCTGCTTCTTCTCCTGCTCCGGAAAGGAGCGGTCACAGGGAGCGGCATTGAACTGCGCCTCGCGGGGTTCACCGGGGGCGTCATCCTGCCAACAGGAATCTCCGGAAAAGCAGGTGAGGAGAGAGCATGCGAACCGGAGTGCAGGGAGCAGGATGCGATGATGACACAGATGAGGGAAAATGCGGATGGGGTGTATGGACTGAAGTGAACTCAGTGAGTCAGAAACAAGCGGTGTTGAAAAAAAAATCAGGGAAATCCTCTTCAAGGTCCTGCCCAGCCGTCCGCACGATAAACGTTTATTCCATTGATATACGTTGCCAGCACCTTCGGGTTGTTTCTGGTGAACTGCCCCGGGGGAACCGCGTTTGGATCCTGATCAAAAATGACAATATCAGCTTTATATCCGGGCTCAAGTTTTCCGATATCCCGGCTCGGCGTCGTTGCAGCACTGCCTGTGGTAAGACCCCGGATAACCTGCTGTATTGTCAGGGGCGTGTGGTTCCGGGGATCGTTGCCACCCTGTGATGCAATGCCGGCGATTGCAGTCGGGGGTGAGAGACTTAAGGGGGATACGTAAAAATCCGTGCTGATACCGATTGGAATCCCGCTGCTGAACAGTTTTTTGAAAGGGTATGCCTCAGACGTATGATCTCCATAATACCGGGACAGGTTCTCCTGTATATCCCAGAATGCAGGCTGGACCGTCAGGGATACATGATTCCTGAGTTTTTTCATCCGGGCGATCTGCTCATCGGTCACGTATGCGAGATGAATAAGCGTATGATTGCTTTTCAGACCCCCGTTCCTCGCAGACTGGTTCTCCAGAGCGGTCAGCACAGCGTTAATTGCCTGATCCCCCTGCACATGATAGTGGACGTTCAGACCGAGATTATCGGCCTTTGCAACGATCCGGTTGATATTATAGGATTCCCCGTGCGAATCATCGGTGTAGACATACGTGAGGCCATAGTTTCCCTTTGCATTCTTCCAGCTGGTATTTGCCTGGCCTCCGGCAAATGCTCCGTCAACAAAGATCTTCAGACCTGCGAACCGGACCATATCGGTATCATTGCCTCTATAGGGAAGGGCATCGTCGATCTCATCAAGGGACGATAGTGTGTAGAAGTAGTGGACCCTCAGGGGAAGATTTCCTTCCCGCTCCATTTTTTTAAAGAGCTCCGGATTGAACATTCGTCCGGCCGAAGACCCCATGAGATCATTGATGGAGGTATACCCGAATGATGCCCAGTAATGTAAGTATCGTTCTGTAACAGGTCCGATTACGGCGTCAGGGAATGTACCAAACAGGACATTTCCTGCAGGTACCATCGCCGATTCACGGAGCATTCCAGTCGGTTTGCCGTTTTCAAGAATGATAATGCCCCCGGGAGGGGGCTGCGTAGTACCTGTAATATTGCATACTTTGAGCGCTGCGGTATTCACAATTGCATTATGTCCGAGTTGATCGCCGAGAAAGACCGGATGATCACCAGTGACAGCATCAATCTGGGCAAGATCAGCAAGCGACCATGCATCATAATCATCGAGGGAGAACCCGCCCCCGATCATCGGTTCCCCGGGGGGCAGGGACGCAGCGATGGGTCCGACAATCGCTGCAATGGATTTGGCATCTGTTGCGCCGTAAAGGCTGCAGTTACTGCTGAATCCGTAACCGGCTTCCAGCAGATGGACATGGCTGTCATGGAAACCCGGATACGCCACGAATCCATGGAGATCAAGAATCTCTGCACCACGGTACGCGGCCGGGTTGACATTGGTTGCCTGAACTATCCCGTTCCTGATAAGCAGGTTCTGTACCGGGTGGTCAGGATCTGTGTAGATAGTACCGTTCATGACGATGACAACGCGATCGTGGGGCACAGCGAAAAATATACTATAAGCAGCCAGGATGCAGAGTCCGATTGCTATAATACCAAAAAAAATCTTCCATCCGGCAGAAACAGCCATCAATATCTCCTCATGGGACTACCCTCTCAAACCGGTCGGGATACCGGCAACAGGGAGTTATGTGATACAGGGAATGTACGGATGAATGATTAAGTATATTGTCATTGCGCACGGGGTATCGACGGTTTTTCGGATGATGGTCGTCATGTTCCTGACAAGGGGTGGATTGTTGATGCGGGACCTGCGGGGGTCGGTGCACCGGGATGGCGGGTTCAGCCGGCATGGACTGTTCCCGCTTGCCTGATCATCGGGGCAATTCCCGTGAATCCGGATACGGCATTGTTGCCCCTGTAATCCTGGCGGGCACATGATGCATCGTGCGCACAAACGCGTCCATTCCCCCGCCATCTGCTGAAAAAAGCCTCACCGGCAGGTGCTGCCCGGGTCGTGCTCCGGAGAAGGGAATAGAAACCCACCTTTTAATATGCAGTCCCGCATCCTGAATACTTACAATCATTTCTCTTGCGTGATCCCATGAAACGACTCCTGCCCGTCACGGCCCTCGTTATCCTCGCTGCCTTCATGCTTGCAGCCGGCTGCACATCCGTCGAGAGAACAACTCCCGCTGCCTCGAAAGGCGATACCCTCCTTGCACAGGCGGAAGCCCGGTTTGCAGAAGGCAACTTCCATGCCGCCGAAAAGCTGTATGCCGGAGCGTACGCGGAGTACAAGGCCGCGGGGGACGCTGCAGGCGCAAAAAAAGCCCTGAACAGGGCCTCGACAGCCGCCCGGATGACCATCGAGTTCCCCTACAACCGCCCGGAGATCACGGCCCTCATCGATGAGGCTTTCCCCGACCTCTCTGCCGACCGAAAAGCCGGTTTCCTCCCCTGCAACAGGAGCCAGTGCATCACGAGTGACGGGGAAGTCTGGTACTTCTCGAATACCATCCAAAATATCAGGTCCCATAACATCGACCTGATGCGGGAGGCAACCGCGAAAATGGGCGAGACGCCGTTTTTCGACCAGTTGAAGCCGGTTGCCCTTGCCCCGGCGGTCGAAGGAGCGGAAAATTACCAGAACCCCGTGGCATGGAAGGGGACAGAAGTCCTGAGCATTCCTGCAAAAGACCTGCCGAAGACAGGCACCCTCCGCCTCTGGATCCCCCTGCCCATCGAGACGGAATCGCAGAGAAACGTGACGATAGAGGCTGTCGAACCGGCACGGTACGTCAGGTCAATGACCGGAACAGGCGCTGACATCGGCCTTGCATACCTCGAGATCCCGCTCCACGAGGTGACCGGTGATTCCCTCACCGTCACCGCACGGTTTGGCTATACCCAGTACGAGCAGCGGTTTGCCATCGACCCGGCAAAGGTCGGCACTTACGACACGAAAGATCCCGAATACACAAAATACACGGCGTCCGGGAAAAACATCGTGGTCACGCCGGCGATGAAGGCAAAGGCGCTCGGGATCGTCGGGAACGAGACCAACCCGTACCTGCAGGCGGACAAGCTCTACTGGCATGTCGTTTCCCATCCGTACAGCAACGTCCCCCACGTGAGGCTCAACGTGGCAGGCACGCCCGAATCCGTTTACATGCTCGAAACCGGGTTCGGGGACTGCGGCACGCAGAGCATGTACTTCGCCGCACTCTGCCGCTCGCTCGGCATCCCGGCACGGGCTATCGGGGGCTACCAGCTCGTCCCGGGCCACGAGGGCACCCATTTCTGGTCAGAGTACTACCTCCCGGGCTACGGCTGGATCCCCAACGACGTCACGATTGCCGAGGGCGCCGAATGGTCCCCTAATGCAACGGACGACGAGCGGCACCAGTACAAGGCATACTACGCAAGCAACCTCGACCCGTACCGCTACATCATCCAGAAGGATGTCGATATCCCGATCGTTCCCGACCCGGGCGATGCCGTGATGTTCGACATGGTCGTCCAGTCGCCGAAAGCCGTCTGCGACACCTGCGATACCGACCCGGAGTTCGCGCTGCTCGACAACTGGAAAGTGACCGTCCAAAGAGCGTGAGGGAAAAGGGCTCCCTCTTTTTTTCCGGGGGATTCCTGCCCGTCCTCTCCCCCGAATCCTGGATAACTAATAAATAGTCTCCTTCCAGTCTTTTACATACCACAATCAGGTCGGGACAATCGTGAATCATCAGTGCATCATGGCAGTACTCGTTGTGCTCGTTCTCTGTGCGGCAGCCGGTGCGGCTCCCGGGGAACAGCCCTGGAAGTTCCACTCGGACCTCGCGAACTCGGGCGTCTACGACGACGGGGGCATCCGCCCGGACGGAACACTCCTCTGGACGTACATGACCGGCGGGAAGGTGCGTTCCTGCCCGGCAGTCGTGGACGGTGTCGTGTACGTCGGGAGCCGCGACCATACCCTCTCCGCACTCTCTGCCGATACCGGAGCCCTCCTCTGGAACGTGACCGTGGGAGGGGGCATTGAATCGGGCCCGGCAGTCGCGGGCGGGCTCGTCTACACCGGGTCCGCGGACGGCTCCGTTTATGCGTTCAACGCGTCCGACGGGTCGCAGGCCTGGACCTGCACGACGGGCGGTGCCGTGCGGTCGGGCCCCGCGGTCGCAGGCGGCCTCGTGTACACCGGGAGCAACGACGGCAAGGTCTACGCCCTCGACGCGGAGACGGGTGAGCCTGCCTGGCAGTTTGCAGCGGGAGACCCGCAGATCGCATCGAGCGCCGCGGTTGCAGGCGGTGCCGTGTACATCGGGGGTTCCAGCGGGAACGTGTACGCCCTCGATGCCCTGTCGGGGGCGCTCCTCTGGAACTACACGACCAGCGGGCCGGTCCAGTCCAGTCCGGCGGTCGTTGACGGTGTCGTGTACGTCGGGAGCGACGATGGCACCGTGTACGCGCTTTCTGCCCCCGATGGCGCCCTCCTCTGGAACTTCACGACGGGCGGTGCCGTGCGGTCGGGCCCCGCGGTAGCAGGCGGTGTCGTGTACGTGGGGAGCGACGACGGCCGCCTCTATGCCCTCGATGCCCACACCGGAAACCCCGTCTGGTCGTACCAGGCCGGCAGCGGGATATCTGCGAGCCCTGCGGTCGCAGGCGGCGTCGTGTACGCGGGGACTTCCGGCTCCCCCGGCACCTTCTTTGCGCTGGACGCGTCCACCGGGGACCTGCTCTGGGATCACTCTTTCGGAAAACACCCCTGCTCCGGGAGCCCTGCGGTCGCACACGGTATCGTGTACGCCGGGTGCGATGACGGCGGCCTCTATGCCTTCGGATCGTCAGGGGAAAGCCCGCCGGCAGGCGTGACCGGGCTCCATGCCGCCGCGGCAACGAACGACTCCATCACGTGGGCGTGGACCGATCCCGCGACAGGGGGTTTTGCATCCGTGCGGGTCTTCCTCGACGGGGAGTTCCGGGAAGACGTCCCGGCCGGGACAGGCACGTGGACCGCGACCGGGCTTTTGCCGGAGACACCCCACACGATCGGAACGAGGACGGTGTCGTCTACCGGCCGTGTCAACGCCACCTGGGTGAACCACACGGCCTGGACCGCACCGGGGGCAGGGCAGAAGGCCTGGAAGTTCCGCTCGGATCCGGGGAACACGGGAGCATACGATGACGGCGGGACGAGGCCCGGAAACAGCCTCATCTGGAAGTCCCCCATCGAGAACTATTACGGGTCCCTCCCGGCCGTGGTGGACGGGGTCGTTTACGTCAACGGCATCTCCGAGATGAATGCCCTCGATGCCCTGACGGGAAAACTCCTCTGGTCCTCCCCGCACGGAGGGGGGATGAGCAGCCCGGCCGTGGTGGACGGGGTCGTCTATACCGGCAGCAGTGACAGGACCATCTGTGCCCTCAACGCGACGACGGGCGCCCTCCTCTGGCAGTACACGACGGAAAAGACAGTCTATTCGAGCCCGGCGGTCGCAGGGGGTATCGTGTATACCGGTGGCACGGACGAAAAGCTCTACGCCCTCGACGCCGGAACGGGGGCGCTTCTCTGGACTTTTGACGCCGGTGCAGAAATCAGGTCGAGCCCTGCCGTGGCCCGCGGTGCCGTGTACATCACGGGCCGGGACGGGACACTCTCTGCCCTCAACGCGACGACGGGCGCCCTCCTCTGGAGCTTTGCCACCGGTGCGGACCTCGTCTCGTCGAGCCCGGTCGTCTTTGGCAATACCGCCTGTTTCCGGGCCGCTGAAGGGAACCTCTACGCCCTCGACGCGACCACGGGGGACCTCCTGTGGACCGCACCCGCGAGCCCCGCCGAGGAGTCCGGGCCTGCCGTTGCCGGCGGCATGGTCTACACCGGGGACGGGAACGGGACCGTCTCTGCCCTCGATGCAGCGGACGGCTCGCCCATCTGGACCTACACCGCCGGCGCCCCGGTCCGGCACGGACCTTCCGTTGCAAACGGGATCGTGTACGCCGGCAGCACCGACGGGACCATCCATGCCCTCGACGCCGCGACCGGGGACCTCCTCTGGACATGGGCGACTGCCGAGGGAGGGTATACGAGCCCGGTCGTTGCAGGCGGTGTCCTGTACACCACGGGATCGGGCGGGACCCTGTACGCCCTCGCCACGCTCCCGGACGGACCGCCGCCCTGCGTCGCGGACCTCCACCCGGTCACCGTCAACGGGGCAGAGATCACGTGGGCGTGGACCGATCCCCGGGCAATAGGGTTCTCCCACGTCCGGATCTTCCTAAACGGCGTGTTCCAGGAGAACGTCACGGCCGGGACGGGCACATGGACTGCCCGCGGGCTTTCCCCCTCGACCGCGTACACCATCGGCGTCCAGACGGTGGACACCGCGGGACGGGTGAACCAGACCGTGGTCACCAGCACGGCAACGACAGGTCCCCTCTCGGTGACGCACCTCGACCCCTCCGGTGCCGTCGAAGGCAGCCCGTCGTTCGTGCTCCACGTGTACGGAACGGGATTTTCCCCCTCGTCCGTCGTCTACTTCGACGGCGTGGAGCTGGTGACGCACTTTGAAAACGCAACCCACATCTCGGTTTCCGTCCCGCCCGGGTTCGTGGGCCGTCCCCGCAGGGCAAGCATCACCGTCACCGACCCCGCGACCGGACAGGCTTCACAAACCGTGGTCTTCCCGGTCACCGACAACCCGACGGCACGGGCACGGGAGTTCCGGTCGGACCCTGCCAACACGGGCATCTACGACGACGGGGGACGGAGGCCCGTCCCCTCCCTCCTCTGGATGTGCCAGACCGGGGCCCGGGTGACATCGAGCCCGTCGGTCGCCGGCGGCATCGTGTACATCGGGAGCCAGGACCGGAACCTGTACGCGCTGAACGCGACGACCGGGGAGATCCTCTGGAAATACGACACGATGGAGCGCAATGACATCGTGAGCTCGAGCCCTGCGGTTGCAAACGGCGTCGTGTACATCGGCGGACTGAAGACCAAGGTCCATGCCGTGGATGCGTACAGCGGCGACCTCCTGTGGAAATACAAGGTCCCGATCCGCACCACCTCGCGCAGCGGCATCAGCTCGAGCCCCACGGTGACAGGCGGCACCATCTTTATTGCCAACATGGACGGGGTCGTCTACGCGTTCGACGAGGAGACGGGAACCCTCCTCTGGAACTATACCGTCCCGCAGGCGACCGGCGGTGAACGGGGAATCTACGCGAGCCCGGCAGTGGCGGACGGTGCGGTATACGTGCTGACGTATGACGGGGACCTGTATGTCCTCGACGCATCGACGGGAACGCTCCTCTGGAGTTATGAAACGGCAGGTGACTATGGGGCATACGCGAGCCCCGCAGTCTCCGGCGGGGTCGTCTATACCGGCAGCGGGTTGAACGGACCCTTCCGGGCCCTCGATGCACGGACCGGGGCACTCCTCTGGGAAGCCCCGTCGGTCGTTTCCGCGTATTCGAGCCCTGCGGTTGCACACGGCGTGGTCTATACCGGCAGCATGGACAACAGCATCTACGCCCTCGATGCGTCGGACGGGACGATCCTGTGGAACTTTACGACCGGGGATAAGGTATACTCGAGCCCTGCGGTTGCACACGGCGTTGTCTACGCCGGGAGCAATGACTGCAACCTCTACGCCCTCGATGCGTCGGACGGGACGATCCTGTGGAACTTTACGACCGGGGATAAGGTATACTCGAGCCCTGCGGTTGCACACGGCGTTGTCTACGCCGGGAGCAATGACCGCAACCTCTACGCCCTCGATGCGTCGGACGGGAGGCTTCTCTGGAACTTTACCGTGAACGACGGCATCATATCGAGCCCCGCGGTCGCTGGCGGTATCGTGTACTTCGGCTGCAACGATGGCCGGGTGTATGCCCTCGGGACACTCCCGGTGGAGCCGCCGTTCGCAGACTACTCCGCGAACATAACCGACGGGAAAGCCCCGCTCGACGTCCTGTTCACCGACACGTCGATCGGAATCGTCACGTGGCGGTTCTGGGACTTCGGCGACGGGACGACCGCGTGGGCAAACGGGACGCAGTCCGTGGTCCACACGTACGCGTTCCCCGGCAATTTCCTGGTCTCCCTGACGGCAGGAAACGACGGCGGCCAGGACACCCGGAAAAAAACCCCGCTCATCCATGTCACGCCTTCCGGGCAGAGACCGGTGGCGTGGTTCACGGCATTGCCCATGGTTGGGTACAGGCCGCTCCAGGTCCGGTTCACCGACCGGTCGATGGGCTCGCCCGTGGTATGGCGGTGGGACTTTGGCGACGGGAACACCTCGGCAGAGAAGAACCCGGTCCACACCTATACCGCGGCAGGCACGTTCCGGGTCTCCCTGACGGTATTAAGCGCCGGAGGGAGGAGTTCGTCCTCGTCCACGGTCTGGGTGCGGGAGAGGGCTCCCATCCCGACGATCACGCCGGCCCCGACCATCTCCCCGCACCCGACGATAAGCCCCAAACCCACGATCCCGCCCCGGCCG
>Ga0209506_1003755_pt1 | contig 11946 bp, 11 predicted proteins | sample AD_JPNHG2_MetaG_FD_184409 | JGI IMG/M metagenome (GOLD analysis project Ga0209506, IMG submission 184409) | Active sludge microbial communities of municipal wastewater-treating anaerobic digesters from Japan - AD_JPNHG2_MetaG (SPAdes) (version 2) | ecosystem: Engineered > Bioreactor > Anaerobic...
TGCCGACTGGAACAGGACGGCGCCCGCCCCGTCCCCGAAAAAGGGGTACGTCGCGAAGTCCCTGGGGCTGAGGATCCTGGAATACATCTCGGCGGCGACGAACAGGATCGTCTGGAATGAACCCGACCGGATGAGGGCATCGACGACGGCGATGCCGTAGGAGCCGCCGGAGCAGACGGAATTGATGTCGAAGGCGAAGGCGTTTCGGGCGCCCAGCAGGTGCTGGACACGGGTTGCCGTGGCCGGCTGCATCCGGTCCGGCGAGGAGGTGGAGAGGACAATCCCCTCCAGGGTCTCGGGCGGAAAATCGATTTTCCGGAGGCAGGCGCGGGCGGCGCCGAAGGCGAGGTCGGACGTGCACTGCGCCTCGTCTGCGTGCCTGCGGGTCTGCACGCCGGTCTTCTCAGCGATCAGTTTGCGCGCTTCGGCCGAAAACTGGGTGAGGTCCTCGTTTGGAATGGTCCTGTCGGGAAGGAAACTGCCTGTGGAAAGGATGTGGGCCCGTCGCATCTCCGTGTCCTCCGAGATGTCGGCTTACATGTTCGTCCTCCCGTTGCCTGGATTTGCTTTTTCGTTCCGTTCGGCCTCACGGCCGTAAAGTCAACAAAATGATGCAACTCTCGTGCCTTCCGCCGCTTCCTCGGGCGAAGGCGGCCCCCGGCCGTCAATCGAGAGGCCTTTCCGTCCAGAACTCGTACTGCTCGCCCCGGTCGTTGATCAGGATCGACGTCACCTCGCCGAACCTGAGCCTGACGCGCTTTCCCTCGAATTCGTAGCCCCAGGGGCACCAGCCCCTCTTGGCATCGAGGAGCCATCGGCGCCCGTCGGCACGCTCGACGATCAACTCCCCCGTGTGGAGGTCTTCGACCAGGAGGGCCTCCTCGAGGGCCCCTGCATCGTTCATGGGCGCATTCCTCGCGCGGATTTCCGTTGACGGCCCGACGGCCTTCCGTTACATGGGGAGACAAAGGGGGTCATGATGAAGCCCGACAGCGACAGGACCTGCGAGCGCTGCATCTTCCACAGTCCACGGACCGAGGCCGAGCCGGAGAGGTGCTGGCGGTTCGCCCGCTTCGTCGAGCACGTCCTCAGCGATGCCACGAGGGACTGCGAGTACTTCACGCCCGCGGCTCGATAAGCGCCGCGAGGCGACGGGGGAGGCGTCCGCCCGAGGGATTGCCTGCATGGCCCCGTCCATCCCGTGCCGCGGTCACCGAAAGACCTCGATGAACCCCACGTAGGCGACCGACGCCTCCTGCGTGTTGTCCGAATCGTTCATGATCCCGAGGGTCGCCCTGGCCGGCGGGTCGGTCCCGAAGGCCCTGCGGTAGTCGTCGAGAATGTTGCGCTCCTCCACGATCCACCGCCCGAGGTTCTTCTTCCCTTTCTGCAGGACGATCATCTTCGCGTTCGACGCGTAGGGGTTCGTGAGGATGCCCGCCTCGTCCTCCCGGCTGGCCCAGATGTAGTTGAGCGCGCTGTGCGGCGGGTATTCCCCGTAGAGGGCCTTGGCCAGGCCGTATTTCGCCCTGTCGAAGGCCGAGGCCGTCGACGGGTCGTATTCGAACAGCACGTAGATCCTCAGGGGGTAATCGTCCCCTTCCTTGACGCGGGCATTGCCCTTTTCGTAGACGTTCTCGACCTTCCATTTCCAGCGCAGGCGGGGGTAGTCGTAAACGCTGAAGGGGCTCCGGTAGACGATGGCCGAGGCCGAGGCCCGGCTCTCGGCCCGGAGCACCGACTCCCGCTCCTGGTGCTCGATGCTGTAGCGGGTGTGCTCCTGGATCTTCGGGAACGTCACGGGGCGCCAGGCGGCCAGGTCGTTGAATTCCTCCCGCAGCAGGATCCCTGCCTGCGCGGCCGCAAGGGCCGGCAGAAGCGCGAGGCCGGCCAGGACCAGGATCGCCCCTGCGGTACGGTTCATCGGTCGTGCGCGTCTTTTCCCGGCTGCATCCATGCCGGGCCTCAGAATTCCTTGCCGAAGTCGCTCGGGGAGACCCCGCCTTCGCCCCGCTTGATGTGGCGCACCCCCTTGGCCCCCGCGATGACCACGTCGGAAGCCAGGCCCATGAACAGACCGTGCTCCACGACCCCGGCGCGGGCCTTGATCTTTTCCGCCAGCACGTGGGGCCTGTCGATCGGGCCGAAGTTGCACTCCAGGATCCAGTTGCCGCAGTCCGTGTGGTAGGGGCTGCGGTCGGCGTTTCGGCGCAGGGAGACCTTCGAGCCCAGGGATTCGAGGAACATCGCCTGGGAGCGCCAGCCGAAAGGGATCACCTCCACGGGGACGCAGCGCTTCCGGCCCAGGACGGGCGTGAGCTTGGATTCGTCGACGACGATCACCTCGCGCCGGCTGGCCTGGGCGATGATCTTCTCCCGCAGCAGGGCCCCGCCGCCTCCCTTGATCATGTTGAGCTGCGGGTCCACCTCGTCGGCCCCGTCGATCGTGAGGTCGATCACGGGGATCTCGTCGAAGGCCCTCAGGGGCATGCCGCAGCGCATGGCCTCCTCCTCGACCTGGTAGGAGCTGGGCACGCCGATGACGTCCTTGAGCTGTCCCGCCTTGAGCTTCTCCGCCAGGATCGCCACGGCGTGGATGGCCGTGCTGCCGTGGCCGAGCCCGACGATCATCCCCGACTGCACGAGATCGGCGGCGTAGGCCGCCGACTGCCGCTTGAGCTGGATCGTATCGATGGTCATGACACCCTCCTTTTCTGTGCCGTGCCGTCCGTGCGCCCCCGTCATCGCCTCGCCGAGGACCCTGCCGCCCGAGCTACTGGATTCCCTCGCTGAGCAGGGCAAGCCGCCCGCCGATGTCCGGACCGAGGTGCAGCCGGATGACCCGGCGCCCCCTGGCGAGCAGGGCCTGCCGGTCGCCCGCTGCCTGGGCGGCCTCGAGAATGCCGAAGGTCAGGGCGGGGGCCTGCGGCCCCGGTCCGTCCGGGATCGGGACATCCTCCTCGCAATCCGCCGTGAGCTGAATGAAGACCCCCCGTCCCCCGTCCCCCTTGTGGAGCTGTCCCGTCGAGTGCAGGAAGCGGGGCCCGTAGCCCACGGTCACGGGCACCCGGTATCGGTCGCGAAGCCTCGTGCGGAAGATCTGGAGCAGGATGTCCGTCTCGTCCGAGGGCGGCAGCCAGGCCATGATCGAAATGTAGCCCCCGGGCGGGATCTCCTCCAGGAAGCCCTCCAGGGCGCTCATCGTGTCCGTCCCCTGCACGGCGCCGTACACCTCGACGCCCCCGAAGCGCACGGCCGGGCTTTCCTCCGGGAGCCGTCCTCGCGCCTTGAAGGCCTCGATCGCCTCGCGGGCGGCGGCCTTGGCGGCCTCCACGTCGGGCTGGTCGAAGGGGTTGACCCCCAGGAAGCGGCCGGCCACGGCGGTGGCCATCATCCACAGGAAGAACAGTCCGCCCAGGTCGCCGGGGTCATGGACGCGGAAGATCTCCACGGGGTGCCCCGCCTCCTCGAGGGAGCGGACGAAGGGGGTGCGAAGCGGCTCGCCGGCCGCTTCCAGCCCCACGAAGAGACGATCCGCCCCGTAGGCCTCCGGCCTGCCCGGCGCCTCGCGGAGCACCGGGAGGATCCCCTTGCCCTCCTTGCCCGTGCTCTCGGCGACGAGCTGCTCCACCCAGTCGCCGAAGTGCTGCAGCGAGGGCGAGGTGATGAGCGTGAGCTTGTCGCGGCCCAGCTGCGCGAGCCTTCCCAGGTATGCGCCCAGCCGGGCCCCGCGGTTGTCGCCCGCCACGGGGCAGTTGCCGGCGTCGCAGTTGGCGGCCATCGTCGCGGCCCGCTCGAGGATCGTCCTGATGTCGACGCCGATCAGCGCCGCCGGCACAAGGCCGAAGAAAGAAAGGGCCGAGAACCGCCCGCCGATGTCCGGGTCGTTCAGGAAGACCCGCCGGAACCCGTGTTCCCGGGCGAGCGCCTCGAGGGCCGAGCCCGGGTCCGTGACGGCCGCGAAGTGCCGCCCGGCCGCGTCCCGGCCCAGCCTCTCGACGGCCCACCGGTGAAAGAACTTGAACAACGAGAGGATCTCGACGGTCGTCCCCGATTTCGACGAGACGAGGAAGAGCGTCCGGTCGGGGTCGAGATCGAGCGCAACGCGCAGCACGGCGCCCGGGTCCGTGCTGTCGAGGATGGAGAGCTCCGGGCAGCCGGGCGCGCTGCCGAAGGTCTTGGCGAAAACCTCCGGGGCGAGGCTCGATCCTCCCATCCCCAGGAGCACGACCCGCGCAAACCCCTCGGAACGGACGGCCTTCGCGAAGGCCTCGATCTCGCCGACGTGCTCCATCATGTCCGACGGGCTGGCGAGCCAGCCGAGCCGGTTCGTGATCTCCTTCGGGTCGGGCTTCCAGACGGTGTGATCCTTCGCCCAGATCCGGTCCATGACGCGCTCCCTCCGCAGCTCGGCCAGCGCCTCGTCGATCCGGTCCTGCAGGGAGCCGGCCTCGGTGGACTCGGGGACCCAGCCGGCCCGGAGCTCGTCGCGCTTCGAACGGATGCTCCCCATCAGGGCGTCGAAGGACGTTTCGAAGGCCAGAACGCCCTCGCGCTGCAGCGTTTCGGCGATCTCGTCCATGCGGATGCCCAGGCCCTCGATTGCGTCGAGCACCCTCCGCGCTTCCCGCACGCCCCGGCAGAGCGTGGGCGCGACCTTCCCGTGATCGAGGAAGGCCTCCAGGGTGGCGGGGGGAAGGGTGTTCACCGTGTCCGGCCCGATCAGCCCGTCGACGTAGAGCGTGTCGGGGTAGCGGGGGTTTTTCGTGCCCGTGCTCCCCCAGAGCAGCCGCTGCACCCGGGCGCCCTTTGCCGCCAGCGCCTTCCAGCGCCTCCAGGCGCAGATCGCCCGGAAGCGGCCGTAGGCGAGCTTCGCGCAGGCGATGGCCGCCTGGCCCTGGAGGGCCCGGTTCCCCAGGGTCTCGAGCCTCCGGTCCACGGCCGTGTCGATCCGGCTCACGAAGAAGGAGGCCACCGAGGCCACGCGCCGCAGATCGCCTCCCCGGGCGGCGAGCCGCTCGAGCCCGGCGATGTAGGCCCGGACCACGGCCTCGTAGTGGGCCAGCGAGAAGATGAGGGTCACGTTGACGTTGACCCCCTGCCCGATCAGGGCCTCGATGGCGGGGATGCCCTCCGGCGTCGCGGGGACCTTGATCATCACGTTGGGCCTGTCCAGGGCCCTGAAGAGCGTCCCGGCCTCGGCGACGGTCCCCTCGGTGTCGTAGGCGAGCTTCGGGTTCACCTCGAGGCTCACGTAGCCGTCGGCGCCCCCCGAGGCGTCGTAGGCGGGCCGCAGCAGATCGGCCGCCCGCCGGATGTCGTCGAAGGCCAGGGCGAGGTAGATCTCGTCGTTGGTCCTGCCCTCTTCGACGAGTTCCCGCAGCGCCCCGTCGTAATCCGCGCTTCCCGCGATGGCCTTCTCGAAGATGGTGGGGTTTGACGTGACGCCGGAGACCCCCCGGGCGACGAGGGCCTCCAGCTCGCCGGAGGCGAGCAGCGAGCGGCGGATGAAATCCAGCCAGATGGACTGGCCCAGACGGTTGAGCTCCTTGATCGCGCTCATCTGGGGGGCCTCCTCGAGCAAGACGGGCCCTGTGGGCGTTCAGGTGCGGTAGGTCCGATACGGTCCGGGGCGGAAGCGGGGAGAGCCTCCCGGCTCGAGCCCCGCGAAGCAAAAAGCAGCGCACCGGCGCGCTGCTTCCTGTATACACAATCTCCCCGGATTAGACAAGCGGACCGGGGGCGGTTTTTTCGTGCCCGGCGGCGGGCCCGCCCGGGCTTCCTATTCCCTGCCCAGGAAGCTTGAGCGCCCTTGCGACGACGTTCTCCACGGTGAAGCCGAACTTCTCCATGAGCACGTCGCCCGGCGCCGAGGCCCCGAAGCGGTCGATCCCGATCACGTCGCCCCCGTCGCCCACCCATTTCCACCACCCCAGGGTGGCCCCGGCCTCGATGGCCAGGCGCTTCTTCACCGCGGGAGGGAGCACGGCGTCGCGGTAGCCCTGGCCCTGCTCGCCGAAGAGCTCCCAGGAGGGCATCGAGACGACGCGGGCCCGCACTTTCTGCACCGCCAGCTCCTCGGCCGCCCGCAGGGCGAGCGCCACCTCGGAGCCCGTCGCGATCAGGACGATGTCCGGGCTGTCTCCCCCGTCGGCAAGCACGTAGGCCCCGCGGCCGACCCCCTCGGCGACGGGGTACTTCGATGCGTCGAGAACGGGCAGGTTCTGCCGCGAGAAGACGAAGACCGTGGGGTTGCGCCGCTCGAGGGCCACCTTCCAGGCGGCCAGCGTCTCGTTGGCGTCGGCCGGCCGCAGGACCGTCAGGTTCGGGACGGCCCGCAGGGCCATGAGCTGCTCGACGGGCTGGTGGGTGGGGCCGTCCTCGCCCACGCCGATGCTGTCGTGGGAGAAGATGAACAGGACCTTGAGATGCGAGAGCGCCGCGAGACGGATCGGCGGGCGCATGTAGTCGGAAAAGACGAAGAAGGTCCCCGTGAAGGGGAGGATCCCGCCGTAGGCGGCAAGCCCGTTGGCGATGGCGCCCATGGCGTGTTCGCGCACCCCGAAGTGGATGTTGCGCCCCCCGTAGCCCCACTCGCCGCCGACGGCTCCCTGCACGCCGGCGGGCTTTTCGCCGGGCTTCTGGAAGTCTCCCATGCCCTTGAGCCAGGCGAAGACGGAGTTGTTGAGATCGGCCGTTCCGCCCATCAGCTCGGGGATGTTCTTCCCGAGAACCTGCAGGATCTCCTCGGAGGCCTTGCGCGTGGCGACGGACTTGCCCGCCGGGTACGCGGCAAGCCCCCGGTCCCAGCCCTGGGGCAGCAAATCCGCCTTGCGCCGCTTGAACTCGTCGGCCAGCTCGGGGATGTTCTTCCCGAGGACCTGGAGGATCTCCTCGGAGGCCTTGCGCGTGGCGACGGACTTGCCCGCCGGGTACGCGGCAAGCCCCCGGTCCCAGCCCTGGGGCAGCAAATCCGCCTTGCGCCGCTTGAACTCGTCGGCCAGCTCGGGGAAGGCCTTCTCGTAGCGTTCGAGCAGGTTCGTCCATCGCCCCTCGAGCTGCTTGCCCCTCGACTGGGCCCATCGGAACACCTTCAGCGCCTCCTCGGGCACGTGGAATGCCGGTTCCGGGGGCCAGCCGAGATTCTTCCGCGTCTCCTCGGCCTCCTGCGGCCCCAGGGGGGCGCCGTGGGCCTCGTAGCTGCCCTGCTTATGGGGCGAGCCGTACCCGATGACCGTGCGCACGCAGATGAGGGAGGGCCTGCCGGTCTCCTTTTTCGCCGCCTCGATCGCCTCGTCGACGGCGGCGAGGTCGTTGCCGTCCTCGACGGCCTGCACGTGCCAGCCGAGGGCCCCGAAGTGCTGGGCCAGGTTCTCCGTGAACGAAAGATCGGTCGAGCCGGCCAGCGAGATCCGGTTGTCGTCGTGCAGGACGATGAGCTTGCCCAGGCCCAGGTGGCCCGCCAGGGCGCAGGCCTCGTTGGCCACCCCTTCCATCAGGTCGCCGTCGCTGGCCAGCACGTAGGTGTAATGGTCGACGAGGGGGAACCCCTCGCGGTTGAACCGGGCCGCCATGTGGGCCTCGCCGATGGCAAGCCCCACGGCATTCGAGATTCCCTGACCCAGCGGTCCCGTGGTGACCTCGACCCCGTCGTGGCCGTGCTCGGGGTGGCCGGGCGTGAGGCTGTCCCACTGGCGGAATTTCTTGATCTCGGCAAGCGAAAGCTCATAGCCCGTCAGGTGCAGAAGCGCGTAGAGCAGCATGGAGCCGTGGCCCCCGGACAGCACGAAGCGGTCCCGGTTGGGCCAGCGGGGATTTGCCGGGTTGAACCGCAGGTGCCGCGTCCACAGGACATAGGCCATGGGCGCCGCCCCCAGCGGCAGGCCGGGGTGCCCGGACTTCGCCTTCTCGATGGCGTCGACGGCGAGCATGCGGATGGTGTTGATGCAAAGCGTGTCGGTCTGGTTCATCGGGTCGAACGACTCCTTGTTCTGGTTTCGGATCCGAGCCCCCGCACCGCAACCCCCAGGAGGGCCGCCCCGGGGTACGTGATGACATGCACGGGGATTTGCGAGACGAGATCCCGCATCCGTCCCTTCCGCAGGAAGGCCTCCTCGAAACCGCCTTTTTTCAAAAACGGAAGCACCCGGGGCGGGATCCCTCCCCCGAGGTAGACGCCTCCCGTGGCCAGGGTCTTCAGGGCCAGGTTGCCCGCCTCGGCCCCCAGGATGGAGGCGAAGAGGTCGAGGGCCCTGACACAGATATCACAGGGATTTTCCGGGTCAAGCGCTTTTTCGACGATGACGGGCACCGGGTCGGGGGCCCGGGACAGCGCCTCCGCGAGCCACGGCGGTTCCTCGCCGCGGCCCTCGTCCCGAAGGAACCGGTAGAGGTTCGCGATCCCGATCCCCGAGCAGACCCGCTCGACGCTCACGTGCCCGTGACGTGCCCGGAGATATGCGAGGAGTTCGTCCTCGATCGGCGTGCCCGGGGCGAAGTCGGCGTGCCCCCCCTCGGTGGCGAACGCCCGGTGGCGCTTTCCGTCCCAGGTCGCGAAGGCCTCGCCGAGGCCCGTCCCCGGCGCGATGACGGCCCGGTTGCCGGTGCGGGCGGCCCTCCCTCCCCGCACAGGGACGAGGTCCGCCCTGCGCAGGAAAGGCAGGGCGGCGGCGACGGCCTCGACGTCGTTGAGCAGCGTCACCGACCTGAGGCGGAGCGTCTTGCGGAGGCGGGCCCCGTCGACGGCCCACGGCAGGTTCGTGATCCGCGAGGTCCCCTCGAGCACCGGCCCGGCCACGGCCAGGACCGCCTTCGTCGCCGCGCGCCCCGTCTTGCCGAGGAAATGCCGGGCGGCGTCCTCGAGGCTGCCGAGATCGGCACTGCGGTAGACGGCCTGGGCCAGGGGGCGGCGCGGCCCCCGCTGCCGGGTAAAGAGACCGAAGTGGAGCTTGGTTCCGCCGATGTCACCGGCCAGCAGCATGCGGATGCCCCTTTCTTTGCAGTTCCCTGCGTCTTTCCCCCGCGAGGGGTCCCGGCGGGATGGCGGCGATGCAGAGGCCCGCGCGGACGGCCATCCCGCCCTCTATGCCCCTGCCGTTCAGGCTCTGCGATAGAACCGCGCCAGGCGCTCGGGGGACATCCCCGCGTAGTAGAGGGCGACGACGACCCCGTTCCGCACGGTGCAGGCCAGGACGCCTTCCCGTTGCTGCCGCCGCGCCGAGGTGACCACCGGTTCGGGCAGGATGCAAATGCGCTCGCGGCGACTCTTGATGCGTCGCATGATCTCCACGTCCTCCAGGAAGGGGATATCCGCGTAGCCCCCGAGCGCCTCGAAATAATCCCGCCGGAAGAAATGGGCCTGGTCGCCGTAGGGGATCCGCGTGAGCCGCGATCGCAGGCAGGCCGCCCGGGCGATGATCCGCATCGACGGCCTGTCCGAGTCGTAGCGCAGATCGAAGGCGCCCGCCCCGTGGCGGCCGTCCGAGAGGGTCTCGGCGATGCGCCGGAAGGCCCCGGCCGGCAGTCGCGTGTCGGCATGGAGGAAGAGAAGAAAATCCCCCGTTGCCGCGGCCGCCCCCGCGTTCATCTGGCGCGCCCTGCCGGCCGGGGCGGTCAGGAGGGTCACCTGCCCGCGGGTCACGGTCCCGATCGACTCCCCGTCGGGGCTGCCGTCGACGAGGATGATCTCGACGGGCTCGGCACCGGCGGTCTGCCGGACGTGATCGATGAGCGCGTCGAGCCGGCCGGCTTCGTGCAGGACGGGGACGATGACGGAAACCGCCGGGCTCTGTTGCGGGCGCACCCTGTCGCGGCTCATCGCGGCCCCGCGAAGCGCCTGCGGATGTCCTCCATCCGCTTGCGGTTGACCTTGAAGTCGTAGTACCCCGCCCGCGAGGCGGACCGGAAGTGGATGAGCTTGGCGTCGTCGTCGAAAAGGAACTCCACGTCGTCCACGAAGCGGAAAAACGCCGAACGGAACTCGGCATGCAGGTACCCGGCCTCGGTCTTCACAAGGGTCGCGCGGTCCATCTGCCGGATGACCCCCAGTAGCCTCTCCCGGGCCTCCTGCTGCGTGCCCGCGTAGCGAATCGGCTCGATGCGGTGACGGTCGTCGGTATCCTGCGTGGACACGCAGTTGGGCTTGTCCGGGCAGGGCAGCAGCCTGCCGTTTCGGAGGCCTGTTTCAAGCCCCGATTTCTGGCATCCCGTCAAAATCATGATACCAACCGTGAACAGGAACAGGGTTCGGCGACCCATTCTGCACCCCCGATGCAGGCGACACTTGCGGTTCACCCTACCACCGATGATGCCGATTTTCAACGCGGGGTGTTCACCCCTGTCCCTGATTGCTTCCTGCACGACGCCATTCCGGGCTCTTTCGAAGAAGAAACCTGTCCGCGGCAGGATTGACCTGACACAAGGGGAATGTACATTGATGAAATAAGACTGCTTCCGGGATCCGCCGCTGTCTATTGGGGCGGAAAAACCGGGGAAAGAGAGGAAAATCCTATGAAGGGCGGTCAGAATAGAGCGGAACTGAAGAGCTTCGGCAAGCCCGAGGAAGTGAGGACCTTTCCCTTGGGAAAGGTGGAACTCGTCAGGATAGGGGGTGCCCTGATCGGACGGGCGACCTTCGAGCCGGGGTGGAAATGGTCTGAATCCGTGAAGCCCTTGGCGAAGACGAAGAGTTGTGAGGCGCCTCATTTCCAGTATCAGCTGTCCGGGACCTTGCATATCGTCATGGACGACGGGACGGAGTTCGACAGCAGGGCCGGTGATGTGACGCTTCTGCCGGTAGGCCACGATGCCTGGGTGGTCGGCAACGAGCCGGTTGTGGTCGTCGATTTCCAGGGGATGATCGATTACGCCAAGTCCAAATGACGGGCGCTCCAGAACCGCTGCCGCCGGGTCATTTCCGTTCACCCGACGGCGGCGCTGCCTGTTCGGAACCCATTTTCTACCGTGCTGCGGCCGTTGACGGGAAGGCCTGCTTCGTATCCGACGGCGCCCCATCCTGTTCTCCCCCCGTCGCATTCTTCCCTTCCGCGACATTCCCAGCCCCGGAGGTCTGCCCGGGCGGCCTGGGCGCCCCCGGGTCGGCAGGGGGGCCGTCGGGCGGCGCCTTCATGATGTCTTCGTACTCCTCGATCACGATGCCCCGCTTGACCATGATCCCGTAGACGATCTCGGCCCGCTTCTCCACGTATTTCGACGTGCCCGTGGGGTTGAGCTTCAGGGGGCTGGGCAGGACGACGGCAAGCCTTGCCGCCTCCATGGGCGCGAGCTCCGCGGCGGACTTGCCGAAGTAGTGCCGCGAGGCGGCCTCGATGCCGAAGATCCCGTCGCCCCACTCGGCCACGTTCAGGTAGAGCTCCAGGATGCGACGCTTGGAGAGGTTGTTCTCGATGCGCCAGGTGAGGATGGCCTCTTTGAGCTTGCGCAGGGGGTTTTTCGTCGGGGACAGAAAGAGATTCTTGGCGAGCTGCTGGCTGATCGTGCTGCCGCCGTACTTGAGCCTGCCGAGCTTGATGTCCTTCTCGATGGCCTTCTGCATGGCCTCGAAATCGAACCCCTCGTGGGACCAGAACTTGTCGTCCTCGGCGATGAGGACGGCCTTGGCGGCGTAGGGCGAGATCTTCGAGAAGGGCACCCAGGACTGGACGACCCTCTTGTTCCTGAGCCCCCTGGCCTCCCACTCGGCTTCCCGGTGAGCCATGAAGGCCGTCTTGCCGGGGTTTTTCTTCTTCAGCGCCGTCACGTCGTGGAAAAAGGCCGTCGAGGCGTAGACGAGCACAGACCCCGCCAGGAGGAGCACTGCGACGAGGAAGAACCGGAAGAATGTCTTCAGCAGACCCATGGGAGGATTCCCGCGCATTGGATGAACCCGTTCTTTTATCTCCAAACCGCGGGGAAATCAACCCCGGGGCCGGAGGCGGCTTCGTGCCG
>Ga0209506_1003756_pt1 | contig 11946 bp, 12 predicted proteins | sample AD_JPNHG2_MetaG_FD_184409 | JGI IMG/M metagenome (GOLD analysis project Ga0209506, IMG submission 184409) | Active sludge microbial communities of municipal wastewater-treating anaerobic digesters from Japan - AD_JPNHG2_MetaG (SPAdes) (version 2) | ecosystem: Engineered > Bioreactor > Anaerobic...
TGCCAAGCTATAAATTTTCAATAATGAACTATAAACTACCACGCATCTACCATAAACTACCAACCATTTTCCATAAACTATCCAGCCATGCCGGTTTTCGTAAATATTTTTTTAATACTGGCTGGCTTTTTGCGGAAAAAGTTTTGCGCATGGCAGTGGGGCTTTTTGTAGGGGTATGGGTGGCACGGTATCTTGGACCTTCACAATATGGGCTTTTAAATTATGCAGGGGCATTTGTGGGGCTTTTTAGCGCTTTTGCTACTTTAGGGCTGGATGGAATAGTGGTACGGGAGCTGATAAAGGATGAAAGTAAGAGGGATGTGCTTTTAGGAACTGCCTTCTGGCTAAAGATTATGGGTGCTTTTGTGATGCTTATTATGATAGCCCTAGCGGTGCAGTTTACCTCCAATGACCACTATACCAATATCCTTGTATTCATTATTGCAGGCTCTACAATATTTCAAGCGTTTAATGTAATAGACTTTTATTTTCAGGCAAAGGTGCTTGGAAAATTCATTGCTATGGCAAACAGCATAACCTTATTACTTTCCAGCATAGTAAAAATAGCCCTTATTCTCTATAAAGCACCACTCATTGCATTTGTATGGGCAGTAGCTTTTGATAATTTAATTCTGGCTCTTGGGTATATCTATTTTTATAGAAAAGTATCACGGCATCACGACCAGCCATCAATTTTAACCTCTCACCTTTCATATTTTACATCTCATATTTTTCATTTGACATTTAACAAAAAAATTGCAATAAGTCTGCTCAAAGACAGCTGGCCGTTAATATTAAGTGGACTAGCCGTAATGATATATATGAGAATTGACCAGGTAATGTTGCAGGAGATGATTGGAAGCGAAGCGGTAGGGCAGTATAGTGCTGCAGTCAGGATATCTGAGGCATGGTATTTTATTCCAATGGTTATATCAAATTCACTTTTTCCAGCTATAGTAAATGCTAAAAAGCAGAGTGAAGAGCTTTACTATGCAAGGCTTCAGAGGCTGTATGATTTGATGGTGTGGATGTCTATAGCAATTGCCTTACCGATGACATTTTTGTCAGACTGGGTAATAAATTTACTCTATGGAAGTGCCTATAGCCAGGCTGGAGGTGTATTGATGATACATATCTGGGCAGGAGTGTTTGTAAGCTTGGGCGTGGCAAGTAGCAGGTGGTTTATTACCGAAAATCTTCAATCGCTGTCTTTCTGGAGAACATTTTATGGGATGGTGATCAATTTAATCTTGAATTTCATATTAATTCCAAAATTTGGAGTCCAAGGTGCTGCTGTAGCAACTTTGATTAGTCAAGTTATTGCGGCTTATATTTTTGATTTTTTTAATTATAAAACAAGAGTAATGTTTTTTATGAAAACAAAATCATTTTTTTTAGTAAATTTCGTACATTTAATTAGGAGTAAATAATGTTAAGTTTAGTTTATAAAATCTATGGATATTTGTTTGCAAAACCAATATTTAGAAAGTTAAATATGTTTTTGTATCATATTAGTTTAAGAGGACTTGGAATATTAAATTATGAAAATGAGTATTTAACGGGAGAAAAAGCATGGTTAAAAAATTATTTGAAAAATAAAAAGAATCCCATAGTTTTAGATGTTGGGGCTAATGTTGGGGATTATTCAAAATATATTTTTAAGTTTAATGACAATGCGAAAGTTTTTGCTTTTGAACCACATCCCAAAACTTTTCAAAAATTACTTTCAAATATAAATGAGAAGAATTTTAAAGCATACAATGTTGGTGTTGGGGATATTGAAGAAAAATTTGAATTGTTTGATTATGACACCAAAGATGGTTCATCACATGCTACTCTTTATAAAGATGTAATTAAGGATTTACATAAAGGAAATCCAATTTCTCATACAGTAAACATCATCAAGTTGGATGAGTTTATATCAAATGAAAATCTTGATGAGATAGATTTGCTGAAAATAGATACAGAAGGTAATGAGTTTAAAGTTCTTTTGGGTTGTATTAATCATTTAAAATCTAAAAAAATTGAAGCCATTCAAATAGAATTTAATGAAATGAATATTATTAGCAAAGTAAGTTTTAAAGATTTTTGGGATCTTTTAGAAGATTACGACTTTTATCGAATTTTACCTGCTGGAGCTTTAATGCCAATCAAAAATTATTCACCGATTAATTGTGAAATTTATGCATTTCAAAATATTGTTGCTATTTTGAAACAATCAAATATTTAGAATAAATATAGATTTTTTCTTCTCGTTCCCAATCTCAAGATTGGGAATGTATACAGTAAGAAAACAAAAAACGAGCTAATGGGTAGAAGTAGATAAAAAATAGACGAACCTAATCATTCACATTTGGTTACAGCAGATGATTCGAAGCATTGGCGATATAGCAGAGCAAGGATATAAAGATGCTAGTAAACTTATAGATATTAGAAAGGATGTGGTTATGATAGAGTTATTTATACATTTCAAAGCTTGAGATTGGAAGCAAAAGGGGATTGAATAATGAAAAAACGCATTTTACTTACCGGTGGTGCAGGTTTTTTAGGTAGTCATTTATGTGAAAGATTGCTTAAAGAAGGAAATGAGGTTATATGTGTAGATAATTTTTATACAGGCAATAAAAGAAATATATTACATTTAATGAATAACCCCTATTTTGAAGTTATAAGACATGACATTACATTTCCACTCTATATTGAAGTTGATGAAATATATAATCTTGCCTGTCCGGCAAGCCCAATTTATTATCAATTTGACCCTGTGCAGACTACAAAAACATCAGTGCATGGAGCAATTAACATGTTAGGTTTAGCAAAAAGATTGAAAATAAAGATTCTTCAGGCAAGTACCAGCGAAGTCTATGGTGATCCAGAAATTCACCCTCAGCCTGAAACATATAGGGGCAATGTAAATCCTATTGGACCTAGGGCTTGTTATGACGAAGGTAAAAGATGTGCTGAAACGCTCTTTTTTGATTACTACAGACAGCATAGATTAAAAATAAAGGTAATTAGAATATTTAACACTTACGGACCAAGAATGAATCTTAATGATGGCAGGGTTGTAAGCAATTTTATTGTCCAAGCCTTAAAAGGTGAAGATATCACAATATATGGGGATGGTACTCAGACCAGAAGTTTTTGCTATGTAGATGATTTAATTGATGCAATGATCAAGATGATGAACAGCAGAGATGATTTTACTGGACCAGTTAATTTAGGCAACCCTACAGAGTTTAAAATTATAGAACTGGCAGAAATGATTTTAAAGCTCATCAATTCAAAATCAAAAATAGTATTTAAACCACTCCCTGAAGATGATCCAATGCAAAGAAAACCTGCCATAGATTTAGCAAAAAAAGAATTAAATTGGGAACCAAAAATACCATTGGAAGAGGGTTTAACGACAACTATACAATATTTCAAGGAGCTTTTAGGTGATAGTTGATAAATTTGTGCCACCCCATCCATTAAAAACCCCTGTACTTTTTTTGATTTTTAATCGGCTTGATACTACAAAACAAGTATTTGAGGCTATACGAAAAGCAAAGCCTCCAAGACTATATATTGCATCAGATGGTCCAAGAGAGAATAAAGAAGGGGAGAAAGAAAAGGTAGAAGCCATTAGAAAATACGTTTTAGAACATATTGACTGGGATTGTGAGGTTAAAACCCTTTTCAGGGATAAAAATCTTGGTTGTGGCAAGGCAGTAAGCCAGGCTATTACATGGTTTTTTGAAAACGAGGAAATGGGGATAATTTTAGAGGATGATTGCTTACCCAGTCAAAGTTTTTTCTGGTTTTGCGAGGAATTATTGGAGCGATATAAAGATGATGAGAGAATTGGGCATATCGGGGGTTGTAATTTTCAAAAAGGGATAAAGAGAGGTAATGCAGATTACTACTTTTCTATTTACAACCATGTTTGGGGATGGGCAAGTTGGGCAAATAGATGGAAAGAGTATGATTTTAATTTAGAAAAATTTGAAAACGATAACTTTTTAAATAATATACATCAAAACTACAAAGCTAAAAAATATTGGAGTAAAATATTTAAGAAAATGAAAAATAAAGAAATTGATACTTGGGATTATCAATGGACATTTACTATGTGGAAAAATAATTGGCTGACGATTACACCAAATGTCAATCTTATTCTAAACATAGGTTTTGGGGGCGACGGGACTCATATCGTTGTAGAGAGTGAATTTTCAAAAATGAAAACTTATGAATTAAAACTTACAACTCATCCAAAATCAGTAGTTCAAGATAAAGAAGCAGATGAGTTTGTCTATGTTAATTATTTTATGCCGAAACCTTTAATTTTGCGAGCCGTGAATAAATTAAAAAGAGCCTTTAAATGAATTGCAAAATATGTTCGCAAGAAAATAATGAAATTTTCAAATCAACTATTTTAAATAAATATCCAACTGCGTATTTTTATTGTGACCTTTGTGGTTTTCTACAAACAGAAGAACCATACTGGATAGAGGATGCATATAGAAATTCAATAAATATTTCAGACACGGGCTATATTTCAAGGAACATATATTTATCTAAGAAGCTGACGATTTTTTTATTTCTATTTTTCAATAGAAAGGAAAATTTTTTAGATTATGCAGGTGGTTATGGTGTTTTTGTCAGGTTAATGCGAGATATTGGTTTTGATTTTTATTGGAGTGATAAATATACACAAAACATGTTTGCAAGAGGGTTTGAAGGAAGCTTATCAGAAAATTATGAAGCGATTACTACTTTTGAGAGCTTTGAGCATTTTGTAAATCCTATTGAAGAAATTGAAAATATGTTAGCATCTTCAAAAAATATAATATTCACAACAGAACTTTTGCCATATCCTATCCCAAAAACTTCTGAATGGTGGTATTATGGAACAGAACATGGTCAACATATTTCATTTTATAGTGAGAAGACTTTAAGGTATATTGCTCAGAAATATAAACTTAACTATTACAATTTATTTGGGTTACATTTGATTACCGAAAAAAAAATACCTAATTATGCAAAATATCTATTAAAGCTTACCAAGTTTGGTTTTGATGATTTTTTAAGGAGAAAATTAAAAAGTAATACGTGGGAAGATTATCTAAAAATGAGCAAGCACAAGTGAAAAATTTTTATGACCATCAATCATTTATCCTTCAAAGATATGAGGGCATAACAAAATATTTTATCACAAAAAGGAATCGTTGAAAATGCGTATTGCCTTTGACTACCAGACATTTTGTTTACAGCCATACGGTGGAATATCCCGTTATTTTGTACGATTAGCAAAGGAGCTTATCGAGGCAAAGGAAGATGTTGGTATATTTGCTCCATTGCACCGAAACCATTATGTAAGGTTTTTGTCAAATGGTGTGGTGCATGGTTTTGGGTTAAAACGGTATCCGCCCAGAAGTACACGGGTTGTATTGGCGTTCAATCGACTTCTGGCTAAACCGGCTATTCATAAATGGCAGCCTAACGTAGTGCATGAGACCTACTATTCCCGTCATAGTTCCGCCCCTGAGTCTTGTCCTACAGTTATTACGGTTCATGATATGATCCACGAACTGTTCAGTGACCAATTCTCGTCCCATGATAAAACTTCCATACTAAAGCGGATGGCCGTCGATAGAGCTGATCATGTTATTTGCGTTTCAGAGAATACGCGTCGTGACTTACTGAACCTTTTTGGTGTCAGTGAAAACAAATTATCGGTTGTTCATCATGGATTTGACTTATTTGACAGTAATTCTATGCCTGCTGAAGAGATCCCAGTTCTCACAAAGCCTTACCTTCTTTATGTGGGTAATAGAGGGGGGTATAAAAATTTTTTAGGGTTCTTGTGTGCCGTTGCTTCATCACGTCGACTTAAATCCGACTTCGACATTATAGCTTTTGGGGGCGGTGGTTTTACAGGCTATGAGGCTGACCTCTTATCACAACTTAGGTTTAACACTGATCAGGTAAGACAGATTAGCGGAGACGATACATTACTTAAATATCTATACACACATGCGCAGGCATTCGTCTTCCCTTCTTTGTATGAGGGGTTTGGCATACCCCCACTGGAAGCTATGGCACACCAATGTCCGGTGCTTAGTAGTAATACCAGTTCAATGCCTGAAGTTATCGGCGACGCAGGAGAGTTTTTTGATCCCAGGTCAATTGCGGATATGGCATTGGCCATTGAACATGTGGTTTATTCGCCAAGTAGAACTCAAGAGCTGATTGAGCGGGGCAAAAGGCGCCTCGCCCTTTTCTCATGGAAACGCTGTGCCGATCAGACTCTCAACATTTATCGTAGATTGGATGTTCGTCTATGAACGGTCTTGATGTTTATATCGTGAAATTGAAGTGTTAATAGGACGATGAACGGTGTTAAGATGATTAGGAAAATATTAGCAGCAGGGAAAAAACTATTGCAATGCCCACCCAAAATGGAGGCAAACTTTCAAGAGATTTTGATCAACCAGGGCCGTATGATGAGCGCGGCCATACAAAACAGGAATAGCTACCGCTCGTTGGCCGATTTGGAGTTCAAGGTATTTTCTCAATTTGGAGATGATGGGATTATTCAATACCTCACACACAAGATTGACTGTAGATTCAAGACGTTTATTGAATTTGGCGTCGAAGATTATTTCTAGTCTAACACCAGGTTTCTACTCCAAAAAGATAACTGGTCTGGCTTTGTCATGGATGGTTCTTCAGACAATATTGCCAACCTGAAGCAGGCGCCGTTTTATTGGAAGCATGATCTGGAAGCTGAAGCTGTTTTTATTACCGCAGAAAACATAAACAATCTACTTTCTTCCTGTAGTGTTGCGGGGGGGGTGGACTTGCTTCATATTGATCTGGATGGTAATGATTACTGGGTGTGGAAAGAAATTGAAATCCAGCCCTCAATTGTAATTCTTGAATATAACAGTGTGTTTGGTCTGGACCGCCCTATCACTGTACCCTATCGCGCCAATTTTAACCGAACAAATGCTCATTTCAGCAATCATTATTATGGAGCTTCTCTGAAAGCTATGTATGATTTAACTGTAAAAAAGGCTACTCTTTCATTGGATGTAATAGCGCAGGAAACAATGCATATTTTATACGGAAAGATAAAATGAATGGGTTTGTGAGAGAGGTCACGCTTGAGGAAGGATATGTCTTGTCAAAATTTCGAGAGTCAAGAGATTCATCTGGAGCTTTGACATTTTTACGTGGCGCTGAAAGACAAAAAATAATTCGAGGTCTGCCGGTGTTTAATGTTGCTACTGGATTGATAGAGGATTTTTAACCATTATAGTTACCCCGAAGATTCCTTTGTCTTCCCCCGCTTACGGTGGCAAGAGTTAATGTCCCTATATGGTTATTTAGCAAAGTCATTTGATACAAGCGACCTTGCAAACGGTATAGAATGGTTATTAAACGCCCCAAACTACGATGAACTTTGCAAAAATGCAAGGGAAAAGGTAGTGCGGGAATTTGACAGCAGAGTGGTGGCGGGAAAATATATTAGATTATATGAAGAAATTTTAAAAGGTCGAGTGGAGCATTAAATGGGTGATGGTTTATTGGTTGATAGTGGATAGTTGATTGTGCTATAAAGGAAATGTGAGATGTGAAATGTAAAATGGTGTTGTGAAAATGTATTTGTGGCAATAGTCATTCTAAATGAAGGCAATGTCATTCTGAGCGAAGCTACTGCCATCCTGAACTTGTTTCAGAATATGTAGTTAGTAGATAAGGTTCCGGATCAAGTTCCAAATGACATTTTAAAAAACACTCCCCCTCGCATTACCAAGGAAAGGGGCTATGGGTGAGGTTGATATGTTATTCTAAGCCGAAGGTCAAGGCTATCAATGTTTGTAACAGAGAATGGGATTCTTAGGACACTTTAGCGACCTCAGAATGGCAGAATGAGCATACACAATGCCAGTCAAATAGTATAAATTTTTAAACAAAAAGCACTATGATTAACCATAATTACAGCACAACCCATTTGTTAACAAAACCATATGACGATTCCCTGCAGTATGGCAATGATGGCAAAGTAACAAGCAATACAAAATTTGCTATCAATAATGCTATATTTAACATCAAGAATTCAAAAATCATAGGCAAGCAACAGGATACCTTTGAAACAATGCTGTTTTTACCGCCTGGCGAAGGCAGACAGGGCGAAGGTGGTTTAAGGACAAAAGGATATTTTAAACATTCATATAACATGGTGGATGGTGAATGGTGGATAGTTGATAGTGATAATAATCCTGTCATTCCAGCACCAGAGGATATACAGTCTAAAATAAAACAGTATCTGTCATCTAACGCTCAATATCAAACACCCATTACAGAACTTCCTCTTATTACTGTTATTACAGTAGTCTATAACGGCGCTAAATACCTTGAAGAAACAATAGTAAGCGTCATCAATCAAACATACCCCAATGTGGAATACATAATCATCGACGGCGGCTCCACCGACCTCACTCCTGATATCATCAAAAAATATGAGGATTATATTGACTATTGGGTAAGTGAAAAGGATAAAGGGATATACGATGCAATGAATAAGGGGTGGTTGATTACCCATCCAACAGCTTTTACAGTGTATTTAGGAGCGGGTGATAAAGTAGTATCATTACCGTTAATCAACACTGATAATGAAATAATATATGGCAATGTGTATATAGGTGGCGTTTTATTTGAGTCAACATTAAAAAATGGTTTTAAGTATGGCAACTCAGTTCATCATCAGGCACTTTTTATTGCAAAAAAATTATCTATAAACCCTCCATTTAATATTAAATATAAAGTTTATGCAGATTTTGATTTTAATTTACGATTATTTAAATCAGGCTATAAATTTAAATTTGACCCTAGTTGTATAAGTTATGCTTTACCAGGTGGAAGTAGTTCAAAAGTAAATTTAAAAGAATATTTTATGATAATATTAAATCATTATAATTTTATTTATGCTATGAGAGCTTTATTTGTTAATATATTAGGTAAATTAAAAGCTTATTTAAATTTTAAAAATATTTTCAATTATTACAGGTTTAAATAGTATGAAAAATGATCCATTAATAGGTATTTTACTTGCAACGTATAATGGTGGAAAATATTTAAAAGCTCAAATAGATTCTATATTGCAACAAACATACACTAACTGGGTGTTGTTAATACATGATGACGGTTCAAATGATGGTACTGTAAGTATTATACATGAATATAATAAAAAATATGCGGATAAAATTACTTATATAGATGATAAAAAACAATTTAAAAATGCAAAAATGAATTTTGATCATTTATTGCAATACGCAAAAAAATATTATAATTTTGATTATATAATGTTTTCAGACCAGGATGATGTATGGTTATCAACAAAGATAGAGAAAACTTTAAATAAAATGGAAAATTTTAATAAAAATAATAAATATATTCCTATTTGCGTATATACAGATTTAATTGTTGTGGATAAAAATCTTAATATAATTGAAAAATCTTTTTGGCAATATCAAAAAATAAATCCAATGCATAATTCCTTAAATAGAATTATAGTACAAAATGTTGTTACAGGTTGTACTATAATGCTCAATCAAAAGGCTATTGAAATAATTAGTAATATACCAAAACAAGCCATTGTACATGACTGGTGGATAGCGCTTGTGATTTCAGCATTTGGGAAATTGATACCTTTGCATGAAACAACATTACTTTACCGGCAGCATGGATTAAATGATGTGGGAGCTAAAAAGTGGGATTTTTATAATGCTATAATAAGAATCTTTTCAAAAGATGAGTTACTAAAATTTAGAAAAAATTTTATAAATTCCACAATTCAAGCAAAGGCTTTTTTAAATGAATATGGACATTTTATGAATAGAAAGCAAATATCGTTGGTAGAACATTATGTAAATTTAATAAATTATAATATGGCTTATAGATTATACTATGTATTTAAATTTAGATATTTTAAAAGCAATTTATTTAGAAATGTTGGTTCTATTCTTTTTAGGTTACTGGCAGTATAATTTCATCCCTTTTTTCTGTAATTATATGTTTCATTATATGTAGCTCTTATATTTTGCAAATAATACATTTAACCATATTCCTTTATTTTATTGTTTCATTTTGATTTGTTTCCAGTGTTCCATGTTGGGGAAAATATATCAGGTAGAGATTAATAAAAATAGCTAAGTACAATATAAAGATAAAATATGATACACATTAATGCATCAATAGTATTATATAACAACCGGAAGGAACAGCTTTTAAAAGCCATACATAGTGTTTTAAATACAACATTAAAGATTAGGCTTTATTTGATTGACAATTCAACGAATGATAACTTAAAAGAATTAGAGAAGCTGGATGATAGGATAGTATATATCTTCAACAATGCAAATCTTGGATATGGAAAGGCTCATAATATAGCAATACAAAAAAGCATTGAAGATGGCGTTCCATACCATTTAGTGTTAAATCCCGATGTGTATTTTGAAAAAGGTGTTATCGTAGAGCTTTATGATTTTATGGAAAATAACAAAGATGTTGGAAACGTTATGCCGAAGGTATTATATCCTGATGGAGAAATCCAGTATTTATGTAAACTCCTACCTTCACCTTTTGATTTAATTTTTAGGCGATTTGTGCCATTTGAAAAATGGAAAGAAAAAAGAAACGAAATTTATGAACTTAGGTTTACAGGCTATAATAAAATTATGAATATTCCTTATTTATCTGGTTGTTTTATGTTTTTAAGAGTAGATATTTTGAAAAAAGTTGGATTATTTGATGAAAGGTTTTTTATGTACTTAGAAGATACAGATTTATGCAGAAGAATAAACAAGGTTTATAGAACGGTTTTCTATCCGTATGTTACCATATATCATAACTATGGTAAGGGTTCATATACCAATAAAAAATTATTGCACTATCATATAAAATCTGCTGTACGCTATTTTAATAAGTGGGGATGGTTTAATGATAGATACCGTTCAGAAACAAATAGTAAAACAACAGCATATTTTACAATAATGCTTAACGAAAAAAATAAAGAAAATAATAATTTTTGAAATGATAGGTGCTGTAAGGCATTTAATTGGTTGATGGTGTTAGGCCTGTGAAATGGCAGGTGTAAGGTGTAACATGGTGGTGGGTAAATATATTCTAAACGCTGGCAATATTTTTATGAATTTGCCATCCTGAGCAAGTAAATAATTACAATTTTATAAAAATCTATATGAGTAACGATAAGCTATATTATGTAAATATAATGACAAATAAAACAAATAAAGTTATGTATTACGGTATAACCAGTAATATTATTTGACAAGTGCTTGGACATATAAAAAAATAATTTTATGCTTTGACAAAAAAATATAATATAGACAAAATTGTATACTATAAATATATGATGCTTTTTATGGTACAATACAAAGAAAAAGTAAATTAAGGGTTGGATGAAGAAAAAGAAAAATGAATTAATCCCTATTATAAAAGGCAAAGATTTATATTTTATCTGGTATTTTGAAAAGGAATTTTAAATGAAGAGTTATTTAAAAATATTTTATATCGGGATGTTTATACTTTTTCTTTGTTTCCCTTCTTTTATGACATTTTCTAACGTTAAAATCAATGCTATGATTGATGAAAAGCGTGCCACGTCTATCAGGCCTCAATATGAGGGAAATATTATAAAATATATAAAAGCATATAATAAGTATTATAAGAAAAATTATTTTGGCAGGGATAGTGCAATATACATTTACAATAATATTAGATTTTTACTGCTGAATGAATCGCCAGTCCCTGTTTACGCTTATGGCCCATGCCGTATGTAGCTGATATTCAAAGAATTTATGTTTGCCGCCAACTTAAAGACGGCTTATTTCCCTGACCTGAACATTTACGATTTTTGTTTCAGCTTTTCGACAGCGT
>Ga0209506_1003757_pt1 | contig 11945 bp, 8 predicted proteins | sample AD_JPNHG2_MetaG_FD_184409 | JGI IMG/M metagenome (GOLD analysis project Ga0209506, IMG submission 184409) | Active sludge microbial communities of municipal wastewater-treating anaerobic digesters from Japan - AD_JPNHG2_MetaG (SPAdes) (version 2) | ecosystem: Engineered > Bioreactor > Anaerobic >...
TGACCAGCACGCGTTCTTTGCGAGCGGTGACAGCCGCAATTTCGTCAATTAGATCGTCAATCTGATGTTTGGTAGGTTTTACGATAATCTCCGGATCGAGCAAACCTGTTGGACGAATAATCTGCTCTACGACTACGCCGTTGCATTTTTCCAATTCGTAATCGGAGGGAGTGGCAGAGACAAAAACTGCCTGGTTGACCATCTTTTCAAATTCGTGGAATTTGAGGGGACGATTGTCCAGAGCCGACGGGAGGCGAAAGCCATATTCGACCAGCACTTCCTTCCGGGCTCGGTCGCCGTTATACATAGCGCGCAATTGAGGTATAGTAACGTGCGATTCGTCAATTATCAGTAAAAAATCCTTAGGGAAAAAGTCCAGCAGAGTATAAGGTTGCTGACCTGGCTTACGACCAGAGAAATGCCGCGAATAATTTTCGATACCACTGCAGTAACCGACTTCCTGAATCATTTCGAGGTCGAAGCGAGTACGCTGTCCCAAACGCTGGGCTTCTAATAATTTACCGGCAGAACGTAATTCTTCGAGGCGCGCCTCCAGCTCTTCTTCGATGGAAACAATGGCACGCTGAATCGTTTCTTCGGAAGAAATAAAATGCTTAGCCGGAAAGATTACGACCATTTCTTGCTCGTTTGTGACTTCGCCGGTCAACGGATCGCAGCTATAAATATGCTCGATCTCGTCGCCAAAAAGTTCGATGCGGTAGGCGTAATCCTCATAAGCCGGACGAATCTCGACGATGTCGCCGCGTGCGCGAAATTTGCCGCGCTCCAATACTAAATCATTACGCGCATAATAAATATCCACCAGCCTGCCGAAAAGCTGACGGATGCCAATCCGGTCGCCTTTTTTAAGAGTAACAATGAAGCGAGTGTATTCCTCCGGCGAGCCGATACCGTAAATGCAGGAGACGCTGGCGACCACAATAACGTCGCGGCGGCTGATTAGCGAACTAGTGGCTTTGAGTCGCAGTTTGTCAATTTCGTCATTGATCGAGGAGTCTTTTTCGATGTAAGTATCCGTAACCGGCAGGTAAGCCTCCGGTTGATAATAATCATAGAACGAAATGAAATACTCGACCGCATTTTCGGGGAAAAACGCCTTAAACTCTCCATATAATTGTGCGGCAAGTGTTTTATTGTGGGAAATAACCAAGGTTGGCTTCTGCACGTTCTGAATGACCTGTGCCATGGTAAAAGTCTTACCACTTCCGGTTACCCCGAGCAAAGTCTGGAACTTGTCGCCTCGTAATATCCCTTCGGTCAGTTCCTGTATTGCCTGCGGTTGATCGCCGGTCGGTGTGAAATTGGTGGTGAGTTTAAACTTATTCATAGCATATCAATTTAGGATAAGGAAGAACCAGAGTCAATTAATTTTCAGCGGAATATATCATAAATTTAATCCATAGATACATTAGAAACGTGAATACTGACTTCTCTAACAATCGAAGTTAAAATTTAGCTATTCGGTTTATTTTGCGGATTTCTTTCCGAAAATCTGCATACTTAATGATAATTGACAGGAGATTCCAGTCAAGCGCGAATATTCTGTCGGAAATCCGTACTCGGTCGTAGCCGGGTAGCGTTCAGGATTGTACGAATCCCAGTCGAAAATGTGTTCAATCGGCTGTCCTTTGTCAAAGTCATGGAAATAACCGATCTCAAAGCCGATTTTTTTAGAAAATGATAATCCGCTAAGAAATCCCACTCTTAGGCTATTTCCCCCGGTGATGCCGTAGGGAATATACATCAGCCGAAATCCAGTGTATAAAGCATTGCCGGGTTTGGCGGGAAATGTCCGTACCGAATAATACGTCATATCGAGGTTGGAATTAGGATTTACGGAGAAACTCAAATTAAGTAAATCGGCAATGTTATCGTGGTGGAAGAGTAAATACGAGTAGTCAATACCACTACCGTACACCGGCAACCCGACTCGGAAACCAATATCACTCCGCTCTGAGACGCCGCGCCGATAAACGAAAATAGGCGCGACATTTTCAACAGAGAAAGTCACCCCGGTATAAGTTTCGCCCGGCTTGAGTGGCACCGGACTAATCGTGGGATGAGTAGCACAGGCGCTTAACCAGAGACCGATCGCCCATATCAGAAAGTGTTTATTCATTTTGACTACCCTTAGATTAACCAAATTCAAGCATTTTGTAAAGAAATATTTGCTATTAGCCCTAATAAAATGATGAGGGCTTTCTTCTGATGAATTTTTTTATTTTTATCAAATTCTAAGTTCATAAATTTACGCATTAATTTTTGGGCGGAGATAATGTCAAAGATGATGTCAAATAAAACTGGTCTTGAAGAACAATTTAGCTGTTTTCGCCGTAATATTATCGGCATTGATCACCAGTATAATTTCCCGAGCGGTCGCCGACCGATTCTGTATGCCGATTGGGCCGCCAGCGGAAGACTCTACCGACCGATCGAGGAATATATAACTAATGTTTTGGGCCCTTACGTTGCCAATACTCATAGTGATGCGACCTTGACTGGGACAATCATAACCGATGCCTACCATCAAGCGCATAAGATTATCAAACAGCATGTGAACGCCGGTCCGGACGACGTCCTATTACTGGCTGGGTTCGGAATGACGGCGGTTATCAATAAATTCCAACGTCTTTTAGGGTTACGTGTACCGGATAAATTCAAGGAGAAAATATCAATACTGCCTCAAGAGAGAGCGCTGGTACTTCTAACGCATATGGAGCACCACTCCAACCAAACGACCTGGGAGGAATGTTGCTGTGACACCTCATTCATTTGTAAAAAATCGGACGGGTTACCGAATCTTGAGCATTTGCGTAATATCCTAGAACTAAATCGTGACCGGAAATTAATAATCGGCTCATTCACCGCCTGCTCGAATGTTACCGGCTTAATCACACCGGTTAATGAATTAGCCGAGATAATGCACCAATTCGGACGCCTGTGTTTTATTGATTATGCCGCTTCAGCTCCCTATGTCGAAATCAATATGCATCCGCTCAAACCGGAACAGAAATTAGATGCGATTTTCTTTTCACCGCATAAATTTCTGGGCGGGCCGGGTTCCTCAGGAGTAATTGTTTTCGATAAAAAGCTTTATAATAATCGCGTTCCAGATCAACCGGGCGGCGGCACCGTACTTTGGACTAATCCCTGGGGCGAACATCGTTTTTTTCAGGACATTGAAGTGCGCGAAGATGGTGGAACACCTGGATTTTTACAGGCAATTCGCGCCGCGCTGGCAATTTTACTGAAAGAAGAAATGGGCGTTGAAAATATTCTGGCACAGGAACATTACTTGACCGAAATCCTGCTAAATGAACTGGCTGGAATCCCTGATATAAACATTCTTGAATCTCAAAACCATAACCGCATCGGTTTTGTTTCTTTTTATAGTCTGAAAGTCCATCATAATCTGATCGTACGCCTACTTAATGATCGCTTCGGCATCCAAACACGTGGCGGCTGTCTCTGCGCTGGAACTTACGGTCATGTTTTACTTCATATTGACGACCAACAATCCAGAACAATTATGAGTCAGATTGATCAGGGCAACTTGAGTCTGAAGCCCGGCTGGGTGCGCATTTCATTGCATCCGACTATGACTGAGGCCGAAGTGCGTTATATCGCATCTGCGGTACGGGAAATTATGAAAAATTATGTTGAGTGGGGAAAAGATTACCACCATAACCCTGAGACCGGCGACTTCGATTATCTCAAACAACCGAAAGCCAGTATCAAATTGAGGGAAACTTTCAAAGCCGCTTTAAGAATATTTTTACCGATTGTAATTTTAAACGCTTATATTTGTTTTAGTTTTGGTAATCAGATTGCAATATCATTGTGAAATTATCTCAAAAGAACCGAAATAAAATTTATCCGAACAATTAGCCCCGAAGAAAGGAGTCATTTATGGATAAAAAGGTCAAATTGTACGCTCTCAGCACCTGCATTTATTGCCAGAATACCAAAGCCTTCCTCAAGAGTCTGGGAATCGAGTACGATAGCATTGATGTAGATTTGTTAGACAAGGAACAAAAACTGGCAGTCATTAGGGAGATTCATAAATTAACACCGACAGTTGCTTTTCCAGTAATTGTCAGCGGAGACAACGTTATTGTCGGCTATCGTCCGGAAGAAATCAAAAAGGCGCTCGGATTATGAACACCGAACAGTTATTTGAATCGCTTCGCAAACTTCAGGAGCCGAAAGGCTATTTTTTCAATAAAGATCGTCAGCACGTTGACCGATTGCTGAATTCTTTATTGACCAACAAAGAACGTTATGGCTATATGGCTTGTCCATGTCGTCTGGCGGTCGGTGAGCGCCAATCAGATCGTGATATCATTTGCCCATGCGTTTACCGTGAACCGGATGTGAAGGAATATGGGCGCTGTTACTGCGGTTTGTATGTTTCCGCCGATTGGAATGCCGGTAAAATTCCTGACCGGTATGTACCGGAGCGCCGACCGCTCGAAAAGATTCTGGGTCTTTAATTAGTTGCTTACCGATAAATGGATCTAAATTTTCTGGAACGTTTTCCGCTACTTTATGATTGGCTTAAAGCGCATACGACTTTGTCGAAATACGCCGGTCTGATTTCTTTAATCACCTTTTTCGGTACAATTCTTTTAATGGGGGTACTGATTCTGATGATTCCGACGGATTATTTTTCCAATCCCAAACGCCGTAAAAGCTTCTTGATTACCAAGCGACCGCTCTTGGGGGTAATATTACTGATAGTCAAAAACCTAATCGGACTTATTTTCCTGATAGTCGGATTTTTACTTTTGTTTATCCCAGGGCAGGGTATCTTAACGATTCTGATTGGTATAATTTTGATGAATTTCCCCGGTAAGTACAGGCTCGAAAGAAAGTTAGTCCAAAGACCGGGCGTTTTGCAGGGCATCAATAAAATTCGGAAAAAATTTAATCGCCCATTACTCGGTTTTGAATAAATAATTGTTTAAATATTTCAGGTTTTTGTTTATCTTTCACCTTGGTGTTAATTAGGAGGTGACTATGTTAAAACAATTTAAATCACTACTAATCTGGGGAATTCTGATTGTCGGATTTATGGCTTGTAATGATAATGGCAGTGAACCACCAACTGCCGCCACTCTTTCGTTATTACGAACCGAATACGGCGGATGTAATGAACACAAGGGGGGTGACATTTTGCCAAAAGCGGCGATTCAAAATAATTCGCTAAGCTGGGAAATCAGCGACGATACGCTAAAGATTTTTACCGGTATTACCTACATTTGCTGTGCGCCGTTCGTTGTCGAAAATGAGCAGTCCGGTGACAGTCTCCTGATTATGATCAGAGATACCTGTGAGATACCCTACGAAAAATGCTACTGCAAATGTATTTGTTACTATACATTTGTAACAATTTTCACCGGTTATTCTGATGACCGCTATCATTTGGCGGTCTGGTTGCATAATCCGCGCCAGGCGCAGGATTCTTTACTCTGGCAGGTGGAAATCCCATAAAGGGGATGTTTTAAAAAACAGCACAATTTTTCCCGATTTAGATAGATCATAAAATCATTTCATTTCTCAGCAAAAAGACTTATTATTCGGTAGTATGGGGATTATTAATTTGATAATTACTTGTATTATCGAAATTGCCTAAAAACAGGAAAATAAAAATGAAAACCACCCGATTATTTAGAAATACCATATTAATTATTCTGCTATTCGGCGAGTCCCTTTTCCCTAATATTTCCGCCAGTGCTCAATCTGTGGAGGAAGCCTGGCAAGCCTGGAACCGAAACGACCAGAAACTCGTCGAACAGAAATTTCAGGAAGCCATCCAAGCCAATCCTAACGATACGCGTGCTTACATCGGGTTAGCTTACCTTTATGAAATGCAATATAAACATCTGGAAGCCTGGCAAACCTACGCCAAAGTCATTGACACTGAAACCGATTTTGAACCTTATATTTTTGCCGCTATGATGGCGCCCCGATTAACCAACGCCGAGGAACATAAATCAGCTGGTATCCAGATGCTGTTCGATAATTTAGCGCGCACTGCCCGCCATTCTACGATGCGAATCAACGCCAATGAAAAGTTAGGGCACTACTATAACGAACACGCCAATCTGAAAAAGGCGCTATTTTACTTCGATAAAATTGACGCAATCACCGATTGGATGTTGATTGGCCCATTCGATAACATTTCGGCTTCCGGCTATGATAAAGTCTATCCACCGGAGACCGAATTCGACACGGCGGCAGTTTATCGCGGACAAAATGATATTGCGATTAAGTGGTTCCGGATTCCGCAAGTGCGTTATGACAAATGGATTGATTTGCGTCGGTACTTTGCTGATAACGATGCAGTTTTTTACGGCAATACTTTTATTTTTTCACCACAGAAACAAACTGTTCATTTGCGCGTCGGAACATCCGGTTCGCTGAAGGTTTTTCTGAATGACGAACTAATGATTGAATGCTTCGATGAGAATAACAATGGATTCGATACTTATAGTGTTAAAACTGAACTGCAAGCAGGGTGGAATCGTCTATTGATCAAGTGCGGATTTTCAGAGATTACGCAGTGCAACTTCGCGGCACGATTTACTGATCCATCTGGCAATTCAGTGACCGACCTAAAAATTTCTGTGTTGACGCATTCCTGTAAATCACACCCTTGTGCCGGGAAAGAGCCCATCCCGAACTTCGCTGAGGAATTTTTTCTGACGAAAATTGAAGAACATCCCGACTATCTCGAAAACTATCTTCTGCTGGCGGAATGTTATGCTTTGAACGATAAAGCAGTCGAGTCCGAATTGATTTTGCGCGAGGCTCTGCGACGCGCTCCGACTAATGCTATGATTTATTTACATTTGATCGAGGCTTATTTGCGCGGTGAAAAATACGACGAAGCCAAGTCCGCTTATGAAAAAATTTACCAGCTTGATCCGGATATTCCAGGCGTTTTAGAATACCGAATCTCTGAGCTCCTCGCAAAGAAAAATTATGATGAAGCCAAGAATTTACTCGATCGATTGGCGCAATTGATACCGGATTCGCCCAATCTTCAATTGCAACTCATCGCTTATTATTCCAAACGCGGTCTGACCGAGAAGGTAATCGAGATTGCCAATGCCGCTTACCATCAATTCCCGGATAACTGGAACATTGTCGAAACCAAAGCCGATCTCGAAGCCTACGTTAAACAAAATAACCAAGCCGCTATTCCCATTTTACGTAAATACGTAAAAAACCACACCGAGCAGACGGCTTTTCTCAAATTAGCCGATTATTATAAAAAAGCCGCTGACCTTAAGAACTGGGAAAAAACCTATCGGCAGGCGATTGAATATTATCCGGCTTCTCCAAGCCTTTTCTATCAAATGGCGCAAAATTTCTATAATAGGCATAACTATTCCACCGCTTTGGATTATATCGAGAAGGCTCTCCAAATCTGTCCGCAATGTGCCGGCTACTGGGGCACTCGCGCCGAAATCCAACGCTCGTCCGGTCAATCCGCCGCGGCTATTAAGTCCTACCAGCGAGCGCTGGAATTAAGTCCGACTTACTACGAGGCGCGCGATAAATTAAGGCAATTGCAAGGACGCGAATCAATTTTTAACAATTTCGATACGGTGGATATTGATAGTCTTTTTCGCAATTGCCCATCGTCGGAGCAGTATCCCGGTGAAAAGGCGGTTATTCTATACAATGCCTGTCGGCGCGTCGTTTATGGTGGCGCAACTGAAATGAGTCAGGAAATTCTGGCGACGGTTTTTAATCTGGAAGGAATCGATGCTTTCAAAGAACACCGGATTCCTTATAACGCTTATAACGAAGAACTGATTGTCGAAAAGGCGCAAACTTTAAAAAAGGATGGCTCTAAAATTGATGCTGACGTTAGCTGGGGCTATATTGTGTTTAAATCACTCGAACCCGGCGACGCCGTTTACCTAAAATGGAAAATTCGCAATTATTACTCCGGCAAACTATCCCAGCATTTCTGGGACGATTTCAGTTTCAATACATTTTTTCCTGTGGGAGAGGTTTGCTATGCCTTATTGATCCCGCCGAATGTGAAATTTCAGTATAAAGGTCAATTTATGCCGGATGAACCTTCGGCTATCCGGGAAACGCCGGATGGCATTCTCTATGAATGGCGCCTGAACGACGTTCCCGCTATAAAAGAGGAATACAATATGCCTCCTCTAGCAGATATCGGAAAAATACTGCACATTTCCAGCATTCCGGACTGGGATTACATCGTGAATTGGTATATTGATCTGGCGGAAACCAGAACTCGTTCATGTTATGAGATTGACGAATTTCTCAAGACTTTATTACCAGAAAATGAACCGCTGACCGAACAGGATAAAATTACCCGCATTTATAATTATATCACTGAAAATATTCGCTATAGCAGTGTGTCCTTCCGGCAGTCAGGTTTGATTCCTCAAAAAGCCCGCGATGTATTCGTAACTCGCATCGGTGATTGTAAGGATAAAGCCGCCCTCGGAATCGCTATGTTGCGCTCAGCGGGATTTACAGCCAATTTCGTGTTGGTAAACGCTCGCTATGAAGGCTTGAATAAACACGTGTTGCCTTCGATAGCCTTTAATCATGCCATCGTCAGTGTCGCTACTCAGGAGAGAACGCTCTATCTCGATTTGACAGCCCAGAATTTTCCGGCTGGTTCGGTGCCCTTGGCGGATCAGGGGGCTTTTGCGCTCGAAATCAAGAAGGGTTGCCAACCGTTTTATCTAACGCGCCACTTTTTTATGGGGAGTGTTCGTCAACGACGCACCAAAATCGAGGTTCAAACCGATAACAGTATTCAGGTTGAACTTCACACCACTCGCAAGGGCGCCCAAACGGCTGAAATTCGTGCGATTTACCGATTCAAGAGCCAAGCCGATCGCGATAAGGAATTAATCGAATCGTTGGCTCAAGATTTTCCAAATGTGGAACTGATTAGCTTTAATTTATTTGACCTCGACTCAATTAAACCGACTTTGGACTATGAATACACTTTTAAGGTCCCAGATTATTTAACGGAAGCCGGAAAATTTCTCATTATACGCATCCCCTGGGCTGATCGGCTTTTGCCGATTAGGGCGCTATCGTATAATAAAAGAAATTATCCGTTTACTTACTGGTCAAATGCCGATACGATTAGCGAAGAAATCACAATCACCTTCCCGGCTGGCTATCAAACGTTGGAATTTTCTCCGTATTACGAATATTCCTGTCCGATTGCCGATTATCGGCTTATGCTGGATTATAATGATAGAATTTTAAAAGGCACTCGGCTAATGATCAATAAGGAATCCGAGGTTACGCCGGAAATTTATCCTGCATTCAAAGAATTTTATAATAAAGTTGTCAAAGCCGATGGCTATCAGATTCTGATTAAACGTCTGGAATAGACTATTTTGTCTCAGGCTTCTTTTTATCGTTATCGTCTTTATAGTAATTGGGATACAATTTTTTCATACAATCCGGGCAAATGCCGTGGGTAAATTCTACTTCGGCATGGTCTTTAATGTAGGACTCAACACTATTCCAATAGCCCTGGTCATCTCTGATTTTTTTACAGGAGGCGCAGATCGGGATTAAGCCTTTCAAGGTTTTGATTTTGTCGAGTGCTTCCTGCAACTCGGCGATAAATTTTTCGCGTTGTTCTTCGGCTTGTTTGCGTTCGGTAATATCTCGACCAACGCCTACAATACCGATTATGTTACCCTGTAAATCCCTGAGTGGTACTTTAGTGGCAGAATTCCAGCGCATTCCGCCTTCTGCTTGATCTAGAGGCTCTTCGTGATTAAGTAGCGGGATACCGGTTTTGATTATTTCCAGTTCATTAGCCCAAAATTGATTTGCTAATTTATGATCTATAAAGTCGAAATCAGTTTTGCCGAGGACTTCTTTCTCATCGGACTTGCCCATCCGTTCCACGACGGCTTTATTACAGAGAATAAAGCGTCCTTCGGTATCTTTGGCGTAGATTTTATCCGGAATGTTTTCAATAACGGTTTTAAGTAGAGTTCTTTCCTGGGCGAGAGTTTCTTCGGCTAGTTTACGTTCGGTGATATCTTCCAGAGTTTCCAGAGAACCGATAATTTCACCTTTTGAATTCTTGATCGCTACCGCTGTAAAAAATAGCCATTTCCCATCTTTGCCCAGATTTGGGAAAAATGCGGTAGCTTCGAATCCATTCTCGACTAAATGAGATTTCTGGTATTTATCAGAATACCACTCGGGCAGGTTTTTGATATTTTCCTCTACGAGTAAATCGGCGAGACAAGGCCTTTGCTCTTGATAAAAAGCTTTCCAGTGATTGGATGTGCCGACGATTTCCTCTGCTTTTATGCCAGTTAGTGCGGTCAAAGCGGTATTCCAATAGACAACCTTATGATCTTTATCGATAAAAAATTGGGGGATTGCAGAACCATTAATGATATTTTTGAGCTTATCCTCACTGTTTTTTACTTCCTCCATAGCCTTTAATAATTGTTCTTCGGCTAGTTTACGCTCAGTGATGTCTCTTGAAATTCCGAAAGTGCCGATAATCTCGCCTTTTTCATCGAGCAATGGCATTTTTGTTGTCGAAACCCATGATATTCTTCCATCTGGCCAGGTTTCTTTTTCTTCGATTCCGATTATTGGTTGACCGGTACGGATAATACGCTGTTCGTCTTCAAATGCAGGTCGAGCATGTTCTTCAGCGAAGAAATCAAAATCTGTTTTACCTATTGCTTGACCTGGATCATCCAGACCAAACCACTTTGCAAGTGCATTGCTTATTATAATAAATCGGCTGTCTCTGTCCTTGTAATAAATATGGTCGGGAGTGGTGTTTAACAAAACACGCAGAAGGTTACGCTCTTTAGCGAGTTCCGCCTCGATTCGTTTCTGTTCGGTGACGTCGTGGAATAGGGCATAAACAACTTTTTGATTCTCAATTTCAAAAACACTGGCTTTGATTTCGACATCTCGGATTTCACCGCTCTTAGTGATGATCTGGCTTTCTAAGGTTTGTCCCTCTTTTGCTTTTTTATGCTCGAGAAATGTTCGACTTTGCCCTTTGACGATTTCGGATGGGGGATGCAGAATGCGCTGGTGTTGTCCGATTATTTCCGACTTTTCTCGACCGACTAATCTGGCGGCGGCTTTGTTGCAATCTATCAAGATGCCGGTTTCGGCATCGGCTAAGAAAATAGCATCAATGCTTTCTTCGAATTGTCTGCGGTATTTTTCTTCGGATTTACGGAGAGCCTCTTCCAGTTTTTTACTTTCGGTGATGTTTTTAGAGACTCCGAAAGTCCCGATTATTTGACCATCTTTGTCGGTGAGCGGAATTTTGGTAATGGATGACCAGGACACGGTTCCATTAGCCCAATTTTTTCTTTCTACTCGGTCAATGATTGGCTTACCGGTTTTGATGATCTCTTGTTCACCATTATAATCTTTTTGAGCGAACTCAGGAGGGAAGAAATCAAAATCGCTTTTGCCAATCGCATCCTTCGGATCTGGCAATCCAAAAACTTCGGTAGCTAAAGATTTACTGACCCGATAAAAACGGCTATTTAAATCCTTGAAGTAGATATAATCAGGAAAGGTATTCAGCATTGCGTCTATTAAAGTTTTTTCAAACTCGAGTTCTTTTTTAGCCTTGCGCTGTTCGGTTATATCGCGAAAAACCAGAACTGCTCCTAAGATATTACCATATTCGTCTTTGATGGGTGCGCCGCTGTCATCAATCGGTATTTTCTGCCCATTGCGCGAGATTAAAACAGTATGATTGGCTAATTCTATAACTAGACCTTTTTCTAAGATTCTTTTGACCGGATTGGGTGGTTTTTTCCCGGTGGATTCATTGATGATATTGAATACTTTTAGGAGTGGTTTGCCGACGGCTTCTGACAATGACCAGCCGGTCAATT